>ENA-OPVG01001549-OPVG01001549.1-human-gut-metagenome-genome-assembly--contig:-NODE-1549-length-16165-cov-3.251831_pt1 | contig 16165 bp, 10 predicted proteins | sample MGYA00241093_ERZ501975 | MGnify/ENA primary metagenome ERZ501975 (study PRJEB25962, sample SAMEA2042993) | human gut metagenome | biome: human gut; feature: human-associated habitat; material: faeces... | reverse complement strand
GAGCGTACGCCGAACCGTCCGGACGCTACTGCCTCGCTGACTGGCCTGACTCTGCACAACACCACCAAGGAGAATCTGGCTCGTGCATTCGTCGAAGGCCTGCTGTGTTCCCAGCGCGACTGCCTCGAGCTGATTCGCTCGCTGGGCGCCGAGATCAACCGCATCCTGCTCATTGGTGGCGGCGCGAAGTCCGTGGCCATCCGCACGCTGGCCCCCTCAATCCTCGGCATGGACGTGACCCGTCCGGCCACCGACGAATACGTGGCCATCGGTGCCGCCCGTCAGGCCGCCTGGGTGCTGTCCGGCGAAACCGAGCCTCCGGCATGGCAACTCACCATCGACGGCGTGGAGACCGGCGAACCGACCGAAGCCGTATACGAAGCCTACGCCAAGGCCCGCGGCTGATCCATCACCGCAGGAATTCAGGCATAGGGCCGGGAAGCTTCCCAACAATGGGGCTTCCCGGCCCTATGCTGATTCATGAACCATACTCATAGAAACGACAATATGAACGACAGCTTCCGTATAAGGCTTTACGCGCTCACCTGCATCGCATGGCTGGAGAAATCGATTTGCCGTCAACACACCCTATGAAACGTTTGCAAAACTACAGCAAACCTTCCACATCGGCGAAGGCAGGGTCATGTTCGGGAATCTCACGAATCACATGCGCTGGATTGCCCACGGCTATGACGTTCTCCGGAATGTCACGTGTCACCACGGACCCGGCGCCGATGATGGAATTCGACCCGATGGTCACCCCCGGCGTGACCGTCACATTGGCGCCGAACCACACGTTATCACCGATGGTCACGGCACTGGCATGCTCCCAGCCCGCCAGGCGGGTGGCGGCGTCCTTGGCATGGTTGGGTGTGGCGATGGTGCAGCGCGGACCGATCAGGCAATCCTCACCGAGCGTCACATATCCGCCGCCGCACACCATGAAATCCTTGTTGAGGAACGTGCCGCGGCCAATGGTCAATCCGATGCCGTAGTCGACGTTGAACGGCGGCGTGAACTGCACGCCCTCCCCCGCGTCCGGGACCAGCTCATGGAACAGCCGATACGCCTCGTCCGGGTCATCGAAGAAGATGCGGTTGATCTTCGCGCAGGCGCGCATGGCCTCGCCCGTGAATTTCGGCAGCGACTTCGATTTGCGGTACTGCGTCGGCTTGCCGGCGAACAGTTTGGTCAGATCCTCGTCGGACGCGATCAGCGCCTCCGTCTCCTGCGTCATATCCGTCTCCTTCATCACATTCCACCGCACTATAGTGAACGCTCACACCATACTATATTCACTTACTTGACCATGACGCATGAAACGTTACCCGGCGTATCGTGGCATCCACCGAACAGCATATATCGTTGACCATCAGGTCCGCATGCCGTCCACTCAGGCAATCCGGAACCGTTCGGATCACCTGTCGCCGCGAAATTCGTCCAATACCGGTTCATCACATGGGACAAATCGTAATGCCAGCCTCGAAACGGCCGCCAGCTCGCAGGGAGCGTCCCGAACGAAAACCATAAATCGGACGAATGAAACGCACCGGCATCATCCCCCGGCATATCCACATCGAATCGATATCTGTATGGTTCCGAGCCGCCGCCTGACACCCATGCATCGATCATATCCAGATTGCCGCATTCACCCTCCGGATACGGAGTGCCATCAGGGCCCGGAACCATGAACTCGCCGGTCGTGTTCCCCACCAACAAATCACACGGAACGCGATGTCCCGCAATAAGCGCATCACGGTATTGCTCGACAAGGAATGTCCCATCGACGCAGGGAATCCAATTAGTCATCGGAGCCCATACGACATCATCACCCTGCCCAGACCAATCGCAAGCAGGAAAAGTCACCGCCGCCTCCAGCAGATCAGTCGCAGGAACAGAACGCGCCTCGGCAATCGATTCAACTTCCAGATACTTCAAAAAACGCGCTCCATTTCGCTGCGCATCCTCAAGAGACCACAGATGGCGATTGAACAGACCAGTTCCACCTCCAGACTGCATGATGACGCGTTGGAACAGACCATCGTTCATCGGCGAGACACTTTGCGCCAACGCGCTTGCGGCCCCTGCGGACTGGCCGAACACGGTAATGTTCGCAGGATCGCCACCAAACAAGGCAATATTGTCCTTTACCCACTGAATGCCCATCCGCTGGTCAAGAAATCCGAAATTCGCACAAGGCCGTCCATCAACCGCTTCCTTTTCCAACATGGCATGCGCGAAAAAACCAAACACATTCAACCGATAAGCAATGGAGACCACCACCACGCCCTGACGGGCCAGCTGCTCTCCATTGAACTCCTTCTCACAGGTAGATCCAGTCTGAAACGCTCCACCGTAAAGCCATACCATCACAGGCAGCCCATGCCCATCGCAACGGGAATCCGTACGAATCTCGGAACCACTGCCGCATCCACGCAAGGCCGGCGTCCAGATATTCAGATACAGACAATCCTCAGCCATCGGAGTGCCAGCGTCAATCTGCCATTCCCTGCCGTAGAACTCATCCGAGCCGGGCAGCGGCTGCATCGGCATCGGCGCGAAATCACCGGCTTCGAGCACGCCATCCCACGCTTCAGCAGGTTGTGGCTCACGCCAGCGTAACTCATCAACAGGCGGCTTGGCATATGGAATGCCCCGAAACACGGTGATCACAGGATCCGCATCGGAGAATCCGTCGACACATCCTTGACGAATCATGACTTGTCTGCGCATGACTGCTCCTAATCAACCATGGGCAACGGCAGATGAAACGGCGGAAGCAGAACACCGTCCCCGTCGCAGATGAGACCGGATTCCGGGCTGTTGCTCCACGCATACCGCACCTCGTCCGGCATGCGCGACGGTATGCGCGCCACAATATCGCAACCATCCAGCCATGCCTCAGCCCGCACCGAAGTGGCGCAGTCGTGCCACAGGAAATCAATTTCTCGCGGAACGTCACCATCCAACGTCATCAGATGGCGATTCTGCGATTGCATCTGTTCGCCCATGGAATTCCGCCACACGCAGTGCATCCTCAACAATCCATCGTCCGCCTCTGCGGTTTCAACAACCGGCTGAGGCTGAGCCTGCTGGCCATACACAAAATCCATCGCGACATTGAATGCACGATCCGCGATGGTTTTCTTATCATGAGGATGCAAATCATTGCTTTCACCGGCATCAAGCGTCACCACCGCAGCCACGTGTTCAAGTTCGTCCGCCACTCTCCATTCCTGTTCTCGAATAAGCGGCCAACCACCATCCTCGATGGCGTCGATGCCGAATTTCGGAAGCTGGACGATCAGGAATGGCATATCCGGCTGATGCCACTTGCCACGCCACAATTCAATCATGGCTTTCAGCTCATCGCCATAACGCATGGCGTAGTCGCCGGTATTCGATTCGCCCTGATACCACAGCACGGCCCGCACCGCATATGGAAAACACGGGGCGAGCATGGCGTTGTACAGGCCGGTCGGCTTCCATCTGACGAAATCCTCGAATGGGCAATCGCGGTCGGCTTCGGCGGTCACGGCATACTGCCAAATGCCGGACAGGTCGAAGATATCGTCTCCGATGGTCAGTGTCATCCGTTTGCCGGGCGTCACACGGCCGCCGGGCCGTTCAACGACCAGACGCATGCGGATTTCGTTCGCGCCGGCGCGCAGCACGCCGGCTGCGACCGGATAGTCCCGCGGCTCATACACATTGCTTCGCCCACCGACCAACACACCGTTGACCCACGTATGGTCGGCATCATTCATGGTGCCCAGACGCAGTAGGGCGGGCTTCCCCGCATCCGACGGAGGCAGGAACACGGTTTTTCTCATGGTAATCTCGCCGCGGAAACCGGCAAGTCCGCGATCCTTGTACCATCCAGGCAGGCGTATGTCATGCCATGCCACGTCGCGCGGCTCGATGTTCTTGGATTCCGGACAGTCCCACGCGATCAATGGCAGCCACTCATGGTGCGCATCGGCCACGGCCTCGTATCCAAGCGCCTGGTACCACCGGTCCCGCTCGGCAACGGAATCGAGGCTTCTTTTCGACGCCACACCATCGCCAAGGTACGGTTCAAGACTGGCGAGCGCTTCGGGGAACGCTCGTAATGTGTCAATGTCCATCCAGGATTCGATCGGAGAGCCGCCCAATGAAATGTTCAACAGACCAACGGGCACACCGAGCCACTGGCGGATCCTGCGACCGAAAAAATATGCGAGCGCTGAGAAATCATCAAGCGTATCCGCATCACAGCCCTGCCAGAACGCACGGTCGTGATCGTCGCGAGGACCTTTGAAATCGTAATCGGGAATCACTTTGTACTGCCGCAGCAATGGATCGGGATCACGGTCCCACTCCTGTGGATAGTCGGCGCGCACCCAAGCCATAGGCAGTTCCATATTCGACTGCCCGGAGCACAGGAACACCTCTCCCGCATAGCACTGCCGTGAGATACGCTCCGCTCCGTCCTCGTAGCATATGGTCAGCTCGTACGGCCCTCCAGCTTCGATCGGACCATACGGCGCGTTCCAAGTTCCGTCGTCTTTCACCTGCACCATATGCCGCTCGTCAGCAAGCCGTGTCAATACGATGCGTCCGGGATCGCCGGTGCCCCAAATATGCATGTCCACACCGGCTTGCAGCACGCAGCCGTCATCAAGTAGTTTCGGCAATCGCAAAGTCATCTCAGCATTCTCCCCATTGAGTCTGCGTTCATTTCACCAAATAACCGACGGGCGGCAGGAATGCGGCGAATCGCCGCCCGTCGGCATCGACTACCGGTTGTCGGGAAGCTCCCGATAACCGAAATAGTCGAATTCGGCTTTCGCGTCATAGCCAGACAGATCAACACAGGCGAGACCCACGAACGCACCGGTGAAGAAGCCGCCGTAACGTTGGTTCACGTAATCGTCGGACAGGATCTTCGCATCGAGCTTGACCGGAATCTCGGTGAAATGTTCTCCGTCAAAGGAATATTCGTAGGAATAGTATTCCGTGCGGACCTTGGTGCGCAGCCATACCGCTTCGGCGTCTTCGGGCACTACGATGGCGTCATCCTTGAGGAACGACGTGTATTGGTTGAAATCGTTCTGAGCCACTTCGATGACCCTTGCATGTCGTTTCTCATCCCAAGTGACGAACGCCCATGACCAGCATAGGTCATCGTAATAGTTGGTCAGGCCTGCCATCTGCATGTAGTTCTTCGGATCGAAACGCACCTTGGTTTCGGCGTCGAAATCGAATGCCTGCCAGCGACGAGCCACAAGGGACAGGTCAAACAGGTTGCACAGCGAGCCCTGACCACGCAATGCCAGTTTGCCGTCGCCCACCGTGCCCATGGCGTCGGTGAACGGGACGCGCAGGGTGTTCCAATTCGGTCCGAGTTCGTCGGATTCGAACTCGTCGCGCTCGTCGCGCGTCGCTGGGGCAACGGTCTCGATGGCGTCTTTCGGAGCGTCGACGTAACGCTGTCCGCCATGGCCTCCGACCACGCGCGGCCAACCGTCCTCATCCCATTCGACTTTCTGGATGGAGGTCTCGCGTCCGAGTGTGCACCATCCGCGGGTGCCATGGGCCGGTTCGGTATCATGACGCCACGGACGACCGCATAGGGAGGCGTAATACCACTCGCCGGACGGGGTGTCCACCAACGCTCCATGGCCCTGCTTCTGCAAATAGGTGTCAGGAGTGTCGAAGTTACCGATGAACGGGCCATTCGGCATAACTTCGAAGGAGCATTCGTCAAGGGTACGGGAACGCGCCACAGATTCCTGATGCTCATACACCGTGCCGCCTTCTGCGGCAAACAGGTAGTACCAACCATCCTTCTTGTATAGGTGGGGACCTTCGGTGATCTTCACCGAGGTGCCATCCCAGATGGTGCGGGCCGTTTCTGGCTTGAGCTTCATGGTGTCGACGTCGAATTCCGTCAATGTGATACCGTCGAACTGGTGGTGGTATTCACGGAAATCCCATGTCTGCTGCACCAAGTATTTGCGGCCGTCGTCGTCATGGAACAGGCTGGCGTCAAAACCGACCCCGTTGATGCGAACCGGCTCGCTCCATGGCCCGTGGATGTCCTCGGCGGTGACCAAATAATTAGTGCAATCCTTGAATGCACCATTGACCACCTTGACATCAGTGTAGATCAGCCAGAACCTGCCATCCGCATAGCTTAGGTCAGGAGCCCAGATGCCTCCCGAAGAGGGGTTTCCTCTCATATCAAGCTGGCTGGACCGGCTCAACGGGCTTGGAAGAATGTTCCAATGCACCAGGTCCTTGGACTCATGCAGGCGAACGCCTGGGAACCATTCGAAAGTGGAATTGGCAATGTAATAAGTGTCACCGACGCGAATCATTGAAGGATCGGCATGAAAACCGGTGAGCACCGGGTTGGAAATCTTCATAATGTACCTCTTGCATAAGAGATGAAGCCCGGAAGACGGAAAGGAACATCTTCCGGGCGTGGGTTGTCACATTCCGTCAGCCCTTGACCGCACCTGTCAGGCCGCCGACGATCTTCTTCTGGAAGATGGTGAAACAGATCAGGGCCGGAATCATAGCCAGAGAGGTGAAGGCCAACACCTGTGCGGTGTCAACGGAGTGTTCAGAGCTGAACATCTGTACGCCAAGCGGCAATGTGTACTTGTTGGAATCACTGAGCACGAACAGCGGCAGCATGTAGGCATTCCAGCTTCCCACGAAGGTAAGGATTCCAGTGGTGGCCACGCCAGGCATGGACAGCGGAATGACCATGCGCCAGAAGAAGCCAAGGCGGGAGCATCCATCGAGAAGACAGGCCTCCTCAAGCTCATTAGGAATCGACTGTAGGAACGGCACCAAGATGATGATGGTCTGAGGAAGTCCGAAGGCAATTTGCGGAAGGATCAGACCCCACAGGGAGTTGGCCAGACCCAGATTGCGAATCAGCAGATACAAAGGTGTAATGCCAACGGTCATCGGGAACATGAGACCAGCAGAGAACAACGCGTACATAAGCGGCGCATAGCGGAATTTGTATCGGGCGATGACAAAGCTCACCATGATGCTAAGCACCACGACGCCTACCATGGTGGCGATACCCACGATGGTAGAATTCTTCAGTTCCGTCCAGAAAATATCACTTTCGAAGACCGTCTTGTAGTTGTCGGGGACCCATGGGTTCGGCATCCCGGACGGATGGTTGGTGATCTGCGAATTGGTACGGAAACCACCGAAGATAATGTACAACACCGGAGTGATGCAGATGGCCACAAGCACCAGGGAGAAGAAGTAGACGATTGGGTTGCCCCATGGCGTCTTGGACGACTTACGGTAACCATTCTTCTTGCTGTACTCGCTTTTGTTGGAATGTCCTGCGATTGTTGCGGCAGTCATCACTTCACCTCACTTGCCAGGGCAGCAACCTCACGATGCTGCGCTTCCTTTGCGCGCTTCCTGGCACGCTTCTTGGCTTCTTTCTGTTCAGTAACAGCACCGTCCAAGTCACGGTTCAGCACGAACTTCTGATAGACGAGTGCGATGATCAAAGAGATCACGAAGATGATCAGAGCAACGGCGGAACCATAGCCATAGTTGCCGGCTCCACGACCTTCACGCACCATGTAGGTGGCCATGGTGGACACACCAGCGGTGGTCGACACATACTTGCCCCACACGATATAGACCAGATCGAAAAGCTGCAGAGAGCCAATCATGGAAAGGAACACCCAGATCCGCAACGTCGGAGCAAGCAACGGCAACGTGATGCTTTTCTGCATCTGCCAGAAACTCGCCCCATCCACCTTGGCTGCTTCATACAGTTCCTCGGGAATGGATTGCATGCCGGCGAGCATCAGAATTACGGCGAAACCGACGTATTTCCAGCTGATCAGCAACAGCAGCGTCCAAATAGCGATCTTCGGGTCGGCCAGCCAATCGGGACCATTGATGCCGAAGTTGGCCAGAATCTCATTGATGGCGCCCTTCTTCTGTAGCAACAGGCTCCATCCTGTGCCGACGATGACCTCGGAAACGACATACGGCACGAAGATGAGGGTGCGGATGAGACCACGCCCCTTGAACTTCTGGTTCAGCAGCAATGCGAACAGGATGGCGAGCGGAGCCTGGATGACCAACGAGCCGATCACGACCTCGAAGGTATGCAGAATTGCCGCCTGGAACGCGGGATCCTTAAGCGCTGTGATGTAGTTCTGGAGACCAACGAATTTACCTGTCTTGGAGGGAAGTCCGTAGCCCTTCCACTGATAGAAGCCGTAATAAGCACCCAAGACGATAGGCAGAATCACAAAGCAGACGAACAGAAGAATCGCAGGTGCGGACAGTACGAAAATCTCAACATTACGACGCATTTTGCCATCGGACGGTTTCTTGGACCGCTTAGCGCGCAGCGTCACCGCGTCTTTGCTTGTACTTGACATGGTTTTCTCCACTACCAGATACGTTTCTCGAATAGGAAGGAGGGTGGATGAATATCTGTCTATCCACCCTCCTTTGGCCGTCAACCAGCCATGTTCACTGTCAGCCCTTGGCCGCTGCGTCCTTCATCGCCTTGACGATGTCAGCCGAAGTCCCCTGTCCGGAAAGCAGATTCACCACTCCGGAATTAAGAGCGTTGCCAATATTTCCGCCGAGAGCGGTATCCATCCACAGCTGCATGCCATCGGACTTTTTCATAGCTTCGATGATGCTCTTAAGATTTTCATCGGTAACCGCATCGTAAGCTTCGGCGGAAGCCGGAATGGTGCTGAACGCAGTGGCGTATTTCTCCTGATTTGATTTCTCAGCCATGAAATTGACGAAATCAACAGCAGCGTCCGGAGCCTCGGGATTGACAGCGAAACCGGTCACAGCGCCCATCAAAGCACCTTCCTCGCCTTTTCCTCCGTCCACGGTCGGGAAGGCGAAGAAGCCAAGGTCAGCCATTGGCTTCTTGTCCGGAGTCAGGTCCTTGAGAACTCCAGGCTCCCATGTGCCCATGAGCTCCATCGCAGCCTTATGATTGGCCAGCAGACCTGCGGATGAGCTGGCGCCCTGCTGGGCCGTCGTGGTGAGGAATCCTTCGTTAAAAGCATTCGCATCCAACAAATCCTTCAGATCATCTCCGGCCTTGGTCCAGCAGGAGTCGGAGAAGTCCTTGTCATTGACGCCCTTGGCGTAGGCCTTCGGAGAGCATTCGCGCATGGACAACCAGTAGTACCAGTGACCGACCGGCCAAGCATCCTTGCCGCCGAGTGCGATCGGATCGATGCCAGCGCTGCGAAGCTTCTGTACATCGGTCTTCAGCTCGCTGAAGGTGGTCGGCGCGGCATCGATGCCAGCCTGCTTGAACAGATCCTTGGAATACCAGATGCCACCAGGCTGCACAGTGACTGGAACACCATAGACCTTGCCGTCATAGGACATGGACTCCAGCGCAGAAGACATCTGCTTCTTGACGGTGTCACTGATCTTATCAGTGAGGTCCATGCCCTGTCCGGCGTCAATCATGTCCTTGGTCTTGGCTCCACCAAGGGTCATGTACACATCCGGGCCGGAGGCGGGATCCTGCATAGCGGTGGTCAGCTTGCCTTCGAAATCCTCGTTTTGGATGGCTTGGATCTGGACCTTGACACCGGTCTTCTTCTCGAACGCTTTGGCCATATCCTCCCAATACTGCTTGCCGTCACCAGCTGTTGCGTTATGCCAGAACGTAATGGTCTTATCGTCTTTGGCACCAGCGCTGGTGCCGCAGGCACCCATGCCCAACATGGTCGCCACCGCAAGAGTGGCAGCTGCAATGGTTTTGAACTTCATTGTCTTCTCCTTATTGACCAAATCATCATCGACAAAATGATGGCAACGACAGGAACGATTTCTCTCGAATGGGCCGAATCGGGAAGCATGACCGCAACGAATGCTGCCGCAGCTCCCTGGCAGACAGAGAATCAGCCTTTGACTCCCTTCGAAAATTTCCATTCCGTTTTCGCTGTACCTACAGACTACCGAAACAAATCACACAAAGTCAAGTTTTTTGTAAAATCAGAAAACTAACTATTTTTCGTTGATTTTACAACGTTTTTAAGCATTGCCAACATATCGAAAGTTTCGAAAAACGTAAACCGAAACTTTCGTTCGCATTTTCGGATATGATGAAAATGAAGAAGGAGTGACTCATGCGCAATACGGCAAAAAAAGCTACGGTACGACTCTCTGACATAGCTAAAGAGACCGGTTATTCCCTTTCCACCGTATCCAAGGCGCTCAACGGCAGAGCCGACGTTTCCGAAGAGACGCGGCAAACCATCAACGCGGTGTTGAAACGGTATGGGTATTCCCGTAAAGCGACAAGCACGAAAAGCCAACGAATTATCGAAATCGTGTTCCAAGATTTCGATAATGTTTGGGCCCTTGAAGTACTCCGTGGCGCCATTCGCGAAGCCAAGTTGCATGATTTGAACGTCATCACCACCGAAGGCGGCAATCGCCAGCACCCGGACTCATCCTGGATTGACAACATGCTGCGTCGGCAGACAGATGGCGCCATTCTTGTCTTCTCCAGTCTGACACGTATCGAACGGAACAAGCTGCATTCCAGAGGTATTCCCTTCGTCTTGTTCGATCCATTCGGTAATCCAGATCCAGACACGCTGTCGGTGCAAGCGGACAACTGGACCGGAGGCGTAATCGCCACCAGGCATCTGCTCGCACTCGGACATACCCGCATAGGCATCATCACCGGACCGGAGGAAATGATGTGTTCCAAAGCACGTCTGGACGGATATACATCAGCGCTTGCAGAACATGGAATCGAAACCGATCCCGAACTTATCACCGAAGGCGATTTCACCACTTCCGGCGGTTACGCACAGTCCATCTCCCTGTTGAAACGACCAAATCGTCCGACCGCAATCTTCGCCGGCAGCGATCTGCAGGCCATGGGCGTCTACGAGGCGGCAAGGCAATTGGGGTTACGTATTCCGGAGGATCTATCCGTGGTCGGATTCGACGATGTGCAGACTGCCGCATTCCTTGGCCCGGCGCTGACCACCGTACGGCAGCCGCTCCAAGACATGGCAAGGGCCGCCGTACGCATGCTGATCGAGGCGCTGTCCACCGACGACGTGATCCAACCGCACATCATCATGCCGACATCGCTAGTGGTACGCAACAGCACACAGCAACTTGAAGGGTGACCAGCAAGACAAACCGCGCATGTGCAACCGGAGGAAGAAACGCCACACGCCCCTAGCCTTCCGGTTCCGACCCGTCCCAAGGATGGTCCTCCGAAGTACCAGTAACGAACCATCCTTTCAAACTCCTCAGATTCTATGCCATGAAACCAGCCATGCAACCGACGAATCCACCGGCCCATTCGGTGCTAAGGAAACGAGCGTCAATACTGAGCAATACCTGCCCTCGACTCACGAAAGCCGAGGAATCAGCCGGATCAAGCCCTTCAGCCACGATGACCAACAAGCGGTTGTCATCGAAAAGCACCGCCGGACGTGTGCCATCAGCCCGCAGGGCGGCAACGGAACCGGCTTGCGAATCATCTCCATTCACCGTCTCGTAGCGCACATCCGTGCCATGCATCGAAAACACCGCGTAATGCGTGGAATTCTGCCGGATCACTAAAGAACCGGACATGGGAATCGGCATGAGCGTCGGCAGTTTCGCTATTCTGCGGTAGCTGACATCACGCTCGTCGCGCACCACCACATCGTTCGTCGAGCCATCAGCCACATCCACCAGCGCAGGTTCCACGTCACCGGCGAGCGAGGATTTCACCCTAGGCTCGATGGTGATGCCATCGTCTTCAGTAGTAACCGTGATCTCGTCGGCCAAGCGGCCAAGACCAGCGCAAGTCACTGGCCATCCGGGGTCACCCTCATGCGTATATGATGCACCGTTGCCGTCCAGCTTCCAATCGGCCGGATTATGTTCCCAGGATACCGGAGCGACAAAGCTCTCCCTTCCCAAGTAGCTCAATAATTCGCCGTCATGCTTTCCCCGTGTCTCTCTCACGCCGAGACACACCAGCCACCATCCCAGTTCCGGATGAAGCAACAGGTCCGCATGTCCCACGCATTGCAGCGGTTCCGACAAACCCAGATGTCGGTGGGTGAGAATCGGATTCTTCTTATCCGCGTGGAAGGCACGGATTGCAGTGCCAAGATAGCAGCGTTCCCCGTCACGAACCTGCGGAATGCACTCACCCAATTCGGATACTTCCCGTTCGTAAGCTTCGAACGCCCGAAGCAGTCCATGCGGCGCATAGATGCGCATGGCCATTTCGCTATGTTCGAAACTGGTGCCCCCCTCAGCGGTCATCAGATACACATAATCACCCACGCGATAGAGATGCGGCGCCTCAGCCCACACCGATTCCATACCGTATCCGCGCCATATTACCGTCTTGCCCGATCCCGCAGGAAGACCGTCATCGACAAAAGTCCAAGTCTCCGGATTAATGCGTTGGGTCCAGACCTCGGTCTGGCCTTCCCATTGCGGATTGACCGCAGGACGGGTCTGGGTCCAGTACACATTGCCGTCCCCGTCCTCGAATATGTCTGGATCGATGCCTTCGGCGCCCTCGATCCAGAACGGCCCACGCCAAGGTCCGTCGATCGAGTCCGACTCAAGAACGAAGTTGCCTTCCGCCGCCTGGGCCGCATCCAATTCGGCCTGGGAGCATCCTTCCGCGATGGCTTTGCGTCCATTGATGCGAGCGATGGTGCAGGCAATCACGTATTTGCCACGAATCCTACGCAGCGTCGGCGCATAGACGCCACCCGAGTCATCCACGAAAGGAATGAGCAAACGTCTTGCCAACTCCTCATCTATGGCATCCGACACGTGTTTCCAGTGGGCCATATCCCTGGAAACGTAAATAGGCAAGCCTGGAACCAGTTCGAAGGTGGAGGTCACAAGCACGATTTGCCGAAGATCATCATCCCAAATCCAACTCGGATCAGGATGCATTCCGTGAAGAATGGGATTGGCGATGGTAATCGTTGTGGTCATAAGTACGCCTCATTCGGGAACGTTTGGATACATCACATCATTGCGAATAATCGAAATTTTCGCTTGGTCTAGCAACGCAAACAAGCCGCTCACCGGCGATCTAGCCGGCAAACGACTTGCGTGCGAAGGAAATTTGAGGAAGGAGGAAGGAAAGAAAAGCGAGTGGTGTGCCGGAACACCGACGCTTCGGCACACCACATCCGGCTCTGTCACAGTCGAGCCCCACTGTTTGATCCAGCGATGAATCAGGAGTCCTAACGGAAACTCCTTACTGCGCCCATGCCTCGGTCCTGCAATTCCGGAACGCTACGCGCGCCCAGTCATTGCTCGCCCTCGACTACCGTCTCGGACTTCGCCCGAGGCTACCTAAAACCCTAGTGAGTTTTCGGCTCACGCCTCGGCCAAGGCGTCGATCATGTAGTTGTTGATCGTGGCCTTGACGGACTCGAGGTGATCGGACTTGGTGGCCTCGATGAGCTTGGACTGCGGGATATCCAGAGCGTACTCCTCGAGGGAAGCCAGGGAGGCGGTGCCGTTCTCGACGGTCGCGCCGATGCCGGAATCGAAGGAGCTGTAGCGCTCGGCCTGCAGGTTCTCGATGACCTTGTCCTCGTGCATCTTGGCTGCGACCAAGAGACCTGCAGCGAATGCATCCATACCTGCGATGTGGGAGCGGAACAGATCCTCGGCGGCGAAGGAGGTGCGGCGCGGCTTGGCATCGAAGTTCAGGCCGCCGTGAGGGCCGATCTGGCCTTCGGCGAGGACCTCCCACATGACGGTGGAGGTCTCGTACAGGTCGGTCGGGAACTCATCCATATCCCAGCCGATGAGCTTGTCGCCCTGGTTGGCGTCCAGGGAGCCGAGCACGCCGGCCTCGCGGGCGGTGCGGATCTCGTGCTGGTAGGTGTGGCCGGCCAGGTTGGCGTGGTTGCCTTCCAGGTTCAGCTTGAAGACGTCCATCAGATCATAGGTGCGCAGGAAGTTGATGGCGGTGGCGGCATCGAAGTCGTACTGGAACATCGTCGGTTCCTTGGCCTTCGGCTCGATCAGGAACTGGGCGTCCAGGCCGATTTCCTTCGCGTAGTCATGGCACATGTGGAAGAACTTGGCCATGTGCTCCTGCTCGCGCTTCATCTGGGTGTTCCACAGGTTCTCGTAGCCTTCACGGCCGCCCCAGAACACATAGTTCTCGGCACCAAGGCGCTTGGCGATCTCCAGGGAGTGCTTCAGCTGGCCGCCGGCGTACGCGTAGATGTCGGCGAACGGGGAGGTGGAGGCGCCGGAGACGAAGCGCGGGTTGGTGAACAGGGAGGAGGTGTTCCACAGCAGCTTGATGCCGGTGGACTTCATGTTCTCTTCGATCTTGTCGACGACCTTGTCCAGGTTCTTGTCGGTCTCGCGCAGGGTGTCGCCTTCCGGAGCGATGTCGCGATCATGGAAGCAGAAGTACTCGACGCCGAGCTTCTGGAAGAACTCGAAGGCGTAGTCGACCTTGGCCAGAGCCTGGTCCATCGGATCGGTGTACTTGTAGTACGGGCGGTGCGCGGTGCCGGTGCCGAACGGATCGACGAGCTGCTGGTCGAAAGTGTGCCACCATGCGACGCCGAAACGCAGCCAGTCCTTCATCTTCTTGCCGGCAACGACCTTGTCGGCATCGTAGTAATGGAAAGCAAGACCCTCCTGCGGCCCCTTTTCGCGACCGACGTACGGAATCTTATCGATATCCCACAGACCCATGGAATGCTCCTTTGCTTGGTTTACTTACGTAAAGCTTTATTTCGCAGCGGGCTTTTCGCCCGTCTTGGTCTACATAATAAATTGAATTACCTAAGTTTGTCAATTCGTTAAACTATACGGCGTTTCCATTGGAATCAAGCCATTTATCAATGCAGTGATACAGTGTGTTTGTTTGTTCGCATCGCGGCGCAACACCTGCGCGGCACACGGAAGCGCGGAATCGAAAGAAGGAACATATGAGCGAAAACGTCGACACCATCTGCGTGCAGGGAGGCTATCAGCCGGGCAATGGAGAATCCCGCACTCCCCCAATCATCCAGGCCACGACCTTCAAATACCAGTCGAGCGAACAGATGAGCCGACTGTTCGACCTGTCCGAATCCGGCTACTTCTACACCCGCCTGCAGAATCCGACCAACGACACCGTCGCCGCGAAAATCTGCGAGCTGGAAGGCGGCGCGGCCGCGATGCTCACCTCGTCCGGCCAGGCGGCGAACTTCTTCGCGCTGTTCAACATCTGCAACAACGGCGACCACATCGTCGCCTCCTCCGCCATCTACGGCGGCACGTTCAACCTCATCAACGTGACCATGCGCAAGATGGGCGTCGAATGCACCTTCGTCAGCCCGGACTGCACCGAAGAGGAACTTGAGGCCGCGTTCCAGCCGAACACCAAGGCCGTGTTCGGCGAGTCCATCTCCAATCCGGCGCTTATCGTGCTCGACTTCGAGAAGTTCGCGAACGCAGCGCATCGTCACGGCGTGCCACTGATCGTCGACAACACCTTCCCGACGCCGATCAACTGCCGTCCGTTCCAGTACGGCGTGGACATCGTCACGCACGCCACCACCAAGTACATGGACGGCCACGGATCCTGCGTGGGCGGCGCGATCGTCGATTCCGGCAATTTCGACTGGATGGCCCATGCGGAGAAATTCCCGGGCCTCACCACTCCGGACGACTCCTACCATGGCGTCACCTACGCGAAGGAATTCGGCAAGGCCGCATACATCACCAAGGCCACCGCGCAGCTCATGCGCGACTTCGGCTCCACTCCGGCGCCAATCAATTCGTGGATCATGGGCATGCATCTGGAATCCCTCGGCGTGCGCATGGAGCGCCACTGCGCGAACGCACTGGCCGTGGCCAAGTGGCTCGACGCCGATCCGCGCGTCAGCTGGGTGAGCTTCCCGGGCCTCGAAACGGACAAGTACCATGCGCTGGCGGAGAAGTACATGCCGAACGGCACCTGCGGTGTGATCTCCTTCGGCGTGCCGGGCGGCCGCGAGAAGGTCTCCGCGTTCCTCGACCATCTGAAGATGGTGTCCATCGCCACGCATGTGGCCGATGCGCGCAGCTGCACGCTGTATCCGGCCGGCACCACGCATCGCCAGCTCACCGAGGAGCAGCTTGAGGAAGC
>ENA-OPVG01001532-OPVG01001532.1-human-gut-metagenome-genome-assembly--contig:-NODE-1532-length-16305-cov-5.920862_pt1 | contig 16305 bp, 10 predicted proteins | sample MGYA00241093_ERZ501975 | MGnify/ENA primary metagenome ERZ501975 (study PRJEB25962, sample SAMEA2042993) | human gut metagenome | biome: human gut; feature: human-associated habitat; material: faeces... | reverse complement strand
GGCTTTCCTTTTCTTTCATATTGTTCCTCCTAATAGATTTAATTCTTTGTGTGCCTTACGGCACATCTCAAATAATAAATTTTGGTGAAGTTGCCCATAATTTATGGGCAGGTGCTATTTCTTCCAGAAATTAGCACCTAGCCTAAAGCTTCAGTCGCTTTTTTAAATTTCAGACTTGAGGATTTCTATAACTGGGCGCACCCCCGCCATGTTGATGCTGCCGAAGTAGTTGCCTTCTTTCACGCTGCCGATGTCGCCATCCATACGCCACACGAAGATATCGTTGAACGCAGACCCAAGCCAATAAGACTTGGAGTTTCCATATGTTACAAATATTATGTCTTTATAACTATCTTTTAAACTATTCGCTTCTTCATATGTTAACAATCTTCCACCTATTGCGCCTAAACTTTTGGCATAACTATTTGTTTTATACACCGCACTTCCTGTATCATTTCGTACTGCTAAATATGTATTTAGATTTAAATACGGACTACTACTTGGAAGTGTTTCTCCTTTCCAATAATTACTAGTTGAAAATGCACAGTATGTTTCTGCATTTTCCTGTTTTGTTGCTGCAGAATTTAAAACATACCTTGCTAGTAATTCATATGTTGTTCCTTTATCTGCTATAACAAAAAATGGCTCTCCTTTGTATGTTACCGCATCTCCTACTTTATATTTTGGAATCTTCGTATACAACTCATCCAAAGCAGTTTTAACACTTATCGAAGTTGAAGTACCTGGTTTTGTATAACTAACCTCTGTTGCTGCCAAAGCATATGCTGCGTAAACACCAACATTAAAACACAATACTAATGCCAAAATTACTATAAAAACAATTAATGCAGTTTTCAATTTTTTATTATTTTTCATCATGTTTGCTCCTTCCTTTTATTTACTCTAAGAGAGATACTTACCTTGCAATAAGCCTCTCTTAGCATTTAAAATTTTTATCTATTATACAAAGCATCTAATGCTTGTTTAACATTCTCAACCTTCCAACTTGAATCGCTTGGTGTATAAGATACATCTGCTGCAGTTGGTTTAGTTATTGTAATAGTAGCACTACCTGTTGCACTTGTGTTGGTGTGGTTTCCATCTCCTGCTACATATGCTTGTACATATGTTGTTCCTATTGCAGTTCTTGATGGTTTAGTTGTGCTCCAACTTCCCCAACTACTATTATCTGTACTTGTTCTATAGTAAATTGTACCACCTGAACCTCCGCTTACTGTTATTTCATGTGCATTTTTATCATATTTTGCACTTACTGATGTTAATGTTGGATTTGTTGCTGCTACTTTGTTTATTGTAAATGATTTTGTATTTCCTGTTAATGTGTAGTTTCCAGCTTTTGCTCTTCCTCCAGTTACACTGCTTATGCTTGCTTTTGATGTGTAAGTTCCGGCATTTATTGCAGATGTTCTTGTTACATTTATTGTTTCTCCTGTTATTCCACTTGTAGCACTTGCTGTTGGTGCTTGTACTCTTCCTGTATAGTTAAATGTTGTTGTTGTTCCCCATGTTACTGCTACACTCTTTGGATTTATTTTCCAATTTACTGTTTTATTTGCTGTTGTTTTATCATTCCATTGATAATTTGATGTGTTTGTTATTTTCAATACTATGTTGTATGTTCCTGCATCAGTTGCGCTTCCAGTTGTTCCTGTTTCTATTGCAGATCCTGTTGGAGCTGTGTATCCATGTGATATTGCACTTCCTGTGTATGTATATGCTTTTACTGGACTTCCTGGTATTGTTACTGTTGCTTTTGCTATTGTTACCATTCCTATATATTTTGCTGCTACACCATTGTGGTTTCCGTCAGCATCTACTTTTGTCCATATAAAATATGTTCCTGCATTTGTTCCTGTTACGCTTGTATTCCATGAAGTTGGTGCAGTTGTACTATTTGCTCCTAGTCCATATTTTATTGTTCCTCCTGATGCACTTCCGGCTTTAGATAATAGGCTTTGTGCTTTTGTGTTATATACTAATCCTGTTGCTAATGCTGGATTTGTCATTGTTGCATTTACTTTGTTTATTGTAAATGCTTTTGTGTTTCCTGATAATGCATAGTTTCCTATTTTTGCTCTTCCTCCTGTCACACTACTTATGCTTGCTGTTGATGTATAACTTCCTGCGTTTCTTCCAGTTGTTCTTGTTACATTTATTGTTTCTCCTGTTACTCCACTTGTAGCACTTGCTGTTGGCGCTTGTGCATTTCCGTTGTAGTTAAATGTTGTGGTTGTTCCCCATGTTACTGCTACTGTCTTTTTATTCATCGTCCATGTTATTGTTTTTGCTCCTGTTGTTCCATCACTCCATGCGTGGTTTCCATCTGGTGTTGCAGTTGCTGTATATGTTCCTGCATCTATTCCTGATGTTGTTCCACTCCATGTTATTCCGCTACCTGTTACACCTGTTTGGCTTTTTCCATTGTATGTTTTGTTTGATGCACTTGCACTTGCATTTTTTGCTCTTGCTACATTTATTGTGTATGTTGCATCTTTTGTTACTCCTGAATTGTTGTCTTTTGCGGTAATTACGTATGTATATGTTCCTGCTGGTGTACTAGCCGCTATATTAATTGTTGTTCCACTTATACTTATATAGTTTGTTGCTGTTCCTGATGCATTTTTTTCTGTTTTTTCTGTATATGTATAACTTCCTGTTCCGTTACTTGCTCCGGTGATACCTGCAGTTTGAGTACCTGTACTAAATGTTTTGTTTATTGTTTGATTTGCAAAGTTTAATTGATTTGCAGTCCATATAGCATAAAGTTGTAGTTTTCCACTTGCTATTCCATATTGTCCATCTACATATTTCCATATTCCTTTCCAGTTTGTCCAACCATATCCATCATCTGTTCCATTAGTTTTAGTTGTCCAACCTGCAAATGTATATCCTGTTCTTGTATATCCATTTGATGCTATTGTTACATTTTGGTCATATGTTGCTGTGGTGTTTGCTGTACTTCCTCCTGTTGCTCCATTTCCGTTATATGATATTGTGTATTTATTTGGTGTCCATCTTGCATAAAGTTGCAATTTTCTATTTGCTATTCCATATTGTCCATCTACATATTTCCATGTTCCTTTCCAATTTGTCCAGCCATACCCATCGTTTGTTCCATCTGCTTTGGTTGTCCAGCCTGCAAAAGTGTATCCAGTTCTTGTAAATCCATTTGTCGCTATAGCTGCACTTTGGTCATATGTTGCTGTGGTGTTTGCAGTACTTCCACCTGTTGCTCCATTTCCGTTATATGCTACTGTATATGTATTTGCTGTGAATGTTGCAGTTATTGTTGTTGCTGTAGTTATTGTTCCACTGGCTACTGACCATTTACTAAATGAGTAGCCTGTTTTATTTGTTGCTGTAACTACTTTTAAATCTTTTGTTGTTGTCCCGCTTGTTATTCCCTTTATTGTTAATTTATTTCCACTTGTAGTGAATGATGCTCCACTTATAACATTATAACTTGATGTATCAACTGTTCCCATGTTTGTAGAGTTGCTATTTATTGTTGTTGTATAAACTGCAACTGTTTTGCTTGCTTTATCACTTGGTGTTGTGTAGTTATTTGCATTGCTATTTATTGCTCTTACATATACTGTTCTGTTTCCTGTTGTTCCTATTATTGTACTTAAATAATCTACTCCACTTGTTGCGTTTGTCCAATTTTGATCATCTATACTTATTTGATATGATGTTGCATTACTTGCTGATGACCATGTTACAATTCCTGCAGTTGATATAGCAAGATTTGTTGGTGTTGCTACTGTTGCTTTATTTATTGTAAACGCCTTTGTGTTTCCTGTTAGTGTATAATTTTCTTTTCTTGCTCTTCCACCTGTTACACTGCTTATGCTTGCTGTTGATGTGTAACTTCCTGCATTTGTTCCAGTTGTTCTTGTTACATTTATTGTTTCTCCAGTTATTCCACTTGTTGCACTTACTGTTGGGGCTTGTTGTTGTCCATTATATGTAAATGTTGTAGTTGTTCCCCATGTTACTGCTATAGATTTTGGATTCATCTTCCATGTTATTGTTTTTGCATTTGTTGTTCCATCACTCCATGCATGGTTTGCATCTGGTGTTGCGTTTGCGGTGTATGTTCCTGCATCTATTGCGGATGTTGTTCCTGTCCATGTAACGCTTGTTCCTGTTACTCCTGTTTGATTTGCTCCATTATATGTCTTGTCTGATGCTCCCGCATTTGCAGTTTTGGCTCTTTCTATTTTGATTGTGTATGTTGCTTCTTTTGTTACTTTTGAGTTGTTGTCTGTTGCTACAATTACATACGTATATGTGTCTGCAGGCGTGTTGGCTGCTATTGTTATTGTTGTTCCATTTATACTTATATAATTTGTATCTTTTTGTGCAGAATTTTTTTCTGTTTTTTCTGTATATGTATAATTTCCTGTTCCATTACTTGCCCCTGTTATGTTTGCTTTTTGTTCACTTGTACTAAATGTTTTGCTTATTGTTTGATTTGCAAAGTTTAATGGGTTTGCATTCCAGTGTGCATAATATGTTGTATCTGTTACAGGTGTTTTTGTTGTGCTAGAAATTTGTGTTCCTCCTGTTGCTTCTGTAAACCATCCTGCAAATGTGTATCCTGTTCTTGTTGGTGTTCCTAGTTTTCCTAGTTCTGTATTATAAACTTTTTCTACTGTTTGTTTATTTGTTGTTCCGTCTTTTACGTAGTTTTCATCATATGTGATTTTTACCATTGGTATTGTTACTTTTTGGGTACCTATACATTTTCCATTTTCCAAATTATCGTATGCATAAATGTGTGTGTTATATTCTCCTGCTTCTGTTTTATGGTCTGTTATATTTACATGATATACCCATGTTGTTCCATCTGCTTGCTTTGTTCCTTTTGAACTTGCTCCTGTTTGCCAATTTGGTTGTATGTCATCTTGTCCTTTTGCTTCTGTCCATGTTGGGAATTGTACTCTATTTACTCCTGAGCCATTGTCTTTTACTCCATAAACATATACATCATATCCTGCAGGTGTTACATTCTTTATTTCTATATTTGTTGCTGTTGGTGCCGTTTTGTCTATGTTTGTTATAGGTTTATATATTTCTTCTCCTGCATTTGTTCCATCCCATAATCTTGCATATATTGTTCCGTTTTCTGTATATTTTTGAGAATTTGTTGTTTGCCATTCTCCATTGTCTTTTTTAGTTTGTAGTGCATAATTTTTTTCTGTTGTTGTTACTGTTGCAGTTACTTCTTGTGTTGTCCAATCATTTGGTGATTTTGTAATTGTTGTGTTTGCATCTGTTAGTTTTGGTACTGTTCCTGTTTTTGTTGAGGCGACTTCACTTATATTTCCTGCTACGTCCTTTACCCATACATAATATTTGGTTGATTGTTTTAGATTTTCTACTACTGTGTTGAATACTTGCGTACTATTATCTAGTTTTGTGAATGTTTTTGGCATTGTTTCACTTTCTGATATTGCATATGAGTATATTCCACTTGCTTCATCTGTTGCTGTTATTTTTATTGTGTTTGTTGTTACTGATAGACTTTTTACTATTGGTTTTGTTGTATCTATATTTGTAACTTCGTGTGAAGCTGCTATACCATAGTTGTTTCCGTCTGTTAAGGCTGCATACATTGTTCCGTTTTCTGTGAATATTTGTCTGTTAGATGCTATCCATCCTGATGTTGAATTTTTGCTTGTTGTTAATGTGAAGTTTTGTCCATCTACTGTTAGTGTTGCCGTTACTTCTACACTTTTGTTTGTCCATTCATTTGGAACTGATGCAAATTTTATTTCATTTGAGTCTATTTTTGGTACAAGACTTGTTTTTATTTCGTATTCTTTTGATACTTTTTTCTTTCCGTTTGTATTGATTGCTACTGCTTCAATTACATATGTTTTTTCTTGTTTTAATTTTGTATATTTAAATGTGTTTTGGTCTGTTGTTCCTGCTAAATCAAATTTTTGTGAACCTTTTTCTTTTATGTAATATTCTATTTTTCCGCCTTCATTTCTTCTTGTTGTTACTGTTGCTGTTATTGTATTTGTTGTTGCAGTGGCTTTTTTTATTTCAATTAGAGGGGCTAGTTCGTCTTCTTTTCCCAAGTAGTCTGAACCGTCTAGACCTACCTTATATACATCTCCATCTACTTTTACTTCGAAGAACCATTCTGTTTTTCCGTCTTTTTCTTCTGATGTTACTTCACTTACTTCTATGTCTTTTCCTCCGGCTTTTTTTATTTCTTCTAGGTCATTTTTGACGTCTTCGTATGTGGCTTTTACTATTTCCTCATCTGTTCCCCTTATTTGCTCGGTTTGGTTTATTTTTAGTTTGGTTTGCAAGGTTGTAGCGATTGCGGCTCTTTTGTGCTCTAATTTTGTGTCTTCTGCTGCACGAAATATTCCTGTTCTTGTTATTCCTTGTATTGAGATTGACGCCAAAATTAGAAGTACCACTATTGTTACAACTAGTGCTACCATTGTTATTCCGCTTTTTTTGTTCAAGAATTTGCTTGAAAATTTGTTGTTTTTCTTTTCTTCTAAAGTGCTACTCTCTACAGTTTCAAGGTTTTTAGATTTTTTCTTGTTTCCTGCTATTTTCATCTTTTTTCCCCCTCATTTTCGCTTTTGTCAAATTGCTTATTTATATGAATTTTTTTCTTTTTTCTCTCTTATATAGTATTTAAAATATAACATCTTTCGATTATTTTTGCAATTTTCCACATATCTCAATTGCCTATTTTTGATGGGATTTTGGTTTTTTTGTATCTTAATTATTGTTACGGATTTAGCATTTTTTCTTTGTTTTTTTATGGTTATTTTTTTATTATTTCATTTGTGTAATTAAAATGTTTTATTTTTGTAATATTAGGTATATTTTTTATTTGTGCCTTTACGCCGTAAGTTCTTTCTCTTTTTTATTGTACTTTATTTTGATTTTTTTGAGTTTATTTTTGCTTTTTTTCAAGTTTTTTAAATTAAATTATCTATTTTTTTATCTTTTTGCTGAAAGACCTACGGAATAGCGAAAAAAAAAATTGAAGGTACATTTTCCTCCAATCCTTATTTTTTTATTCTTTCCAGAATGCTTTGTATGTTTCGAAAGCAGAATATATATCAAATTTGCTTGTTACTTCATATGGTGCATGCATTGAAAGCACTGGTACTCCACAGTCTATAACATCTGTTCCTTTGTTTGCTAATATATATGCGATAGTTCCTCCACCGCCAATATCAACTTTTCCAAGTTCTGCTACTTGATATTTTATATCATTTTTTTCTAGTACATTTCTAACCCAGGCAACATATTCTGCGTTTGCATCTGATGCTCCTGATTTTCCTCTTGCACCTGTGTATTTGTTTAGGCTTATTCCTTTTCCTACATATCCTGCATTTGTTTTGTCTGATACTGATGCATAAATTGGGTCAAAACCTGCGTCAACATCTGAGGATAACATTTTTGAGAAGCAGAATACTTTGTCTAATAGATTTGGTCTGTTTACTCCTAATTTGTTTAACATTTCTGATATAAAGAAGTCAAACATATGTGATTCCATTCCTGTATTTCCCATACTTCCTATTTCTTCTTTATCTGATAAAATGCATACTGCTGTGTTTTTTAAATTTTCTAATGTCATCATTGCTGCAAGTGATGTGTATGCACATACTTTGTCGTCTTGTCCATATGCTGCTACTAGCCCTGCATCAAATCCTAGGCTTCTTGCTTTGAATGCTGGTATTATTTCTAATTCTGAGCTTTGTAAATCTGCTTCTACTATTCCGTATTTTTGGTTTAAGATGTTTAGAATATTTAGTTTTACTTTTTCTTTTGCGTCTGTGTCTTGGTATGGAATGCTTCCAATTAGAAGATTTAGGTCTTCCCCATCTATTCCGTTTTTTAGTTTCTTTTCCATTTGTTCTTGTGCTAAATGTGGTAATAAGTCTGTTATTGTAAATATTGGGTCATCGTCGTCTTCTCCTATATTTACTGTTATTTTTTCACCATTTGGTTTTACTATTACTCCATGGATGCTTAATGGAATTGTTGTCCATTGATATTTTTTGATTCCTCCATAGTAATGTGTTTTGAAGTATGCTAATTCTGTGTCTTCATATAGTGGATTTGGTTTTAGGTCTAGTCTTGGTGAGTCTACATGTGAGCCAATAATGTGAACTCCGTTTTCTATGTTTTCTGTTCCTATTATTGCTAGATACATGCTTTTGCCTCTGTTTATAAAGTATATTTTGTCTCCTGGTTGTAGTTTTTCAATTTCTGCTATGTCTTTGTATCCGTTTGCTTGTGCCATTTTTGTGGCTTCTACTATAAATTCTCTTTCTGTTTTTGCTTTATTTAGAAAGTTCATGTAGTCTTTTGAGAAATTGAATATTGCTTCTTTTTTTCTTGTGTCTACTGCGTTCCATCCGTTTTCTTTTTTGTGAAATAGTTTTTCTTCTAAACTTTTTTCCATTTTTTATCACGTTCCTTTCTTTTTTGGGTATTAATTTTACCCATTGTCTTTTGTTTTTTTCTTAGTATATCACTTTGTTTTTTATTTTTCCACTTTTTTTGGTATTTATTATTTTTTTTAGTAAATACTAAAAATTATAATTATTATTTATATGAAATTAATCATTTATTTATTTTGAAGTGATCCGGGGGGACCGTTCAAAAATTCTCAAAAGTTGTTAAAATTTTTTTAGAATTTTTAGAATGGGGCAACAAAAAAATAAATAAATCATTAATTTCACATATTAATATTACAATTTTTTAAATAGTAATAATTACAAATATTAAAAGGAGACTCTTATGAATTCTTTATGGTTAATTGAAAATAAAAATGATAATAAATTCGAAAATTTATCCAAAAATATTGATACTGATGTATGTATAATAGGTGCAGGAATTTTTGGAATGACCTGTGGCTACTATCTTTCTAAAGCAGGTTTGAAAGTTTCAATTTTAGAAAAAGATGAAATCGGTCAAAAAACTACAGGACATACTACAGCAAAAATCACATCTCAACATGGACTTTTCTATACTTATTTAGTACAAACTTACGGCGATGAGTTTGCTAAAGATTATTTGCAGGCAAATGAGGATGCTATTGAAAATATTAAAAAAATTATTGATGACGAAAAAATAAATTGTGATTTTGAAAGACAATCAAATTTTGTTTATACAACAAATGCAGATGAAGTTCCACAGTTGAAAAAAGAGGTTGATGTTCTAAATGCTTTAGGTTTTCCGGCTAATTTTGTTACTAAAACTGGCTTGCCTTTTGACGTTACAGGTGCCGTTCAATTTAAAAATCAGGCTCAATTTAATCCTACTAAATATTTAGGTGGTTTGGCAAATTGTATTTTGAAAAATGGTGGTAATATTTATACAAATACTACTGTTACTGATGTTAAGCATATTGGTGATGTTTTTTATGTTTTTACTCCAAATGGTATTGTTACTTCAAAATATGTTGTTCTTGCCTCACATTATCCTTTTATAAACTTTCCTGGAATTTACTTTTTTAAGATGTATCAGGCTTCTTCTTATGTTATTGGTGTTGATGTAAAGAAAACGTTAAATAATGGTATGTATATTACTGCTTCTGAACCAACTTTTTCTTTTAGGACTGCAAATTATAATGGCAAAAAAATCCTTTTGCTTGGTGGTTGTGGTCATAAAACCGGAACCCCTGCTTCTTATGCGGATACTTATGGTGCTTTGGAAAATTATGCTAAACAGTTATATCCTGATTGTGAAGTTCTTTTTAGATGGGATACTCGCGATTGTATTACTCTTGATAAAATTCCTTACATTGGTCGTTTTTCTAGCATGATGGATAATATTTACGTTGGCACTGGTTTTAATAAGTGGGGTATGACTTCTTCTAATGTGGCCGCTAATATTGTGTGTAATATGATTTTGGGTAAAGAGAATGAGTTTGCATATGTGTTTGATTCTACTCGTGTTCATCCTTTTAAAAATAGAACTGAGGTTAAAAATATGATTACTGAGTCTGTTAATTCTCTTGCTATTAAGAAATTTAAAGATTCTTCTGTGGTTTTTGATAATATTCCTGTTAATTCTGGTGGTGTTATTGATGTTAATAATCAAATGGTTGGTGTTTATAAGGATTCTTCGCGGTAATATTTTTGCGGTTAAACCTGTGTGCTCTCATTTGGGTTGCTTGCTTTCTTGGAATGATGTTGATAAGACTTGGGATTGTCCTTGCCATGGTTCTAGGTTTGATTTTATGGGGAAAAATATTTATGATCCGGCTTTTGATGATTTGGAGATTTTTGATTTGGGTTTGTAGTTTTGGTATTATTTTCCTTTTTGCTTATTTTTCAATATTTTTTTGAGTTTTTTTGCTTTTTTTATTGACTTATTTGCTTGGTTTTGCTACAATTTCTTTAAATTCATATATTTATATTATTTTATTATTTATTGAACTAGATTTCTTCGGTTAGATTAATCTAGTTCTTTTTTATCTGTGATACATTTATAATTATTTGAATCTGTTGCTATATAATATTTTTAATAAATTTCAAAATATTGTATCCTTGATTAATTTGTATTAATATGTTAAAATGTTTTTATAAAAAATTTTTCTTTAGGAGGTAACGACAATATGGAGATAATTAAGGAACGGTGTTCAGGTAATTTAAAAACTGAACAACTTAGTGGTGTTACTGAAATGAATATTTTAACCATCCCACCTAATTCTTCTATAAGTTGTATGGCGAATCTTTGGGATGTTTTGCTTAATCTTTCTAGTAATACTGCTTATGTTTTTATAGCAGGTAGGACTTATGAAATTATTAATGATTCTAGTTCATATGCTACTATCATTTGCATGTCTAGCTCGACAGTTAGATGTGATTATTATCAACTCTCCAAACTTCTTTTTGAGTGTGGGTTTCTTGCACTCCAGGATGATGTTGTTATTAAATAAAAAATTTAATATTTTAAGTTTTAAGGGCCTTGTGCCCTTTTTATTTTTATGATTTTTCATTTAGTTTTTTATATGTTGCGTTAGCGAAGGATGTTTGTAGGAATTTACTTTTGTTTTTATTAACATTTTATTAACTTATACATAATCAAAAAACACTTAAAATCATTTAAAATTTTAAGTGCTTCCAATAATTTATTTATGAAATATATTTTTTATCTTATTGATTATTCTTTTGAATACAGATTCTTTATATTCAACCATGGCTACATTTTCAACTTCGTTATAAACTTGTGTTATATTATTTTTATTTTTAAATAAATTATCAACAGAATACTTTTTTTCTATCTCTCTTTGATATTTATCATTATTAGATAAATATGTTTTATATAAATCATCTTTTACTTTTTTATTTGGACACCAATATTGGTAATTAAGCATAGCTATAATAACCATTGCTTTTTTACTCAACTTATTTTTATCCAATGGATTGAATTTATTAATATTCGGTTCATAGTTTGTAAGCCTTTCAGTTTCAAATAGTTTTATTATTTTTTTAGGAATTTTACTTATATATTCATTTGGCATATTTTCTAAAACTGCACATACTTCTGAATAGGCTTGTTTTGTTTCATATGTCATTTTTTGTTCCTCTCTTTAGAATATTTTTCCTTTTAGTTCTTCTGGTAATTCTAAATTATACTTTTTATTTATAGCATTGATAATGTTTTTATCTGTTATTACTTTATTATTTATTATAAATACTTTTTGGTTATTTTCATCTAAACACATTATTATTTTTTCATATTCATTATCATTAAATTCCAACAAAACTAATAATTCTTGATTTCCAATATTAATTTTATTTGCCATTATATTCATCCTCTCTTGTATTTTCTTGATTACTTCTTGTATTTGTATTTTGTTCTAAAGTTTTTTTGATAATATCAGCCTCTTGCATCATTTCAATTACTGATACTTCTGATGTTTGTTTTTGTAACTGTACATCTAGTTCAGACACATCATCCATAATCCTTCTTTCTTTTCCGAGGTTCAAGTTGCACTAGCATTCCATTTTCATCTACTACATAGTATTCACAATATTTTTTACCTTCTGAAAATATTTTAATAGGTTGATACAGTAATTTTAACATATTCCCACTAACTACAATGCTACTTGTATATTCCTCATCAGTTTTACAATTTGTTTCTATATTTTGAAAAATCTTATCAATTTTCTTATGCAGTTCATTAGCCTTTTCTGCTGAGTCTCCATCAAAAAAAAGTTCATCTAACTCCTCGTCATCAAGTTTACGATATCTTCTTATGCGTTCACTTTTTATATGTTTTCCTTGTGAGTCGTAAACTTGACCCATTGCCGGTTCAAAATCTCCACATAGCTCGTAATATTCTCCTATTTTTCTATACTTTATATCATTCATTCGCAAGAGTATTTTATCCTCATTGTTACTTATATCAGCATAACGCTTAAATATATCTCTCTTTGAAAATTTATCTTCAGAAATTTTTCCGCTTTGCACATATAAATCATACAATTTATCATAAGGTCTCTCGTAGAATCTAAAGCTATAGCGAGTATTATCAAATTTTAAAAAATATCTTAATTTATCTTCTGCCGAGAGATTATTTGAATCATCTAATTCAAATAACATATTATCCACAATGTTTTTTGGAATGATTGAATTTTTTGCTTGACTTACATATTCCAAAAATGCTAATTTAGTTTCAAAATTAAATTCATTATTTCTTATTAAATCTCCTAATATTTGATTTGATACTTGTTCTCTTAAACTTGTTTTAAAAGCCGGCTCTAAAATATCTTGTATTCTCATCATTGCATCTGGTTCATGCTCTATTATCATACTAATTATTTTTTCAAGTGTAGCATATATTTCATATTTTGTTTTACCTTGAAGCTCTTTTCCTTCTTTATTAAGACCCTGCATAAAATCAATTCTATCCACATCAAGTAGCTGATCAGATAATGAAAAAACTTTTTTTAAATCATCATTAACTTTATTTCCTAAGTTTATGCCATATTTTTCTATCATGTCTTCTTCAAAAATATTTAAGTTTCTTTCATATACATGTTCAGAAAAATATTTTTTCAGCATGTTATCTTCTCCAACAATAATAGCAACAATTTCATATATATCTTTTTCTGTATTATATCCATTATGAAAATCTCCTGTAATTCTTTCTGCCAATGTATCTGTCATACCTTCATTAATTGCATAATTTCGACCACTCCCCATTTTATCTCCGTCTGGAAAATAACGTGATTCCGTTAAATGAATTCCACAATTTTCTTCTTTTATTTCTTGATACCCAGGATAATTTTTTATTGACATTGAACGTGTTGATAATGCATGTAGTAATTCATGCACTATTGTCACATTTTCTTCTAGATATGATATCTTTCTTGTATCGAAATTTATAATTACTTTTCCATTTTTATCTATTAAACATTCACCAGAAAAATTTCCGGGTTCATCTTTATAAGTTACAACTTCTACTATATTATTTAATTTTTCTCTAATTTGTTTTATTGACATTACTTTACCTAAAATTTCATTGTTGCCTAGTAGCTCTATAAAACGTTCAATTAGTTCTTTTTTATTCATTTGTTCCATAGCAAAACCTCTTACTTTTTCTTTTTCATTTTATATTTTAATATAACAATTAACATTTTTCAATAGTTATAATATTTTATATTAATCTTTGGATACAAAAAGATGCAAATTGCTATTGATACATATACATCCGTTCTTAAGAATTTTAGCCATCCAACCTAGACAGTTAAAAATCATATAAAACAGTTTTTGGAAGAATTATTTTAAATTATTTAGTTTAAGTTTTATTGATAATTTATTTAAGATATGTTATAAATACATTATACACAAAAGATTGGAGTTAATATATATGTGTGATAATAATGCAAAAGCATATACAGAAGTTTTAGAAATATTAAAATATGTAATTAAATTCCACGAGAAAGTGTGGGGAGAAGTTAACTGAGGTTGCTTCTCTCTTTTTATTTTGTTTAAAATAAAAAACCAGAATTAAGATTTTGTACGCAGTGCAAACTGCTACAAAATCTAATTTCTGCCATATTTATCTTCTACAGAAAGTTATCATACTATGATAACTTTCCTAGAATATAAAAAATTAAAACTCTCAAATCTACTTGAGAGTTTTGGTGCACCAGGAGGGATTCGAACCCCCGACCTTCCGGTTCGTAGCCGAACACTCTATCCAACTAAGCTACTGGTGCATATGTTATATTATAATGACTTTTAGCATAATTTGCAAGGGCTTTTAAAAAATTTATACAAATTATTTAAAAAACATTGTGAAAAAGCAAAAAATATGAAATAATTGACCAAAATAAAGGGGGACAAAAAATGAAAAAATTTTTTAGGCTATTCTCAGTATTTATACTGAGTATTGCAATATTTGGTCTAACAAAAAGTGTTAAAGCGAATAGTATTAATAAAATATCAATGGATATTTATGTTAATAGTAACGGTGATGCAACGATTTCTGAAATTTGGGATTGTAATGCGACTCAAGGTACAGAAATTTATCATCCTTATTATAATTTAGGAAATTCAACAATTAAAAATCTTTCTGTATCTGAAAATAACACAACATATCAAACTTTGTCTAGTTGGTCAACATCTTCTTCTCTTGAAAATAAGGCTTATAAATGTGGTATAAATAAGGTTTCAAATGGTGTTGAATTATGTTGGGGTATAAGCGAATATGGCAGTCATACATATACTGTAAAGTATAACATTACTGATTTTGTTGCTAACTTAACAGATTCACAAATGATATATTGGACTCTTATTCCTAAAGATTTTTCAAATCCTATTGGAAGTGTTTATATTAAGATTCATTCTAATTTTGATATTGAAGATTCAGTTGATGTTTGGGGCTATGGTAATTATGGTGGTACTGCTTATGTTTATGATGGCTACATTGAGATGCAGTCTGCTGGGCGTTTGGATACTAATGAATATATGACTATTTTGGTTAAGTTTCCACAAGGTACTTTCCGTAGTTCTAATTCTTTGAAACATGATTTTGAGCATTATTTTAATATGGCGGAAAACGGTGCTAAGAAATATGCTAAAAAAAGTGGAAGTGATTTTGGTGATAGATTTGTTGGTGCTTTATCAATTATTGGACTTTTGGTTGCTTTATTTTTTACTGTTTTGTTTACAATTCTTGGTGTAATGAGATCAGAAGGAGAAAGTAAATTAACTATAAAGAAGGATTCCGCTATTTCGAATCGTGAAATAGAGTATTTTAGAGATATTCCTTGTAATGGTGATATTTTTAGGGCTTATTATATTGGTTATTCATACAAGTTATTAAAGAATAGAACTGATATTTTGGGTGCTTTGCTTTTAAAATGGCTTAAAGATTCTCTTATCACTATTGAAAAAAGGTCAGTTAGTTCTTTGGTTAAGAGAGATAGTGATGTTATAGTTATAAAAAGAGGTAAATTTGATAGTATTACTGATGAAACTGAACAACGTTTATTTAAGATGATTTCTGATGCTAGTGGCAATGGTGTTTTGGAGAAGAAGGAGTTTGAAAACTGGTGTGATTCTAATTATGATATGATTTTTGGCTGGTTCAAAAATGTTATGGATGATGAACGTTATAAACTTGAAAGTGAGGGGTTGATTAATGTTGTTGATACTAAGTATTTGAAATTCTATATTGTTACTACACATGAGGCTACTCCTGCTTTGAAACAAGAGGCTTTGGAACTTGCTGGTCTTAAAAAGTTTTTGAAAGAGTATTCTCTTATTGCTAGTAGAGAACCTATTGAGGTTAATTTGTTTGAGGATTATTTGATTTTTGCTCAGTTAATGGGTATTGCGAAAGAGGTTGCTAAAAACTTTAAGGATGTTTATCCTGATATTATTGAACAGTCTCATTTTAATGATTATGATAATATTTCTTTTGTTAATCATTGTATGTCTCATGGTTATTCTGCTGCTCAAAATGGTATGTATAGAGCTTCAAGTTATTCTTCTGGGGGTGGCGGTTTCTCTTCTGGCGGCGGAGGCGGTGGTTCCTTCGGTGGTGGCGGAGGCGGCGGTGGCTTTCGTTAAATTTTATATATTTAAAACACAGTTTGCATATTTTGTGAATTGTGTTTTTTACATTTCATGGTTTTAAAAGTTGTATTTCACGGTCTTAGGTTGCTATTCACAGTCCGTAATCTGTAACGTCTTTGAAATTTTTCTTAAAATTTTTACCCAGTTCAAAAAATTAAAGCAACAAAATTAACATAAAAATATAGACAC
>ENA-OPVG01001531-OPVG01001531.1-human-gut-metagenome-genome-assembly--contig:-NODE-1531-length-16318-cov-2.898174_pt1 | contig 16318 bp, 10 predicted proteins | sample MGYA00241093_ERZ501975 | MGnify/ENA primary metagenome ERZ501975 (study PRJEB25962, sample SAMEA2042993) | human gut metagenome | biome: human gut; feature: human-associated habitat; material: faeces... | reverse complement strand
CGGGGAATTTTTTTGCGGAAATACAGTATGTAAAATCTGGCACGCAAAAGCGCAAAAAATGTGCGAATGACGGCCTTTTGTGGGTTCTGGACAAAAATATTGACTTTGAACCGATGATTTTGGCACGGCGCAGACGGGCGTAAATTGTTGCAATTACAGAGAGTGTGTGTTATACTATCTATTATGAATAAGTGTGTAAAATTGCCCAAACGAGGCAGAGCGCACGGGAGCAAACCGGTCACCGACGGACTGACCGGCTCAAAAAACAATAAAGGAGCGCATTATGAAAGTAGTAATCCTGGCTGGCGGCCTTGGCACGCGCATCAGCGAAGAAAGCGTCTACAAGCCCAAGCCGATGATCGAAATCGGCAACATGCCCATCCTGTGGCATATCATGAAGGAATATTCCTACTACGGCTTTCACGACTTTGTCATCTGCGCGGGCTACAAGCAGCACATGATCAAGGAGTGGTTCGCGGATTACTTCCTGCATACCAGCGATATTACGTTTGATTTCACCCGCGGCCAGAACGAGATGATCGTCCACAACCACCACACCGAGCCGTGGAAGGTCACCGTTGTGGACACCGGCCTCAACACGATGACCGGCGGGCGCATCAAACGCATTCGTCCCTACATCGGCAATGAGACCTTCATGATGACCTACGGCGACGGCGTCTGCGATGTGGACATTGCCAAGCTGGTGGCATTCCACCGCGAGAACGGCAAGATCGCCACGCTGACCGCCGTTCAGCAGGAGCAGCAGAAGGGTGTTCTGGATATTGCCGAGGATAATTCTGTCCGTTCTTTCCGTGAAAAGAAGGCCAGCGACGGCGCGCTTATCAACGCGGGCTATATGGTGCTGGAGCCGCAGATTTTCGACTATCTGGACGGCGACGCCTGCGTCTTTGAGCAGAAGCCGCTGCAGAAGCTGGCCGAGGAGGGTCAGCTGATGAGCTATATCCACAAGGGCTTCTGGCAGTGCATGGACACCGCCCGCGAGAAGCAGGTCCTGGAGAAAATGCTTGCCACCGGCAACGCGCCCTGGAAGAAGTGGGAGGATTGATGATGGTACATTACGATCCTGAATTTTACCGCGGCAAGCGGGTGTTCGTCACCGGTCACACCGGCTTCAAGGGCAGCTGGCTCTGCAAGATGCTGCTGATGGCCGGGGCCGAGGTCACGGGCTACAGCCTGCAGCCGCCGACGCAGCCGAACCTTTTCTCCATCGCCGGCGTCGAGGGCAAGATGCACAGCATCATCGGCGACATCCGCGACTTTGACGCGCTGAAGGCCGCTTTTGACGCGGCGCAGCCCGACATTGTACTGCACCTGGCCGCGCAGCCCATCGTGCGCGACAGCTACAAGGATCCGCGCTACACCTATGAGACGAACGTTATGGGTACGGTCAACCTGCTGGAATGTGTGCGGCTGGCCCGGCAGCAGGGCAGAGCGCCCCGCTCGGTGCTGAACGTCACCACCGACAAGGTCTACCACAACAACGAGTGGGCCTGGGGCTACCGCGAGAACGAGCCGCTGGACGGTTTCGACCCCTACTCCAACAGCAAGAGCTGCTCGGAGTTGGCGACGCACTCCTACATCAACAGCTTTTTTGCCGATAAGACCGTGGCCGTCTCGACGGCCCGCGCGGGCAATGTCATCGGCGGCGGCGACTTTGCCAATGACCGCATCATCCCCGACTGCGTCCGCGCCATGGCCGCGGGCCGTAAGATCGGCGTGCGCAACCCCTACTCGACCCGCCCGTACCAGCATGTGCTGGAGCCGCTGGCGGCCTACCTGCTGATCGCCCAGCGCCAGTACGAGGACAGCCGCTTTGCGGGCTACTATAACGTAGGCCCCGACGACTGCGACTGCGTCACCACCGGCACGCTGGTGGATCTGTTCTGCCGGGCCTGGGGCGGCGACGCCGCCTGGGAGAATCAGGCCGAGGCCAATGCCCCGCACGAGGCCAACTTCCTGAAGCTGGACTGCAGCAAGCTGAAAACGACCTTCGGCTGGACGCCGCGCTGGCACATGGCCGAGTGCATGGAAAAGACCGTCGCCTTCAGCAAGATCTGGCTTGCCAACGGCGATGTCCCGGCGGAGATGGAAAAGGAAATTAACAGCTTCTTGGAGGGGCAGAAATGACAAAGGAACAGAGGAGTATAACAAGCGCTTTTGTCATTTCGGTTTTGGTAGGTGGAGCCTATCTGGTTTCCTGGCTGGCGCATGTATGGGGTGGTCAGCCGTGGCCCATCGGCAGCAACATGGTCAACTATGCCGTAGTTCTAGTACTGTTCGGCGTTTCGCTTTTGCTGTTCGGCAACCTTTTTGCCCGCATTCTGCCGCAAGAACGTGGCTTTGTGCGGGCTTGTGACGCGCGTCTGCAGGGTCGCGGCGCGGCAGCGGCCCTTGTGGTATCTGCGCTGGTGACAGCCGCCTACCTTATTTATTACGCGAACATTGGGGTGTCCAAGGAATTTGCGGGGCCTTCCTATTCGCCGTCCTCCCTGATGGCGCCGCAGATGGTGCCGCTGTATTACCTGCTTGCGGTGCTGTTTTTTGTGGCGGCAATCTATCTGCTGCTGACGGGTAAGGACTGCCCGCAGTGGATGGCCTGGGGCGGCTACGGCCTTTCGGCAGTGATGTACTTCTTGGGCGTATGGATCGTCAATACGTTTGAGGGAGACCCGTACCACGGTGAGGCGTATTTGGAAAGCATCTACAATGTGGCTGACAGCATCCCCTATGAGGAGTTGACGACAGGCATCTACGGCCACTACGGACTGTTCTTTCTGCTGCCGATGAAGATCTTCGGTGCAAAGGCTGTTGTTATTCAATTCCTGATCGCGCTAGTCGGCGTTGTGACGGATCTGGCCATGCTGTACTGCATCCATCACCTGATAAAAAAGAACTGGGTACGCCTGTTGATGGCACTGGTTGTGCCGGTCATTCCGTTTGCATACAGACGGACGAATTACTGGCAGCTGCAGCCTCACCGTTTGGTATTCCCGATGTTGCTGGCGGCCTATATGCTGTTCTGTTTGCGGAAAAAGCAGTCGAAAAAAACGGCTCGGTTCTGGGGCGGCTGGCTTCTGTGCATGCTGGCAGTGCTGTGGAGCACCGAGAGTGGTCTGTTCTGTATCATCGGCTGGTGCGCGGGCTGCATCGTCCGCTGGTGGCAGCAGGAGCCATGGTACGCCCGCGGCCAGTGGGAACGCTATGGTGCGCTGCTGCTGGGCGCTGTGTTGGCGGTGCTGGGGGCCATTGGCCTGACAAATTTGTATAACCTGGCCTGCGGCGGAGCACCGATCTTCAAGGTGTTTTTTTACCCGCTGTACAGCAGCAATTATATGGATGGTTCCATCGGCTACCCGCTTGAGCTAGGCGTGCGCCCATGGGTGTTTGTGCTGCTGCTTATGCTGGCCGTGCTGGCATGGTCGCTGTTTCAGACAACCGCTATCGGAAAAACAGCCAAAGCGGAGGACATTGCCTCATTTGCGGCCTGTTTGTCGGTGCTGGGACTGGTATCGTTCAGCTACTATGCAAACCGTTCTGCCTGGATGAATCTGGAGATCTGCCTGCCGGAGGCACTGCTTTGCCTGTGCTTCCCGCTGCAGGCGCTGACGGACGGGGAGGGGCTACGCAAGAAGCTGGGCGGCCTGTACTGCACGGCGGCACAGTCTGTGGGACTGGCCGTGCTGCTGGTGCTCTGCGTGCTTACGGCACAGCTGCCCGGCGGCGTGATGAATACAGTGATCCTGCAGGAGCGCGGTGCGTTCAGCACCCGCGGCATCTATGCGGAGGTGGAGAATTTCTCTGCCAATATACCGGACAACACCTTTGCGGTTGGCCGCGATGTGGGGATCATCTACCATGCAGCAGGCTGGGACAACTACGGACATTATGTGGATGCTGCGGATTACGGCGTGGCAGATACCGAAAAATTACTCCCTCATATTCTGGCAGAGTTGAAGGCCCAGCCGAGCTTTGTCGTGGATGACATACTGGAGGTCTATCTGGGGCAGAATGGCTACACGCCCGACATGCTCGGATACCAGCTGCAGACGACCTTCACATCGGCTGGCGGCACGAACCCAATTACCTATTACTACTACGAAAAGCAATAAAAAAGGAGAGCAAAACCTATGGCATGGAAGAACGAGGCAGAAGCCCGCGAGCAGATCAAGACGATGGTCGCCGAGTATTATCACGACTTCAAGGAGAAAAAGACCCCTTATCAGGAGGGTGACCGCATCACCTACGCAGCCCGCGTCTTTGACGAGAAAGAGATGTGCGCTCTGACCGATGCCACACTGGACTTCTGGCTGACAACAGGCCGCTTTGCCGACCGGTTCGAGAAGGAGTTCGCTAAGTGGATCGGCGTTAAGTTCGCCCATCTGGTCAACAGCGGTTCCTCCGCCAACCTGATCGCCTTCATGGCGCTGACCGCCCCCGAGCTGGGTGACCGCCAGATCAAAAAAGGTGATGAGATTATCACTGTGGCCTGCGGCTTCCCCACCACCGTGACCCCGGCCATCCAGTACGGCGCGGTGCCCGTGTTTGTGGATGTGACCGTGCCCCAGTACAACATCGACGTCACCAAGCTCGAGGCCGCCCTCTCCCCCAAGACGAAGGCTGTCATGATCGCCCACACGCTGGGCAACCCGTTTGACCTGTCCGCCGTCAAGGCGTTCTGTGACGCCCACAACCTGTGGTTGGTCGAGGACAACTGCGACGCGCTGGGCACCCAGTACACCATCAACGGCGAGACCCGTTTTACCGGTACCTGGGGCGACATCGGCACGTCCAGCTTCTACCCGCCGCACCACATGACAATGGGCGAGGGCGGCTGCGTTTACACCAACAACCCGCTGCTGAACCGCCTGATCCTCTCCTTCCGCGACTGGGGCCGCGACTGCATCTGCCCCTCCGGTCAGGATAACTTTTGCGGCCACCGCTTTGACGGTCAGTTCGGCGAGCTGCCCAAGGGCTACGACCACAAGTACGTCTACAGCCACTTTGGCTATAACCTCAAGGTCACCGACATGCAGGCCGCCATCGGCTGCGAGCAGCTGAAGAAGTTCCCCACCTTCATCGAGCGCCGCCGCCACAACTGGGACCGCCTGCGCGCCGCGCTGGAGCCCGCCGCCGACAAGCTGATCCTGCCGGAGCCGGCTGCCAACAGCCGCCCGTCCTGGTTCGGCTTCCTGATCTCTGTCAAGCCGGAGAGCGGTCTGGACCGCAACGCCGTGACCCGCTATGTGGAGAGCCACAACGTGCAGACCCGTCTGCTGTTCAGCGGCAACCTCATCAAGCATCCCTGCTTTGACCAGATCCGCGGCACCGACGCCTACCGCGTGGCGGGCGAGCTGACCAACACCGACTTTATCATGAACAACACCTTCTGGGTCGGCGTTTACCCCGGCATGACCGACGAGATGATCGACTACATGGCCAAGACGATTATCGAGGCTGTGAATCAGTAAAATTTTGACAACGAGGTACAGACCCCTATGATGCAGCAAAAGGTGAAAACGACCCGCGCACCCAGACTGCGGTTGGACAAAAACAGGCGGCTGACGCCTATGCAGATTTACTGCTGGGCGACGGTGGCCTGTCTGGCGGTGCTGCTGCTTGCCCTGCTGGCCAGCCGCGGTACGCTGCTGCATCGATTCTTCTTTTATGATGTCACCGATACCGGTATGGACTTTTTCCATAGTATTGAGTATATGCGTGGACGTATGCCCTACGGACAGTTCGATACGCTGTACCCGCCGCTTGCAAATCTGTTTTTCTATGTGTTGTATTTGCTTGTGCCAAAGACACAATCAGCTACGTGGACGGAATCGTATATCTCGTCTCTCAACATGAGGGGAACAGAACGGGATTTGCGTTTACAGCAAGCGACGATGATGCTGTTTGTCGTCTTTGTTATCGTGGTGGTCTTAGGAATTGTATCGATGACAGAACGCCTGACGCGCAGCTGCGGGGGGCGGAAAAAGCTGCTGGCATTCTGTGCAGTGTTCAGCTATGGGGTACTGTACGGCTTGGAACGCGGCAATATTCTGCTGCTGTGCTGGCCGTTAATGGCATTTTTTATCCTGTACCGCAATTCAGAAAAACCACTTTTGCGGGAGTTGGCCTGTCTGGCACTGGCGATTGCCGCCGGTTTCAAGCTGTACCCGGCGTTTCTGGGCGTGCTGCTGCTGCGCGATAAAAACTATCTGGCCGCGGTGCGCACGGTGCTGTACGGTGTTGTCTGCCTGTGCTTCCCGCTGTTCTTCTTCAATGAAGGATTGTTTGGCCTCACACTGTGGTTCCGTGTACTGTTTGATTTTAGCGGCAGCAGAGGTGAACCGTGGATCGGCAACGGTTTCTCCAACATTTTGGCAGAGGCCGGACATGCGGTGGACAAGTTGCTGGGCACGCAGCTGGGCTATGGCAGCTACGCACTGCTGGGCATTGTGCTGGCAGCGGTGCTGCTGGTGTGCAGCTTTTTTATGGATAAGGAGTGGAAGCGCATTACAGCAATCATTCTGGCGATGCTGATGTTCCAGCCCCAGTATGATTATGTATGGTGCCTGTTTTTGATTCCGCTATTCCTGTTTATGGAGCAGGAGCGTGAGCTGCGCAGGGACAACGTGCTGCCCTATCTGGCCTTGATGGTGCCGGTGCTGCCGCTGCCGCTGTTCCGGCGGGATCAGATGGAGCCGTCCTTTGTACCGCGCAACACGATTTGTCATGTCATGCTGCTGCTGCTCATTGTCTGGTGCTTTGTCCAGGCGGTGCAGGGTGTGCGTGTACGCTGTGCGGAAAAGCCGGTCAAGCCGGCACACGGACACCCGGCAGCCACGGTGCTGCTGGCCGTTTGTGTGGCGGTGGCCGGTGTGGGCGGCCAGCAGCTGTGGCAGCGCACCCACAACTGGGGCTTTGACTATGGCTACAACGGCCGACTGGATGCCGAGGGCATCCGGCAGAAGGACGTGCAGGATAGCGACGGCAACCCGATAGAGGTAACATGGAGCGGCCGCGGTGCGTATATTATGATTTACAACCACGCGCCATTTACGCAAAGGATGGTGGTCACGTTCCAGACAGGCTACGGCATGGATTTGAAGCGCGCCTATACGATGACGTTTGAAGCACCGAATCTGGAAGATGCTGATGGTACAACCGGAAAGCAGAAGCAGACGAATATTAAGATTGACCATGAGGGGCAGACCGTGTGCTACACGGTAGATGTGGCCCCCGGCCAGACCCAAATTGATGTGAGCTATGACGGCCCGATGGCGGTCTATGATGCTTCTTCGCGCAAAAACGGTACCTTCACGGTGACAAACCTAGTGGTGGCCAGTGAGGGCGCTGTGGAGGAAACCGAATAACGGAAGGAAACATATACTATGCAGAAATTGCTGGCCCTGCTGGGCGCAAAAAATAAAGAGGAATTTGTGGAGCTGTTCAAGCAGTTCGTCAAGTTCGGCCTGGTGGGCGTAAGCAATACGGCTGTGTCCATGGCGGTCTACTATATCTTCCTGTGGATCAGCCCGGACCTGTATATGGTCGGCAGCATTCTGGGCACGATTCTGAGCATTGCCAACGCCTTTTTCTGGAATGATAAATTTGTCTTTACCGGCAACGCCAATGACTGGCGCAGCAAGCTCAAGCGGCTGGGTAAGACCTATGTCAGTTACGGCGGCACATCGATTTTGTCCAACGTGCTGCTCTGGATCGAAGTTGCATTCTTCAGTGTCAGCAAGTCCATTGCGCCCATCGTTAATCTGTTAGTGACGATCCCGCTGAACTTTGTTATCAACAAGCTGTGGACATTTAAGGAAAAGTGAGAACAAGCACGATGCAATTAGTAATGGAAAAACCACATACGAATAAGCGCCAGAACGCGCGAGGCTGGGTATTGGCTGCACTGCTTTGTGTGGTGATTCTGGCCTATTCCTCAATTTATTTCGCCAACACGATGCCCATTACGGAAGGCTGGAATGTAAACTATGCAGAGCTGGTATTGCACGGGAAATTTCCATACCGCGATTTTTACTATTACCTGCCGCCACTGAACATCCTGATTGATGTGATGCTCTGGAAGCTGTCGTTTGGCAGCCTGTTCATTTACCGTGCGTGGTGGCTGGTACAGCGGATTGCTATTTATGAGTTGATGTTTCGGCTGCTCTGCCGGTATTTCAATAGATATGCCGCCTTTGCAGCGTGTGCCTTCTCTGCGATTCTGTGCACGGCCTCTGTCTACGATTTATTCGGTGATTATAACCAGACGATTCCGTTTTTGTCTGTGTTGCTGCTCTATTGTGTTCTGGGATTTGCAGAGGCGGCAGATAAGAAAGCCGCCGGGAAATACCTGTTTGCTGCCGGCGCTATGCTGGGGCTGCTCTTTCTGAACAAGCAGACGATTTTTGCAGCTGCGGGGGTTATTTATCTGCTGGCTTTGAGTGTCTACTGCTGGAAGAAAAAAGACAAAGGCTTTCTGCAATATTGTGCGGCAGTCATACTTGGCTTTTTGCTGGTGTTCGTCGTGGCCATGGGAATCCTTGCCGTCAATGGCGCGTTGCTTCCGTTCTTTCAGCAGGTCTTTATGCACACGGGAGGCAAAGGCAGTCCGCTTGCCATTTTGCTGAAAATCTTTACGGGCTGGACAATCAATGCGCCGGTATTTTTACTGATGGTGGGGTGTGTAGCTGCCATAACACTGGCGCAGAAAAACGAGAGTCAGACAGCAGGACGGATGCTCTTGCTGCTGGTCATAGGCGGCGGCTATGTTTTGGAAAGGCAGGCTGCGAACGACTTTATCGAAGTGCTCGTTGGTACGAAAAGCGTCCAAGCCGTTGTCATCGGTGGAGGGTTGCTACTGTTGCTGGCGTACAGCCAAAAGCGCAGAAGCGGCAGCAAGATAATGCACGATGTATTTTACGGTCTGTGTGCCGCCTATGTGGTGACTATTCTGGTTACGGCCCGTTATGCGTCATTAGGCGAAGATAACGGGAGCTTATTGGAAGCAATCTATGAATCAGGCACGCTGTTTAAGAGTGTGACTGGTACGCTGTATACGATCATCAGCTTTTTGGATCTATATCTGATTGCCCGCTCCCTTATGAAAATAAAAGCGGATGGCAATGACGGCTATGCACGTGAGCACTTTTGGATGGCCTGTGCGGCATTTTCTACGATATATGCAGCCAGTATGGCATCGGCATCAGAAATTTCCTACCATGGGATTATGTTGGCTATGCCGTTTGTTCTGTGTGTTGGGCTGAACAGCGTATTTACAGATAAAGTTACGGAAAAATCGGTCAAAATCGGTACGATTGCGCTGTGCACAGTACTTTCGATGGCTTGTATTGCACAGAAGGTCGTATGTTCCTATTCTTGGTGGGGCTGTGAACAGGCAGAGTATGACAAAAAAATCTACGCCACCGGCATCCCCGCGCTGCGAGGCTTCCGTTTTTCTGCGGAGGACGACAAGATGTTGGAAGACATCACACAGCTGATTCTTGAAAACACAACAGAAGATGCAACGATTTTTGGCTATCCCTATGTAAAGCTCTTTAATATTCTGACAAACCGCTATACAATGGATACGTTTGTTCCGGTTCTGTTCTATGACGTGGTAGACGACCAGTACGTTTTGCAGGAGGACGAGCTGCTACAGGAAAATCTGCCTGACATTGTAATCTGGAAGGATGATGTTCCAAACTGCAAGAAGGTTCACGAAGAAAGTTACCGCAATGGTGAGAAATTGAAGCAACGCGAGCTGGAAAAGAATTTTGGACGACTGCTGGGCACACGCTACACCCTGTTGGGCGTGTATGGTGAGGAAAGAACCGGTAAGATCAAGGTGTACAAGCTGGCAGACGAGACAGACTGGGGTAGCTTCACCTTGGAAGGAAAGGGAACCGAGGAAGAGCCGTATCTGATTCAGTCGGCGGAGGATTTGCAGGCGTTCAGCAATTATGTCAACCGCGGCATGAGCTTTGCAGATCAGTATGTTGAACAGACCGCTGACATTGATATGGACGGTAAAAAATTTACGCCCATTGGTGCATTCAGCGGGGAAAGCTATTTTTACGGCACCTACAATGGCAAGGGACATATTATCCGCAATCTGAGCATTCAGGGCAAGGCTACAGAGGATGTCGGTCTGTTTGGACGTCTCGAAGGGGCTGTTTACAATCTGGGGCTTGAAGCGGGCAGCCTGACTGGCGACTGTGTTGGAGCAATTGCCAGCTATGCAGTCAACCCGGAGGCAGAGATTATGAACTGCTTTACGGATGTGAATGTCACGGGCTCGCGCGCTGGTGGCATTACCGATAACTTCGCTGGTAGTGTTGTAAACTGTGTTAGTGCCGGTGCGCTGACTGGTGGCGAAAACGCGGATGCAATCGCCTATAATAGCTCAATTATGGTAGAGAATGTTTATCAGCTGACGGGTCAAAAGACAAGCCTGCTTGATAGACCCGCTATTCAAGAAAAGCGTGTCAGCTATGCCGACGAAGATGTTTTCAACAGTGATTTCCTGGTGAAGCGTCTGAATGCCGCAGTAAGAGAAAAGAATAAAGCAAACAGCGAGAGCGGCGCAGAAGAAGCGATTACGCTTGTCGAATGGACAAAGGGAACGGACGGCCACCCGGTATTGGTTCCTGAAAATTGACTGAATGGAAAAGGAGCAACCCAATGAAACAGCGTTTAGCGGATTATGTGGCGGATTTTCTGGCGGCACGCGGCGTGACGGATGTTTTCTCCGTCGTGGGCGGCGGCGCTATGCACCTGAATGATGCGCTGGGCCATAACCCCCGGCTGCATGTGACCTACAACCACCATGAGCAGGCCTGCGCCATTGCGGCGGAAGCCTACGCCCGGCTGGAAAATAAGGTCGCGGCGGTCTGCGTGACCACCGGCCCCGGCGGCACCAACGCGCTGACCGGCGTCGTGGGCGGCTGGCTGGACTCCATCCCCATGTTCATCGTCTCCGGCCAGGTGCGCTATGACACCACGGCCCGGTACGCCTTGCAGTACACCGGTACGCCGCTGCGCGCCATGGGCGACCAGGAGTACGACATCACCAAGTCTGTCCAGTACATGACGAAGTTCGCCGCCATGCTGGAGGACCCCAAGGACATTCGCTACCTGCTGGAAAAGGCGTGGCATCTGGCTACAACGGGCCGCCCCGGCCCGGTCTGGCTGGACATCCCGGTCAACTTCCAGGGCGGCTACATCGAGACTGACGAGCTGCGCGGCTACGACCCTGCCGAGGATGACGCCCAGCTGCCCCCGCCGGTGGACGACGCCACGATCCGGACGATTCTGGAAAAAATCAAGAACGCCAAACGACCCGTGTTCCACGCGGGCTATGGCATCCGCCTGTCCGGCGGGTATGCGGCGTTCCGCTCCGTGGCGGAAAAGCTCAACATCCCCATCGTCACCTACTGGAACGCCGTGGACCTCATCGAGGATGACAATCCGCTGTACTGCGGGCGCGCCGGCAACATGGGTGACCGCCCGGGCAACTGGGCTATCCAAAACGCAGACTTGATTCTGGCCGTAGGCACGCGCATTTCTATCCGCCAGGTCGGCTACAACTGGAAGACCTGGGCCCGCGCGGCAGAGGTCATCATGGTGGACATTGACCAGGCCGAGCTGAAAAAGCCGACCCTGCACGTCGAAATGCCGGTCTGGGCCGACGCGAAGGACTTTTTGACCAAGCTGGATAAGGCTGCCGCGGCCCCCGGCCAGCGCTGGAAACGCGACTACCCCGCCGTGTTGCCCCGCCAGTGGGAGGAAAACGGCGAGACCGCCAACGTCTACGCCTTTGTGCGCTATTTAAGCAGTCGCCTGCCGGAGAACAGCCTGACCGCGGTCTCCAACGGTGCGTGCTGTGTCGTCGGTAACCAGGCGTATGTCATCCAGAAGGGCAGCCGGATGGCAAACAACAGCGCCATTGCCAGCATGGGCTACGGTCTGCCCGCAGCCATTGGCACCTGCATCGGCGGCGGACGCCGCCAGACGATCTGCCTTGAGGGCGACGGCTCCATCATGATGAACCTGCAGGAACTGCAGACCATTCTGACGAACAAGCTGCCGATCAAAATCTTCCTCATCAACAACAACGGTTACCACTCTATCCGCCTGACGCAGAACAACCTTTTCAAGGAGCACTGCAAGGTCGGCATCGGCCCCGAGAGCGGCGACCTGTCCTTCCCGGAGTTTGAAAAGATTGCAAAGGCGTTTGGCTACCCCTACTACAGCGCCCACAGCAACGCCGAGATGAAGCAGGCCGTGGACACGATGCTGGCACTGGACGGCCCGGCTTTCTGCGAGATTTTCACCGACACCAAGCAGGTCTGGGAGCCCAAGAGCAGCACCAAGCGCCTGCCCGACGGCACGCTGGTCAGCCCCCCGTTGGAGGATCTGGCCCCCTTCCTGCCGCGTGAGGAGCTGGAAAAGCAGATGTTCATCCCGCTGATGCCGGAAGTGTAAGGGAGCGCGTGATTCAAAAATGGCAAGCATTCAAAGACAAATCCGAACCGCCATCATCACCGGTCCTACGGGGGCAATCGGGATGGCGCTGTGTGCAAAGCTGCTGGCGGAGGGCGTGACGGTCTACGCGGTCACCCACCCGGGCAGTGCGCGGGCGGCGCTGCTGCCGCAGGACGCGCGGCTGCATGTGGTGCCCTGCGATGCGGCGGAGTTGGCCGCGCTGCCGGAGCTGATCCCGGAAAAGGCCGATGCGTTCTTCCACTTTGCGTGGGCGCACACGATCGGCCCGGGCCGCAACGACATGCCGGCGCAGATCGAGAACATCCGCTACACCATTGCGGCCTGCCGCGCCGCGGCGCAGCTGGGCTGCCAGGTCTTTATCGGGGCTGGCAGCCAGGCCGAGTATGGCCGCGTGGAGGGCGTGCTGACCGCGCAGACCCCCTGCTTCCCGGAGAACGGCTACGGCATGGCCAAGCTGTGCGCCGGCCAGATGAGCCGCGTCGAGTGCCGGACGCTGGGCGTGGCCCACATCTGGACGCGCATTTTGAGCGTCTACGGCCCGCACGACGGTCCGGCCACGATGATCAGCGGAACCATCCGTAAGCTGCTGCACGGCGAGAAGCCCGCTCTGACCGCGGGCATTCAGCAGTGGGACTACCTGTACGCCGCCGACGCGGCAGCTGCGTTCTACGCGCTGGCCGTCAGCGGACAGGACGGCAGAGTCTACCCGCTGGGCAGCGGCACGGCCCGCCCGCTGAAGGACTATATCGAGGCGCTGCGCGACGCCATCGACCCGGCGCTGCCGCTGGGCTTGGGGGAGGTCCCCTACGGCCCGCTGCAGGTCATGCACCTGCAGGCGGACACGTCGGCCATACAGGAGGACACCGGCTGGCGGCCCGCGACCCCGTTTGAAGAAGGAATCCGCGAAACCATTGAGTGGGTAAGGAAAGAGACAAAATGAGTGAGAAAAAGACGATTTCGGTAATGATCCCCTGCTACAACGAGGAGCAGAACGCCCGCCCCATCTATGAGGCTGTGCGGGATGAGCTGGTCAAGAGCTGCCCGAACTATGACTATGAGATTTTGTTCATCGACAATAAGAGCGAGGACGGAACCCGTGCCATCATCCGGCAGATCTGCGCCGAGGACAAGCACGTCAAGGCCATCTTCAACGTCAAGAACTTCGGCCAGTTCAACAGCCCGTACTACGGCATGATCCACACCTCCGGCGATTGCACGATCACGATGTGCGCCGACTTCCAGGACCCTGTGGAGATGATCCCCAGGTTTGTGGCCGAGTGGGAAAAGGGCTACAAAATCGTCATTGGCCGTAAGACCCAGAGCAAGGAAAACCCGGTCATGTACTGGCTGCGCGGCTGCTACTACAAGCTCATCAAGAAGATGAGCAGCTGCGAGCAGATCGAGCAGTTCACCGGCTTTGGCCTGTACGACAAGAGCTTTATCCAGACGCTGCGCAACCTGAAGGATCCGACGCCCTTCATCCGCGGCATTGTGGCCGAGCTGGGCCCCGAGCGCAAGGAAATCGAGTACACCCAGCCCCAGCGCCGCGCGGGCAAGACCCACAACAACTGGTACAGCCTGTACGACGCCGCCATGCTGAGCTTTACCAGCTACACCAAGGCCGGTATGCGCATTGCAACGTTCGCGGGCTTCCTGGTGGCGGGGCTGAGCTTTCTGGTCGGCCTGTTCTATCTGATTGCCAAGCTGCTGTTCTGGCAGAGCTTCCGCGCCGGGTACGCGCCGACGATGATCGCCATCTTCTTTATGGGCGGTATTCAGCTGGCGTTCCTGGGCTTTTTGGGTGAGTACGTCATGGCTATGAACACCCGCATCATGAACCGCCCGCTCGTTGTGGAGGAAGAACGCCTCAACTTTGGGCCGGACGACCAGTGACCGGCATGAAGCAGGAGTTTGGTTATTTCCTGAAAAACGCGAAATTCCGCGCGGCGCTGGGGCTGACCCTGTTGCTCAGCTACGGCTATGCCATCGCCACGACACGGGTCAGCATTGACTCGCTGGAAGGGGACCGCTACATCGGCACGGGCGGCGTCATGCTGTCCACCGGACGGTTCGGCATGAACCTCTGGGCCGCGGTGCTGGGCTACGGCAGGGCCGAGCCGAGCTATGCCTTTGCCATTGACCTGCTGGCGGCGCTGCTGCTGGCGCTGGCGGCGGTGAGCTTCTGTGCGCTGCTGCGCAAGGCCGCGCAGGACCGCATCAGCATGTTCGGCTATGGGCTGTTTGCCTGCCTGTTTGTCTCCTACCCGCTGATGAACGAAATTTGGGAGTACAGCGGCGCGAATGTCTGCGTCTGCGGCGGCTATTTGCTGGACGCCGCTGCGCTGAATCTGCTGTGGGACGCGCGCCAGCCCGGCGTGCCGTGGCGCGGCAGGGCTCTGCGCATGGGCGCGGCGGCGCTCTGCCTGATGGTGGTCTGCTCGTCCTATGAGTCACTGGCGGCGGTGTTTGTGCTGGCCGTCTTTGCGCTTTTAACGCTGGAGCAGCTGCTGGCCGCCGAGCGCCCGCGGCTTGCGGCAGTCCTGACCGAGGGACTGTGGTACGCGGCGGCGCTGGTCGGCGGGCTCTGCCTGCGCGTGCTGGTGACGTCGGGCATCCATCTTGTGCTGCCGCAGGCTGCGGCCAACGGCGCCACCGAAATTTTGTGGGCGTTCTACCCATTTGTCTATCTTGCAAAGCTGCTTGTCAAGGGCATTCTGATTAACTACGCACTGCGCGGCTGTTTCTACCTGCCCATTGCTGAATTGGCGGTGGCGGTGCCGGTGTTTGTCGCTCTGGTCATCGTGCTGGCGGTGCGCAAAAAGCGCCCCCTGCTGCTGCTCACCGGCGCGGGGACGCTGTTCTCACTGGTGCTGCTGTCGTTTGTGCAGGGGCGGTACTCGCCCTACCGCACCTGCCAGGTGTTTGCGCTGTTTGTGGCGCTGGCGGGGCTGGCCGTGTATGAGCTGCTGCGCCGCGCTGCGGCCCGGCGGGCTGTGCTGCTGGGCAGCGTGCAGCTGCTGGCGGTGCTGCTCTGTCTGCACCAGGCCATGTACCTGAACCACCTGCTGGCCGTCGATTACCAGCGTTCCGAGCAGGAGGCCGCTGTGGTGCGCACTCTGGGCACCGAGCTTGTGCGCGACTACGGCACCGACAAGCCCGTGGTGCTGGTGGGCCGTTACACGCTGGGGGAGAATATCACCCGGTACACGACGGCTGACCCGATGCAGCACCCGCTGTACCGCTTCTTCCGTGAGCACACGAGCTGGGAGAGCGGCGACACCGTCAAGTACGTCGAGACCAACTGCAACTCGGTGCTGAACTGGTCGGTCACGGCCTTCTCCGAGGTGGACGACGTCTACGGCCAGGCAGCGGAGCACCTGTTCCGCTACTATGGCTTTGCTTTGGACATGACCCACAGCGCTGCCCTGCATGAGCAGGCGCAGACCTACGCCGACGCCCACGACCTGCCGGGATACCCCCGGGCGGGGGCGATTGTCGATTGTGGGGACTATGTGCTGGTAAATCTGCAATAAGAATGCCGCGGAAAAGTTTGCGCTTCTCCGCGGTTTTTGCTTTCTTTCTGTATTTTGACGATGCTTTCAGCCGGTCACGGTCTCAAAGGGCTTCGTCAGGTGCCCGTTCCTGTCGGCCTCGCAGGTGCGGCGGGCCTACTTCAAATACTCCACCAAAAACGCCACTGTCGCCTCCCGCAGCGCTTTGTCCAGCGCGGCGGCGGTGGCGGCGTCCTCGGATAGATAGTTGTGGTTCCCCTCGGCAAACGGCTCCAGCACGACCC
>ENA-OPVG01001518-OPVG01001518.1-human-gut-metagenome-genome-assembly--contig:-NODE-1518-length-16442-cov-2.981022_pt1 | contig 16442 bp, 10 predicted proteins | sample MGYA00241093_ERZ501975 | MGnify/ENA primary metagenome ERZ501975 (study PRJEB25962, sample SAMEA2042993) | human gut metagenome | biome: human gut; feature: human-associated habitat; material: faeces... | reverse complement strand
CGGCCATTTTGCCATTATTGCAGAAGGTGTTGAAAACATGTATGTTGACGGCATTTTGATTGATACAAATAGAGATGCATTTGATGTAGACTGCTGTAAAGATGTGACAGTTAGAAATAGTGTATTCAATTCACTTACAGATGATGGTCTTGTTATGAAAAGCTCCTATGGTGCTGGTATTTTTATGCCGCTTGAAAATGTGCTTATCGAGGATTGCAAGGTATCTGGCTACGATGCAGGAAGCGTCTATGCAAAGACCTACACAAACGAAAAGCTTGTGGCTGAGGATCGCTGTGGCCCGACAGGCCGTGTAAAGCTTGGAACCGAGTCTTCATGTGGCTATCATCAGGTAACAGTGCGCCGTGTTGATTTTGAGCATTCAAGAGGTTTTGCATTAGAAGCAGTAGACGGAAGTGATCTGACAGATATTATTTTTGAAGACAGCCATATGAAGTATATTAGCAGCTCTCCAATTTTTATCCGCGTTGGTGATCGCTGCCGATTCCCTGTGACAGGTATGCAGATGAGTGAGGAGATTCAGGCTAAGGCACCTAATATTCGTCTGGACAACAGGGGCTTTGTTATTCCTGATAATGAGCATTATCCAGTAATTCCGGCAGTGCGTTATACGCCGTCCTACAATAAAACAAAGCTTGTAAGTGTGGACGGACGTTCCTTCTTCACAGTTGTGGATGAAGAAAATCCAGTTACGCTGAATCAGGCAAATTTAGTCAAAGAAGATGGCGTAACTTATGGTAAGGTATATGTGGCAGGAGAAGGCTACGTGGCAGACCGCACGAAAGCTCTTGACGCACCAGAGGCAGCATCAAGGGCAAATGGATGCTCAAGACCGCTTGCAAAGGTAAAAAATATTAGAATTACACGTGTCAACGCAGAGAGTGTTGATCCGAGATACCCGATTCTTCTTGCCGGTCTTGATGGCAGCAATATTGAAAATGTACAGCTGGAAGATATTAAGGTAACTTATCGAGGCGGATTAACGATGGAGCATGCGACAGAGCAGCGTCAGTTAAATACGAACTGGGAGTATACACAATATCAGACAAAGCCGTCCATTCAGAGCCTTCCTTGGCTTGTGAATACATTTTTCCTGAAAAACGAGGGCTTGCTTCCAAGAGTCGATTGGGACGAAAAGACAAAGAGCTGGAAGGATGATCCTTATAATGTGCCAGAGCTTCCGACTTCTTATCCGGAGCCAAGTATTTTTGGTATTTTGCCGGCATACGGATTTTATGCCCGTCATGTAAAAGGATTAGAGGTAAAGGGTCTGTCAATTGGTTTTGAGAAAGAAGATACGCGTCATGCAATTGTTCTTGATGATGTGGCAGATGCAAGCTTTGAAGATCTTTCTCTTCAGACAGCAAAAGAAACGCAGGAAGTAGCTTTTGTAACAAGTATGTATAAGCGTCCGGCAAATCTCGAATATGTACCAGATCAGCCATATCATATGACAACGATTACAAATGTAACGCTGCCGGAAAATATTTCTGTTAAGCTGGCAACAGTTGAGGCACCAGCGCCGGGAACACCAAGAGATTCCTTCTATAGCTGCCCAACACTGCCAATTCCGGAAAATGGCTACCGCTATCAGAAAGAGACAGATGTATATCCATTACCGCTTACTGTTTTTCCGCCGTTTGAAAATCGTACAACTGGAAAGACAAGAAATCCGGCAGAGGAAACGAGCCGTAAAGAGGTGTCGGGCATGATTTATAATGAAGGCCTTGCACAGCGTGAGTACACTGTTTATCGAGATCATGGCAAGCATGTATCTGTTACTATGAAGAAAATGACAAAAGAGCAGGTTGGAGAGATTGCAGCAGTTGAACGTGCATGTTTCCTTCCGGCAGAGGCTGCATCCGAGAAAGATTTTGAGGAGCGTTTTTCAAGTCCGGCGTTTGTTTGCTATGGTGCATACAATGAAGAAGGAGAACTGATTGGCTTTATTGATGGTGCTTCCTATGATAAACCAGAGCTTCCTGATGAGCTTTATCATGATACTACAAAGCTTGTAGAAAATGGTCCATGGCAGACTGTATTTGGTGTTAATGTGATTGCACGTTACCGCAGAATGGGTGTTGCAGGCCAGATGGTACGTCACTATGTCGAGGAGAGTCGTAAGCGCGGACAAGACGGTGTTGTGCTAACATGTAAGGATCATCTGCGTCCTCTTTATGAAAAAGCCGGATTTATCTGGCAGGGTGTATCAGCTTCCACACACGGCGGTGTGAAGTGGAATGATATGCTGCTTCGCTTCCGAAAAGGAGAATAAAAGAAATGAAGAAACTGTTGATTTATTTAAAGGCATACCGTAAGGAGGCATGTCTGGCACCTATTTTTAAGATGCTTGAGGCTGTCTTTGAACTGTTTGTGCCGCTTGTTATTAAAGGAATCATCGACTACGGTATTGCAGCAGAAGACCGCGCATATTGTCTTCGCATGGGACTGCTGCTTTTACTGCTTGCCGTAATCGGTCTTGCAATGGCAACTACAGCGCAGTGGTTTTCTGCAAGAGCGGCAGCAGGCTTTGCAGCGAAAATTAAGCAGGTATTAATGGAGCATATACAAAAGCTTTCTTATACAGAGCTTGATACTATTGGTACATCAACGCTGATCACACGTATGACCAGCGATGTGAATCAGGTGCAGAATGGACTGAATATGACATTGCGTCTTTTCATGAGAAGTCCGTTCATTGTATTTGGCGCGATGATCATGGCATTTACGATTGATGTGAAGGCTGCGATGATTTTTGTTGTGGCAATCATTTTATTGTCTATCGTTGTATTTGGTGTCATGTTTATTACAAAGCCACTTTATAAAAAGGTACAGTCAGGACTCGATACGATTCTTGGAACAACAAGAGAGAATCTTACAGGTGTGCGTGTGATTCGTGCTTTTCATCAGGAACAGGCAGAATATAATAAGTTTTTAGCAGAGAATGAAGAACTTACTTCTTTACAGAAATTTGCTGGAAAAATATCAGGACTTACGAATCCACTGACTTTTATTATTATCAACTTTGCTATTTTGGTATTGATTCATACCGGTGCGGTTCGTGTAAGTCTTGGTACGTTATCACAGGGACAGGTTGTTGCGCTTTATAACTATATGTCCCAGATTCTTGTAGAGCTTATCAAGCTGGCAAACCTCATTATTTCCGTGACAAAAGCGATGGCATGTTTTAATCGTATTCAGGATGTTTTTCATATTGAGCCATCTATGAAAGAAGGAACAAAAACAGTTGCTGCTGCAGGCAATACCACTCCTGCGGTAGAATTTAAAAACGTTTCCTTTACTTACGCCGGAGGCGGAGATCATGCTGTGGAGAATATTTCCTTTAAGGCAATGCCAGGACAGACCATTGGAATTATTGGAGGTACTGGTTCTGGAAAGTCTACACTTGTCAATCTGATTCCAAGATTTTATGACGTGAGTGAGGGAGAGGTAGATATTGCAGGGAAAAATATACAGGATTATACTTATGGATCTTTAAGAAACACAATTTCTGTTGTTCCACAAAAGGCGCAGCTTTTTGCCGGAACGATTCGGGATAATTTGACTTTTGGCTGCCCGGATGCGACAGAAGAACAGATAGAAGAGGCACTTGCTATCTCGCAGGCAAAGGAATTTGTTGACACAAAAGAAGGAAGACTTGATGCGAAGATAGAACAGGGCGGTAAAAACCTTTCTGGTGGACAGAGACAGCGCCTTACTTTAGCAAGAGCGTTAGTGCCACAGTCAGATATCCTCATTATGGATGACAGTGCATCTGCCCTTGATTATGCAACAGATGCCAGGCTTCGAAAAGCAATTCAGGATATGAAGAGAAAACCGACTGTATTTATCGTGTCACAGAGAACTTCCTCCATCCAGAATGCTGACATGATTTTAGTGCTTGATGATGGAAAGATAGCAGGGCAGGGAACGCATGAACAGTTACTTAAGTCCTGTAATATTTACCGTGAAATTTATGAGACACAGTTTAAGAAGGAGGAAGCGTAAATGGCACAGCAAAATACAAACGGCAAAAGAAAAAGCACAATAAAAAAAGTGTGGCATTATTTAAAAAACTACCGTTTCCTTCTGATTTTATCGATTCTTATGGCGGCACTTACCGTTGCCGGTACATTATATGTACCAATCCTTGTCGGAGATGCGATTGATTTTATTATTAAAAAAGGACAGGTAAATTTTGCGGCGATTGCAAAAATATTAGAAAAAGGTGCGACAGTTATTTTATTTACGGGAATCACACAGTGGATCATGAATATCTGTAACAACCACATTACATTTCATGTAACAAGAGACATCCGTAATGAGGCAATGAAAAAGATTGAAAAGCTGCCACTTAAATATATTGATGGACACTCTTATGGAGATGTAGTAAGTCGTGTTATTGCCGACGTTGATCAGTTTGCCGATGGGCTTTTAATGGGATTTACCCAGTTTTTTACTGGAGTTGTGACGATTCTCGGTACGCTTGGATTTATTTTTTCCATCCATGTAGGAATTGCTCTTTTGGTTGTCTGTCTGACACCGATTTCTTTATTAGTTGCCCGTTTTATCGCAACTCACACTTACTCTATGTTTAAATTGCAGTCAGAGACAAGAGGAGAGCAGACAGCATTAATTGAGGAAATGATTGAAGGAGAAAAGGTTGTAAAAGCATTTGGCTATGAAAAGAGAGCCGGAGAACGTTTTGCAGCTGTAAATGATAAGTTACAGGGATATTCTTTAAAAGCTATCTTCTTTTCTTCTATTACGAATCCGTCTACCCGTTTTGTCAACAGCCTTGTATATGCAAGCGTGGCATTAAGCGGTGCACTCACTGCCATTGGCGGGGGACTTAGCGTTGGACAGCTTACCTGTCTGTTAAGCTATGCAAATCAGTATACAAAGCCATTTAATGAGATATCTGGTGTAGTTACGGAATTGCAGAACGCATTAGCCTGTGCGGCTCGTATTTTCGAACTCATTGAGGAAACACCGGAAACCGATGATAAGAAAGATGCCCTTGTTCTAGCAAATCCAGAGGGAAATATCGAACTTTCTCATGTAAACTTCTCCTATACCACAGAGAAACGCCTGATTGAAGACTTTAATCTTAATGTGAAAAAAGGACAGCGTATTGCGATTGTCGGACCTACCGGGTGCGGAAAGACAACAATTATTAATCTTTTGATGCGTTTTTATGATGTAAATAAAGGGAAAATCATGGTAGAGGGAACGGATATCCGTGATATTACGAGAGAGAGCCTTAGAACTTCCTACGGTATGGTATTACAGGATACCTGGCTTCGAAGTGGAACAATCCGTGATAATATAACGATGGGACGAGAAGGCTTTAGTGACGAACAGATTATCGCTGCGGCAAAAGAGGCTCATTCCTACAGCTTTATTAAAAAAATGCCAAAGGGACTCGACACATATATTACAGAAGATGGAGCAGGAATGAGTCAGGGGCAGAAACAGCTTCTTTGTATCACAAGAGTAATGCTTGACCTTCCGTCTATGCTGATTCTTGATGAGGCAACTTCCTCCATTGATACCCGTACCGAACAAAAGATTCAGAATGCGTTTGCGAAAATGATGGCCGGACGAACAAGCTTTATCGTAGCACATCGTTTATCTACGATTCAGAATGCGGATGTGATTCTGGTCATGCGAGACGGGCATATTATCGAGCAGGGAAATCACGAGACGTTGTTAAAGCAGAATGGATTCTATGCGAAGCTGTATAACAGTCAGTTTGCAAGTTAGGTAAAATTTGTCTTGTATACTTCTATTAAATTTTATATAATAGGAACTGTGCCACATAGAAAATTGTGGTGGTTACGTAGTGATATTTTTTTACAATAATCAGAAATATGAGGTGATTACATGTTTAAAGTTACAGAAGATATTATTTATGTTGGTGTGAATGATCATGAAGTAGATTTATTTGAGGGTCAGTATGATGTACCGAACGGAATGGCATATAATTCGTATGTTGTTCTTGATGAGAAGGTTGCAGTATTTGATACGGTAGATGCACATTTTAAGGATGAGTGGCTTGCAAATCTGGAGGAGGCTTTTGCGGGAAGAACTCCGGATTACTTAATCGTGCAGCATATGGAACCAGACCATGCGGCTAATATTGCTAACTTTGCTGAAAAGTATCCAGAAGCAAAGATTGTTGGTAATGCAAAGACTTTCCCTATGATGAAGCAGTTCTTTGGAACAGATTTTGCAGACCGTCAGGTTATCGTAAAAGAGGGAGAGACTTTAAGTACAGGTAAGCATAACCTTACTTTTGTTATGGCTCCTATGGTTCACTGGCCAGAAGTTATGATGACTTATGATACAACAGATAAGATTTTCTTCTCTGCAGATGCTTTTGGTAAGTTTGGTGCATTAGATGTAGAGGAAGAGTGGGATTGTGAAGCACGCCGTTATTATATCGGTATCGTTGGCAAATATGGCCCAATGGTACAGAAGTTATTCGGCAAGGTTGGCTCCCTTGAAATTAAGGCAATCTGCCCATTACATGGACCAGTATTAACTGAGAACTTAGAGCATTATCTGAACTTATACAACATCTGGTCTTCCTATCAGGTGGAGACAGAGGGAACAGTAATTGCCTATACTTCTGTTTATGGCAATACAAAAAAGGCTGTAGAACTGTTAGCTGAGAAGTTAAAAGAAGAAGGCTGTCCAAAAGTTGTTGTTACAGATCTTGCTAGAGATGATATGGCAGAAGCTGTAGAAGATGCATTCCGTTACGGAAAGTTAATTCTTGCCACAACGACATATAACGGAGATATTTTCCCATTTATGAAAGAATTCATTAACCATCTGACAGAGAGAAGCTATCAGAACCGTACGATTGGATTTGTAGAGAACGGAAGCTGGACCCCGATGGCAGCAAAGATTATGAAGGCTGCTTTTGAGAAGAGCAAGAATATTACATTTGCAGATACAACGGTGACAATTCGCTCTGCGGTAGATGAAACAAGCGAAGCGCAGATTGTGGCTCTTGCAAAAGAGATGAAATAGTCGTTTTAGGCAAAGCTGACGAAATAAGAAAGAGAAAAAATCCCTATTTGTGACTTTAGTCGCGGCAGGTTGAATGTTCGTGGAAACGTTTGCATCCAATTTTTGCTTCGAGGTCACAAATAGGGATTCTTTCTCTTTCCTGGTTCTGTCTTTGGCTGTAGCAGAATTACTTATCCTATAAATCACATTCCATACGAGTAATCAGCAGTTCTTTTATGATATCCCGCAAATATACAGAAATCCCCGTATTTTTTTCTGAGAATACATCATCAAATTCTGCAAACCATCGAAGTTCCTTATATTCTCTCTTATACAAAGGAAAAGTCTTTTCATAAGGATAATTCTCTATCTGTATTCCAAAATGTTTCTGCGCTTTTGGAAGCGGCAGGAAGATTCCTTCTTTTTTGACATAGCAGGTAGAAGCTTTTGCTGCCCGGCGGTATTGGCGTTCAACATAGCAGCCGACACTTTTATGAATCGCCCGTTCCTCTTTTGGAAGATAATAATAATTGTGATAGTCTTTGTAAAAATGTTTTAACACGTCCTCAACAAAAGGAAGGGTGATCGTCAGTATGGACAAATCTTTTTTGTCAGAAAAGAGATCTCCTATAGGGGTAGATACCTCTAATGGCTGTGGCAGAGGGAGAGGAAGTCTGCAGGAGATAGCAATGCTGCCATTTCCACGTTCAAACACTTTATTGGCGGGTGCGATTCTCTGTAAAGTGATGTCCTCAAGGAAAATCTGACGATAGGAAAAGAGCGGAAGAAGATATTTCATACCAAGTAAATCATCTTCATTGTGAAGCAGAAGATTATGTAACAAGTCTTCGTCCTTTGACATAAGGTAGTCTTTGTAAACAGCGATAAGCTGTCCGCCATCATATTTGTCTTCTCTATTTAAGCCAAGAAACTGTTCCCAGTCTTTTTGTTTTCCATGTGTCATCTGAAAAAGATTTTGAAAAGGTTTTAAAAACTGGTAAAAATCCAGGGATGGATATTTTTCTATATCACAGGTTAGTTCATTTAAGTCGTAATGCCTCTTTAAATAAGGAATATCAAAGCTGTTGCCGTTAAATGTGACAAGCTGCCAGTCTTTTTTTGATAAAATATTTTGAAAGGCAAGGAGAATCTCTTCTTCACTTGTGCCGTCATCATTAAACCACTGGATGAATTGGAATCCTTCTTCTGCAAAATATCCGCAGCCAATCAGGTATAAGATGGTGTTGTCTCTGGAAAAACCAGTAGTTTCTATATCAAAAAATAAAAAAGATTCTGTCTTTTCGGGAATCTTTTCTTGTGGGAATATTTTATTAATCGTTAACATGATACCTCCAGAATGACATATGTTGTCTCAAAAATTCTTAGTATAATAATGCTATAACCATAGCAGAGAACGTTTTATATGTCAAACACATTTTCGAGAAAGGGGTAAATGCGCTTAAAGTAAAAGAGTTGTAATATGATGGGAATTATGGTATCATGTCAGAAGTCAGAATATAAGTTCTAGAGCGTGTTTGAAAAATGCGTGATGCACATCTTGCAGAAAATATTTTTCAAACACGCTCTAGTAACAATTTTAAAAGAAGGCAGGAAATTCATTTGATTTCATATATTAAGGGAACAGTTGCATATAAGGGGAAGGATTCTGTTGTGATAGAGAATCATGGAATTGGTTACCAGATAAAAGTGCCGTCAAGAGTTCTTGAGGGTGTGAATAGTGGTGAGGAAGCGATGCTTCATACCTATCTGTATGTACGAGAAGACCAGTTGGCATTGTTTGGATTCTCTTCGATTCAGGAGTTAGAGACTTTCCAGATTCTGCTTGGAATTTCAGGCATCGGACCGAAAGCCGCATTATCGGTACTTTCCACGATGTCAGTGGAAGATTTGTATTATGCGGTTTTTAGTGAGGATGCGAAGAGTATCGCTAAGACACCGGGTATCGGTCCCAAAGGTGCGAAGAGAATGATCATCGAGCTGAAAGACAAGCTGAATCTAGAAGATTTAGAGTCAGTTTCAGGGGCAGAGGAAGTAGCGCCACAGAGTTCCTCTACAGAAGGAGACAGCATTGCGGATACTGTACAGGCATTAGTAGCATTAGGCTATTCGAATGGAGAAGCATATCGTGCCGTACATAGTGTGCCGGAAGCAGAGAAGTTAGATGCAGAACAGTTATTAAAAGAAGCATTGAAGAAAGTATTAACATTTTTATAAGGTGATAACATGGACAGAATGATCAGCACAGAGCTGATGGAGGAGGATATTGCGGTAGAAGGCAGCCTCCGGCCACAGAATTTATCAGAATATATAGGACAGGAGAAGGTAAAAAAGAACCTTCGGGTATTTATCGAGGCAGCTAAGATGCGAGGAGAGTCTCTTGACCATGTATTATTATATGGCCCTCCGGGTCTTGGAAAGACAACATTAGCAGGGATTATCGCAAACGAAATGGACAGTAATTTGAAGATTACTTCCGGACCGGCGATTGAGAAGCCAGGAGAAATTGCGGCAGTATTGAATGGACTTTCTGATGGAGATGTTCTCTTTATTGACGAGATTCACCGACTGAACCGGCAGGTGGAGGAAGTTCTTTATCCAGCAATGGAGGATTTTTCTATTGATATTATGATTGGAAAGGGCGCTTCAGCGAAGTCTATACGTTTAGAGCTTCCTCATTTTACATTGGTAGGAGCTACAACAAGAGCAGGAATGCTTACTGCACCGCTTCGAGACCGTTTTGGAGTTGTAAACCGTCTGGAATTTTATACAGATGAAGAATTGAAAGTAATTGTAGAACGCTCAGCAGAACTTCTTGGAGTAAAGATTGATGAGGCTGGTGCAATGGAAGTTGGAAAAAGAAGTCGTGGGACACCAAGACTGGCGAATCGACTGCTTAAGCGGGTAAGGGACTTTGCACAGGTTCGATATGACGGTATGATCACATATGAGGTGGCACAGACAGCACTTAATTTACTTGAGGTTGATTCTATGGGATTAGATGCGACAGACCGCAACCTTTTAGAAGCGATGATTACAAAGTTTATGGGAAAACCGGTGGGTTTAGATACACTAGCAGCAGCAATCGGAGAGGATTCTGGTACAATCGAAGATGTGTATGAGCCGTTTCTTATTCAGAGAGGGCTCATTAAGCGAACACCGAGAGGCCGGGCTTTAACTGCTTTCGCCTATGAACATATGGGATATCCGGTACCGGAGGAGATTTATTAAAAGATTTTGCATCACAGGAGGGTTGATATGGAAGAAAGAAGTGAATTGTCAGTAGTAATTGACGGTAAAGTATATAGACTGTCGGGTGGAAGTGATATCTATCTCCAAAAACTTGCCTCCTATGTTGACGGCAAGATAAGAGAATTAAAAAAACAGCCAGGATATAATAAGCTTTCCACAGAATATCGTGATATTTTGCTGGCACTCAATATTACAGAAGAACTCTTTAAACTTCGGGATGAGATTGAAGTATTTAATCAGGATGGCCGGGACAGAGCTCAGGAGCTTTATGAATTAAAGCAGCGGATTGTCGATAAAGATATGCGGCTTGATGCAGCGAATAAGCTGGTTGCAGATTATAAAGCAAAGGTGAATGAGCTGCAAAAACAGATTATTGGACTGGAGACGAACAATGAATTTCATTAAAAAGAGAAACCTGCCGGAATTACTTGCTCCGGCAGGTTCTTTCGAGCATTTAAAAGCGGCTGTTGCAGCGGGAGCAGATGCGATTTATATGGGTGGTGAAAAGTTTGGTGCCAGAGCGTATGCACATAATTTTTCCAGAGAGGATATGATAGAGGCGCTGCAGTTTGCACATTTTCATGAACGTAAGTTATATCTTACAGTGAACACATTAATGAAAGAGAAAGAGCTTTTTGAAGAATTAGGAGACTTTCTTTTTCCTTATTATGAGAATGGTTTAGACGGTGTTATCGTTCAGGATATTGGTGCTGTTCGATTCATTCGAGAGAATTTCCCTGACTTGGAAATTCACGGAAGCACACAGCTAACGGTGACAGATTTTCGTGGTGCTGTTGCTGCGAAGCGCATGGGAATGACCAGAGTTGTTCCGGCAAGAGAATTATCTTTGGCAGAAATAAAAAGAATAAAAAAAGAAACTGGCCTTGAAGTGGAAGTTTTCGTTCATGGGGCATTGTGTTATTGCTACTCTGGTCAATGTCTTTTAAGCAGTATGTATGGCGGAAGAAGTGGAAATCGCGGCCGCTGTGCCCAGCCTTGCCGACTTCCATATACTCTGATGAATGCTGATGGAATGATATTAAATCCTTCAAAGTATACGAAATATCTTCTTAGTCCAAAGGATTTATGTTCTCTTTCTATGCTGCCGTCTTTAATGGAAATTCCTGTGGATTCTTTAAAGATTGAAGGACGCATGAAAAATGTGGAGTATGTGGCAGGAGTTACAGCAATTTACCGCAAATATTTAGATAAGATTTCTGAAAACTGGGAACAAAGAGCACAATTTCAACCAGAAGAAGAGGATATACATGCCTTAGAAGAATTATACTGTCGCGGCAGTTTTACAGAGGGATATTGGAACAAGCACAATGGGCAGGACATGATGGCAGCTGTTTCTCCCAAAAATACTGGAAGAAAAGTTGGTAAAGTTCTATCTGTCTCTAAAAATAAAGTTCGGATGCATTTTGAAGATACATTACATCCAAAAGATATTTTAGTAATTCCTGTTTCAAAAGATGGGCAGGATGAAGTGATTCTTACAGTCCCTTCTAAAGATGTGGGTACTTCTTTAAAAGGACAGGTGACACTGAACGCTCCGCGCACACAATCTATTAAGCCTGGAATGCCTGTATATCGCAGGAGAAATGAAGAACTTCTTACACACATTGAAAAAAATATTTTAAATGGCGTGATAAAATACCCTGTGACAGGAGATATTACACTAAAAGTTGGCGAACCTTTGATGCTCCAGCTTTTTTGCAGAGAAGAAAGTGTGTTTGTTGAAGGACCGGTTATCGAATGTTCTGAAAAGAGGCCGGTAACGAAGGAAGATATCCTGCGGCAGATGCACAAGACTGGTAATGTACCATTTATACTTACTTCTTTTGAAGTGAATTTAGATGAGGGATGTTTTCTTCCAATGTCTGCTTTAAAAAGAATTCGTCAGGACGGATTTGCTCTTTTAGAGGAAAAATTACGCATCTGCAAAAATAGAGTAGATAATCTGCCAGAAAAAAGAGAATATTTTTATGAGAAGAACTTGTCCTCAAAAGAATTGGATAATCAACAGAATCTAATGAATAAGCGCTATGATTGTCCGAATCAGGCACAACGAGAACTAAACTCAGAGCAGGAAGAGCGAATTGCAAGTGTATATAATATAAAGCAGGCATTTTTATATTGTGAGGATACTTTTTTTGATGGAATCTGTCTTCCATGGGAATTTTTTTCGGAAAAAGAGTTAGAAAATGTGGGCGAAAAGATTAAGACTGCTGGAAAAAGCCTGTATCTTGCACTTCCTCGTGTATTTCGAGGTAATAATGTGCTGGAAGATCAATTAAAAAAGATCTGTTCTCTGTCAATTTGGGATGGAATTTATGCATATACTATAAATGAAATGGAATTTCTTATGCAGTTAGAGGGATGTACTACAAGAGTGATTGCAGGGGCTTCTTTTTATCATTGGAATTCTTCGGCTATACAGGAATCAAATGCGCTCTATGATAATATGACCGTAAGAGAGCTGCCTGTTGAATTGTCGGAAGAAGAAATTTCAGATATGATAAAGGGAATGGATAAAGAACAGCAGCAGACAGTTGACTTTGAATTACTTATTTATGGAAGAATACCGATAATGCAGTCAGCACAGTGCCTTAAAAAGACGTGTGGGCATTGTAATAAAACTTCCGGGCGATTATGGCTTGAGGATAAAAAGAAAAGAAAGCTTTTAGTAACTACACACTGCCTGGATTGTTATAATCTTATTTGGCAGGATAAGCCGAAGAGTCTGATCGGAGAGAATATCAAGGAGGTTTCTTCTCACATAAAGAGACATCGCTTTGATTTATTTGAACTTACTGAAGCAGAAGTATCTTCCATAAAACAAAGATATCTTAAATGGAAAGAACAGCATTTTACAGAAGAACAAAGTAAAGATACTTCAGATTCATACTGGAATTATGGAATAGAGTAGAAAGGTGGGAATGAAAGTATGGTGAGTTTGATTTCAACAGGATCGAATTATATTATTGTCATCATGGGTGTTATTTACGCAATTACCTGTTTTACCGTTTTTCTTCCCTCTACTGAGAAACGACAGGTAAAGCGGATGGACAGGCAGGAATTGTTTATGTTCGTATTTCATTTTATCTGTTATGGTGTATTATTTGCCAAAACTTTGGATACAAAGATTATTTTTTTGTATCTTGCGCAGGTCGTATTTTTTAAGATGCTGATTTTTGTCTATTCACGAGTATATGTAGACTGTTCGCGAATTTTGATGAATCATACCTGTTTCTTGCTTTTGATTGGTTTTGTTATGTTAACACGCCTGTCATTTGATAAAGCAGTAAAGCAGTTTATTATTGCTGCGGCTACTTCATTGATTGTTTTATTTATTCCGTATTTTATGGAAAAGGCTGTCTGGCTCAAAAAGCTGAAATGGATTTATGGCCTCCTTGGACTGATATTTTTATCTAGTGTATTTGTAATTGGTACCTCACAGAATGGAGCAACGAACTGGATTTCTTTGGGACATGGGATTGCTTTGCAGCCTTCGGAATTTGTTAAGATTTCTTTTGTCTTTTTTATTGCAGCGATGCTTACGAAAGCACCGAATTTTAAAACAATGCTTCTTACGAGCATTTTTGCGGCATGCCATGTTATCATATTAATTGGCGAAAAGGATTTAGGTGGAGCATTAATCTATTTTGTTGTATATGTTTTTCTTTGCTATGTCGCTACTGGAAGGGGAATTTATTTATTTGGAGGAATTGGAGCGGGCACTCTTGCGGCAAAGTTAGCGTACATGCTGTTTGCGCATGTGCGGGTTCGTTTTATTGCCTGGAAAGATCCCTGGTCTGTCATTGAGGGCAGCGGATATCAGATTACGCAGTCTTTATTTGCGATTGCCGCGGGAAGTTGGCTTGGGAAAGGACTGACACAGGGCAGGCCAAATGATATTCCCATTGTGGAAAGTGATTTTATTTTCTCTGCAATTACCGAAGAATTCGGAATTTTATTTGCAATTTGTCTGATATTAATTTATTTGGGAGTGTTTATTCATTTCCTAAAAATTGCGATGGACGTGAGGGGTCGCTTTTACAAGCTTTTAGCATATGGATTTTCTATTTGCTTTATTTTTCAGGTGTTTCTTACAATTGGAGGGGTTACTAAGTTTATTCCTTCTACCGGAGTAACACTTCCACTGATCAGTTATGGAGGAAGTTCTGTAGCCAGTACATTAATAATTTTTGCAGTTATGCAGGGCATATTTATCATTGCCTATAAAGAGGATGATGAGAATGAAGAAGAACAAGCAGGGCAGCCGGACGAGAGTGACCGTAAAAAATACGACTGAACGAAGAGAATCTCGCAGGCACGATCAAAAGGAAACCTTATTTTTTGATATAAAGAGCTTATTTACTCCAAGAAGAGGGAAAAAATTAAAAACGAACCGTTATATGCTACAGACAAGTATTATTGTTGTCGCACTTTTTCTGGGGTTAATTGGCTATGTGGTGAAATTTACCTTAAAGGATAGCAGTAGCGTAGCGCAAAGTTCTTATAATAAGAGAAATTCTTCTCTCTCTGACCAGACAAAACGAGGTCAGATTTTAAGTGCGAACCAGAAGATTCTTGCATATTCTGAGAATAATGAAGCTGGAGATGAGATACGGCACTATCCTTACGAAAATATGTTTGCACACATTATTGGATATACCAGTTATGGAAAGGCAGGACTGGAATCTGTTTGTAACAGTGATCTTTTGACATCACACGAAAAACTGATGAAGCAGCTCAGTAACGGTGTTGCCAGCAAGAAAAATATCGGAGATAATGTAATAACGACGTTAGATACCCGTCTGCAAAAGGCCGCTTATGAAGCATTAGAGGACTATAGGGGAGCGGTAGTGGCAATCGAACCCAAAACAGGAAAGGTAAGAGCATTAGTTTCCAAGCCCGATTTTGATCCGAATAAGTTAGATGATATCTGGGATAAGATTACTTCTGATTCTTCAGAAAGCTGCCTCTTAAACAGAGCAACGCAGGGGCTTTACCCGCCAGGTTCCACCTATAAGGTACTGACAGCGCTAGAATACATGGAAGAACATCCGAACTCTTATAAGAACTTTAGTTATGAATGTGACGGACAGACGATTGTTAATAGCGTGCGTATCAGCTGCTATGAAAATGAGGAACATGGTGAAGTTGATTTAGACAGGGCATTTGCAAAATCCTGCAATACTGCTTTTGTCACATTAGGTAGTAAGTTGGACATAAAGAATTTTGTTTCACTAAATAAAAAATGTCTGTTCAATCAGGAGATTCCTTTTGATCTTGCAGTAAAAAAGAGTCGTTTTGAATTAACTCAAAATTCAGGCAAGAGTGAAATCCCACAAACGGTCATTGGACAGGGAAATACGTTGATGACGCCGTTCCACAACGCTCTCCTTATGTGTGCAGTTGCAAACGAAGGCACTTTGATGAAGCCATATGTCGTTGACCATGTAGAAGGAGCAGATGGAACAACGGTAAAAGAAACTATCCCTGAAATTTATGCTGATCTTATGTCAGAAAAAGATGCGAAAAAGCTCCAGAAAATGCTTCGGGAAGTAGTTACCAGTGGTACGGGTTATAACTTAGATACGGATTTATATACTGCCGCAGGAAAGACAGGAACTGCAGAGAATGAGGGCAAATATGCACATGCCTGGTTCGTTGGCTATTCTAATGTAGAAGACCCGGATTTAGTTGTTTGTGTTCTTGTCGAGAACGTCGGCGCTGGAAGTAAGTATGCTGTCCCGATTGCTAAAAGAGTATTTGATTCTTATTACAATAATAATATGAAAGAATATTATAGTCAGAAAACAGATATCGAATCTACACAGACGAATCAATAAATTTTTCTTGACAATATAACAATCAGATGATAATATATAGAAGTTGGTTGCATTAGCTGTGACTAATTTCTATATGCCGCTGTGGCGGAATTGGCAGACGCATACGACTCAAAATCGTACGGGAAACCATATGGGTTCGAGTCCCATCAGCGGCATTTAATATATTTTTTAAAAGAAAGTTGTCTTACTAAAAAGTAGACAGCTTATTTTTTTACTCTATTTTTACTATACTAGAGCGTGTTTGAAAAACATTTTAAGTTGTTCATTTTAACC
>ENA-OPVG01001506-OPVG01001506.1-human-gut-metagenome-genome-assembly--contig:-NODE-1506-length-16540-cov-3.467334_pt1 | contig 16540 bp, 18 predicted proteins | sample MGYA00241093_ERZ501975 | MGnify/ENA primary metagenome ERZ501975 (study PRJEB25962, sample SAMEA2042993) | human gut metagenome | biome: human gut; feature: human-associated habitat; material: faeces... | reverse complement strand
CACCGCTTCATCATAATACATCCTGCAAAACACTTCTATAGACTCTGCTCCACCTTTGGAAAGAGCTTCTTTCGGATAAGGTTTTCCTGCCGTCTGAAAATAATCTACCATCTCATCAACTGTTACGCGGCTGTTTCCCATAATCGGATACTGTCCGTCAGCGATCGTTTCCTGTGATTCTTCAGCATTTCCCGCTGTATTTTGAGCGTTGTTTTCCCTTTGGTCTTTCACTTCATTTTTCTCTTGATCATTTCCTTTGTTTTTTTCGTAAACTTCCGCTTCTCCTTGTACAGCCGCTTCCTGCTTATTCTTGTCCTTCTCATGTGCCTGCGAAGAGAGCCGCCCTGATACTGATGCCAGTGCAATCGTTAAAACAAGAAGTACCGCCAGACCCGCTTCCATATATAATTTCATTTTCCGCTCATTTTGACGCGCCATATATTCACCATCCCAGAAATTTAAAATATCTCAACGGAACAACTTCCGCTGAGATATTATATTAGCACATGTTCAAATATATGAAAAGGAATCCCTTCCCGGTAAATTATTTTGCAAACAATATTGCAACGCCATATTTACGCGCGCGCCATTCCATCTACACTAAGAACTACGCCTGTAATATAGGACGCTTCATCAGATGCAAGAAATACAAATGCATTTGCAATGTCTTCCGGTTCTCCAACTCTTCCAAGAGGAATCGTTGCGATCAGCGGTTTGATCACAGCTTCCGGAAGTGCCGCAACCATATCTGTTCTTGTAATACCAGGCGCTACTGCATTTACACGGATATTATCACAGCCAAGTTCTCTTGCCAAACGTGCGATTCTTACCGCCTCCTGTGCATTTCTCGCTCCGGAAGTATTTGGTAAAAGAGTAACACCCTCTGGAATATAATCTAAAATATTTTCATGGTCTTTTGTGTTGGCTCTGCGCACTGCTAACGTAATAATTTGCGCACCAGCATCTCTTACAGCCGCTTCGATTAACTTCATGGAATACTTTCCAGAACCTAAAATAAAACGGGAATCAAACTCATGTCCACCAATCACTAATTTATCTTTTGTCTTCATAATAAAACGCCCTTCTTTCTCACATATTTCTCGCAGTTAAGTAATTACTTTGTAAAACCATAAACTTTCGACATAAATACATTTGCTATCATTTCATAAAAATGCATTACTGCCTTCTTATAAGCTTTTTGGCGGTATACACTTATTTGCTGCCGCCGCCCATGAAGCTTACGATTTCTACCTCATCACCATCTTTTAAAATTGTCTGTGCATACCGTTCTTTTGGAATAATCTCCAGATTATATTCCACAACAATATGTTTCACATTATAATTTTCCTGTTCCAGGTAATCTGAAACAGAAATTCCTGTTTTTTCACAATCCTGTCCATTGATTCTTACCACACTTTCACCTCCTGTAGACTAAGAAAAGAATTCTGCCTGAAGGGTTTTCACATAATAGGAGATTCAAAAGTGACTTCCGATTATATAAAATGAATTACATAAAAAAACAGGAAACCACCGATTCGGTAACTTCCCGTAAACTATACAAAACTTTTATGCTTCCCTACGTTGGCATTATCCAAATCAGGTTAATGGGTCGAAGGTCATACCTTCCTCTCAGCCTGTAATACAAGCTCCCCTGTTGTTCAATTGTATTTAATATACACTTATTGTCAGAAAAAAGCAAGATAAAATTACTACTTCATCACAATAAGCTCGTATTCTCTGCTTCCTAAGCCAATCTTTTCTGCATGTTCTAAGCATGTTTTATATTCAGATTCCGGAGTGGAATTTTCGAAATGATCGTGATGATCGCAAAAGCCTTCTTTATGCATATTTTCAGAAAGCTGGCTGTTTGGCAGTGGCTGCATCTTCAAACAGGCATCTACACAGGCCTGGTCTAATGCTAATGGATCAAAGGATGCAAACATACCGATATTCGGCAGGATTGGTGCATCATTCTCTGCATGGCAATCACAGTTTGGAGATACATCAACAACTAAAGAAATATGAAAGTTTGGTCTTCCATCTACTACTGCTTTCGTATATTCTGCCATTCTGCAGTTTAAGTCCTTTGTTGCTGCCCAGTTCTCAAATTCAATAGCATCAAAATTACAGGCACCGATACATCTTCCACAACCAACACAGTTAGCTCCATCAATGTGCATCTTCTTGGTCTCTTCATCAAAGACCAGACCATTATTGGCGCACTCTCTCATACAGCGGCGGCATCCTCGACACATATCTTCGTGAATCGTTGGCTGACCATTTGTATGCTGCTCTTTCTTACCAGCACGAGAACCGCATCCCATACCGATGTTCTTAATCGCACCACCAAATCCTGTCGTCTCATGCCCTTTAAAATGGCTTAAACTGATAAAAATATCTGCATCCATAATCGCACGGCCAATTTTGGCACTCTTTATGTATTCTCCACCTTCTACAGGTACTTCAATATCATCTGTCCCTTTTAATCCATCTCCAATTAAAATAGGACATCCGACAGTCATTGCAGTAAATCCATTCTCCCAGGCACACTGTAAATGCTCTAAAGCATTCTTACGGCTTCCAGGATATAGCGTATTACAATCTGTTAAAAATGGTTTACCACCTAATTCTTTTATAACATCCGCAACTGCTTTTGCATAGTTTGGACGAAGAAAACTTACATTGCCGAGCTCACCAAAATGCATCTTAATTGCTACAAACTTATTCTCCATATCAATTTCTGAGATTCCGGCCTTCTTCAGAAGTCTCTTTAATTTGAGTGGAAGTCCCTCTCCTAACTTTGCCCTGAAGTCGGTAAAATAAACTTTTGATTTTTCCATGTTCGCAATCCCTTTCTCATAATATTTAGTCTGAAATGAAATATTTTCTCATTACAAGTATACTTTACAGCTATTTTGACACTCTGTCAATTACAAAGTATCAAAATAAAATATCGTTCTTTATTTTAACATAGATTACGACACTTAATATCGTAATTTAATTGCCGAGTACTTTCCTGAAGAAACTTTTAATATTTATGTTGTCAGAACCTTTTAGTCCTTCTCAAATAGATAAGTGAAATAAGTATATCATGCATTGCATGACGCGCATCTCGCAGAAGAATGCTGGGCATTCTTGAAATGAAGATACAAAAAGCCCAGCTTCCTAATTAAAGAGAGCTGGACTAAAATTCTATTTTTAGATTAATAAGTGTCTATTTTAAATTCTTATAAACCTCTTTTTCAATTTCCGCCAGAGAAATCTTTTTCTCTTTTGCGATTCGTGCCATGTCCTCATACTCTGGCTTTTCTTTTGCAACACCATAACCGGAGGCTGCTTTTACACGAACGGTTCCGTAAATAGTTTCTACTTCTCTAATTTCTCTTTTCAGGCCATAGCGTTTACAGGTATATTCACGAACACCGAGTGTCGTTGTGTGCTTTAAAATAAGTGTGAGGAATTTTTCTCTATCCTCTTTTGCACACATACAGGTAAGCATTACGGCTGGACGGTTTTTCTTCATCTGGATATTGGTTGTATATACGTCAAAGGCTCCTTCTTCCATAAGAAGTTCTGTGACAAAACCGATTTTTTCTGGTGTCATATCGTCAAGGTTACAGCAAAGTTCTATGATGGAATCCATTTCCTGCACTGCTCCGTGACAGCCTGTCTGCTCCTGTCCTTCTACGGTGTTTCCGATAATCGCACGAAGGCAGTTTGCATCGGTAAAGTCTTTCATTCCCATACCATAGCCTGTCTGTTCTACTGCCATCATTGGCATCTGTCCGAAAGACTGGGCAAAATGTTTTAAAAGTGCTGCTCCAGTTGGAGTACAGAGTTCTCCTTCAATTCTTCCGCCATAAATAGGAATTCCCTGTAAAATGTATGCAGTTGCCGGAGCTGGGATTGGAAGAATACCATGTGCACAGTGAATCTGTCCATAACCTACATGGACAGGAGAAGCGATAATCTGCTCTGGTGCAAGTTTATAAATTGCCAGGCATACACCTACGATATCTGCTACGGCATCCATCGCTCCAACTTCATGAAAATGTACTTCTTCTACCGGACGGCCATGTGCATGGCTTTCTGCGTCTGCGATTAATTTATATACGGCAATAGCATCTTCTTTTACTTTTTCTGGTACGTTCAGATGTCCGATGATATGCTCAATATCTTTCATGCTGGTATGGTGATGGCTGTGTCCATGTGCATGTGTATGTCCTTCATGACTGTGTTCATGTGTATGTTCGTGTTCTTCATAAACATGGCTGTGAGTATGATGCTCCTCATGGTGTTCATGCGTATGATTGTGGCTACATGCATCATCACCATGCTCGTGATGATGATGGCTATATTCTTCGTCCGAATGCTCATGATGATGCGCGTGGAAATGTTCCTCATCGCTATGTTCATGATGGTGCTCATGAGTATGCTCGTGTTCTTCATGAACATGACTGTGTGTATGTGCGTGCATTGGAACATCTATACTTTTTTCTTCTTCCCCATTAACAGTCACTACCATATGTGTTCCCATAATACCGCATTTTGCAATTGTTGTCCGCTCGATGTTTACCTGTGGAATCCGCAAATCATTTAATTCTTTTACAAAAGCATCTTTATCCGGCATTAATTCTGTGAGTGCTGCCATGAGCATATCTCCGGCAGCTCCCATGTTACATTCTAAATATAATGTTTTCATTGTTGTTGACTCCTTTATGTTCTTATCTTTTTATATGCATTTCTCAATTCAAATTCTCTGCATTTTTCATGGATACGTGGTTAATCATGCTTGCCATATATCCCGCACCAAATCCATTATCAATGTTTACAACGCTGACTCCGCTGGCACAGGAGTTAAGCATGGATAAAAGAGCTGATAAACCACCAAAAGATGCTCCATAACCAACACTTGTCGGTACAGCGATTACCGGGCAGTCTGCGAGGCCGCCGACTACGCTGGCAAGTGCTCCTTCCATTCCTGCAACAACAACGATAACCTGTGCACTCATCAGATCTTCAGAGTAAGCCAGTAAACGATGAATTCCTGCTACGCCGACATCATAGATTCTTACGACTTCATTCCCGAGAACTTCTGCCGTTAGGGCTGCTTCTTCTGCCACTGGCAAATCGCTGGTTCCACCTGTAGCAATGACTACCTTTCCATTGCCATCCTTTTCTGGCAGTTCTCCGACGATACCTGTTCGGCTTAATGCATCATATCTGAGAGGGAGACTGGCACCAACCAAATCGGCCGCTTCCTGACTCATTCTTGTAATCAAGACAGCATTATCTCCTTTTTTACGGAAAGCTTCTGTGATTTTTAAAATCTGTTCCGGAGTCTTACCAGCACCATAAATGACTTCCGCTGCTCCCTGACGAATCTTTCTGTGATGGTCAAGTTTGGCAAAACCAAGGTCTTCAAAAGGTTCTGTCTTTAATTCTAACGCTGCCTTTTCGACGCTGACTTCTCCCTGTGCAACCTTATTCAAAAGCTCTGTTAATTTCGTATGCTCCATAGTATTTTACCTCTTTTACTTTGTAAAATTTCTAGTTTTATTTTACTATTTTGCAATATATAAGGTCAAGAACAAATGTTACTTTTAAAATCCCCCTTTGCTATCCGTACATCTTTCTTTTATGTCAGCTTTATAATTTCATGCAACTACTTCTTTATTTATGTGGAAATTAATCAGCTTTGTGATTGCTTCTAAAAAATGCATTGTAAAAACCAGAAAGCATTTTTCGAATACAATCTATATACAAAAAATAGGCCAGACATAATGTCTGGCCTATCTATCATGCAATATTGCCTTTTTAAAACCATTTCCCGGCTTACTGTTCGTCAACAATTAGTCAACAGAAACGATTTCTTTTTTATTGTAAGATCCGCATGCTTTACATACTCTATGTGGCATAGTTAATGCACCACATTTGCTACATTTTACTAATGTAGGAGCAGACATCTTCCAGTTTGCTCTACGGCGGTCTCTTCTTCCTTTAGAAGATTTATTCTTTGGACAAATTGACATGGTCACACCTCCTCTTGTAATTACTTCTTTTGTGACGTTCGGGATATATTACTTATGCAGTATTCAATACTTTAATATCTTATTGATTAAAGTCACGGAAGATATCCTGAATAGCCGCCATCCGCGGGTCAAGGCTCTCCTTGTGACAATCACATGTGTGATTGTTTAAGTTGGTACCGCAGATGCTGCACAATCCTTTACAATCTTCCTTACAAAGAACCTTTGTAGGGAGTGCAACCACAATCTCATCCATGATGAGCTTGTCTACATCCAACATATATCCGTCTATGAAACTTAATTCATCCACGTCTTCAATGCCATCTGACTCTGTATTGGGATTAACACTGCGATCAATCGTGATATGGAATGTATTCTCCACATCCTCCAAACATCGATCACATGGTATTATCAATCGAATCGTCGTCTCACCTGTAACATGAAGTTTATCTTCTGCTTTGGAAACAGTCAAAAGAAAAGGCTCCTTATAGGATACCGGATAACTGCTTCTTCGAAGCTTGAGCTTCTCAAAATCAGGCTCAACTTTAAAATTCTTGATAACAGATGGATTAGATAAGATTTCCGATATATTTATCTTCATAATATCGCAACCTCTCTTTTCTCATACTCTTGGTATTATACACAGTTACTTTTTCTTTGTCAAGAAATATTTTCATATATTTCGCATATATTTTATTAAATGAACTGCTGGGAGATCTGATTTGAAAAAACTTATTTTTCGTTTAGCACAAGTACTCTGCTGCTTATCCTTTATTCTTATGCTTTTACAGTATTCTCTCGTATTAAAGTACGCAAAAGAAGGTCTGTTTGTATGGGCCTCCTGTGTACTTCCGCTTCTCTTGCCATTTATCATTTTGTCGAAATTCTGGATTCGGTACGAAATACCACAACTTTTCTTTAAGCAAGTACACCGCCTTGTTCCCGCAGGCACAACCATCGCTATTTCGCTTCCTGTCTTCTTGCTTGGACTTTGCTCTGGCTTCCCTGTTGGTGCTATATTTATTTCGCATTATTATCAACAGAATCTCTTAAACAAAAGGCAGGCAGAATCACTGCTTCCTCTGGCCTCCTTCGTAAGCCCTATGTTTGTGGCAGGGTACGTCCGCTCCCAGATAAATCTGCAGGAAAGATTATGGATATACTATCTTCTTTGCCTTTACCTGCCTGTTTTGTTATGCTATCTGCTACTCCTGATTCCAGACTCACATATTTCTGCTATATATCATAGACAAAAAAAGCGAAGACAGACCAGCTCATCCTCTTTCGCCAGAAAAGATTCTGCAAAGTCTGTCACAAAACTTTCAAATAAGAAGTCTCCTGCCCTCTCTTTATCAGAAGAAGTCTTTCTTCCTTCTCTCGAAATCATCTTTATTATCGGAATCTATATGATGATCTTCTCCATTCTTTCAGGAATGCTTACAAGCTTTCCGCTTTTTCAGGTACCTGTATTCACCTTTGTGCTTGCGAATCTTGAGGTCACTACAGGAATTCACTTATTAGCCTTAAAACCATTTATCACACCTCAGATACAATATGCCCTCATTGCAGCTGCTACATCTTTTGGCGGGTTATGTACTATGGCCCAGGTCCAGACAGTTCTCTCTGCTACAGATCTGTCTTTAAAAAGATATATTGTTATAAAGACAGGGACTGCTTTTGTGAGCTTTCTTCTATGCCTGATTCTTTTACGCTGACCTTTTGTCTTTATATTTTCAGTATTAATAAGGGCAGATTCTCATCCCTATTTTTCCTGCCATATTTAGCAAAGGGGGTACACTTTTTATTTTCCCCTAAAGAACTGCTTTCTTCTTTTAGAGCGTGTTCGATAATCTACTCTTCTGCCCGTTCCTCTTTCTTTTCAAAATCTTCTTTTCTCCGGCCTGTCCGAATGCCTGCTCCAAGCTGCAGGTCAATCTCCTGTTTGTCCGCAACAATCTGTTTATGTTCTGACTTTAACTTTTCGAGTACGGAATTAAAGTATTCTTTTTCTTCTTTAATAATTGTACTGTACATATATTCAAGGCCTTCTAACATATTCTGTGTATACTGCAGAGCGCCTGTCTGTACCTCTCTTGCAGTTTCTCTCGCCTTTCCATTCAGCTCATCAGCAGCTTTCTGTGCATCTTTTACGATGGAGTCTGCACGCATATTTGCCAGTGCAACAATCTCATTATCATCAATCATCACACCAGCCTCTTTGGCTGCATCTTTTACGATACGCTCGGCACGGGCCTTTGCATCCGCAATGATGGATTCCTTGGATTTTATAATCTGGCGGCTTTCTGCCAGTTCTTTTGGCAGGCGGGTGCGCACCTCATCAAGCATTGCTAACAGTTCCTCCCGGTTTATCTTAATCATACTTCCGCTGCTTAAGACTCCGGCAGTTTTACAATTATCCACATATACTTCTATTTCTTCAATCAATTCTTCGATACTCATATTTGCCATTCTTTTCCTCCCATACCGCAGTTAGCTCTGCTTATACTTCTCATAGACCCTTTTACTGACTTCTTCTGGTACAAACGGTGTAATATCCCCATCAAATGCGGCAAGTTCTCTTATCATACTGGAACTTACAAAAGAATATTCTGCGCTGGTAGCAAAAAACATCGTTTCTATGTTCGGGTTTAACTGTTTATTTGTCTGCGCCATCATCAATTCATATTCAAAGTCTGATACTGCCCGGATTCCTCTGACAATGACATCTGCTTTCATTTTATCACTAAATTCAATAAGAAGTCCATTAAAAGATACAATTTCCACATTCGGAATATTCTTCGTCACTTCCTTAATAAGTTCCACTCTTTCTTCTATAGAAAAAAGTGGTTTCTTCGCTTTATTAATCAATACACCTATAATCACTTTGTCAAAAACTGCTGCGGTACGTTTTATAATATCTAAATGTCCTAGAGTAATCGGGTCAAAACTTCCCGGGTAAACTGCTGTTGCCATAATTTCGTCTGTTCCTCTACTTTCGTAATATTCTTTTCTTTACTTTCTCTGAAGGAAAGTGTGCTTATTCGTCTTATAAATCTTTTCTTTTGTAATGGTAAATCCAGTGTCCATAACCCAGGAGAATTCTGTATCAAGATCTGACTCAATAATAATTGTTGTGTTCTCATCGCAAAGCACCGAACCATCTAAATATAAAACAGCTTCTTTTTCCAAAAGCTTTCCATATGGTGGGTCCATAAATATGTAATCAAATGCTTGTTTTTTATCTTCTAAAATGCGGAGTGCTGTCATAACATCTTTAGACATCACTACTGCCTTCTCTCCAAGGTGCGTATGATTAAGATTCTCCTCAATACAGGCAGCTGCCTTTCTGTTTTGTTCCACAAAGACCGCCTGTGATGCCCCTCTGCTTAATGCTTCAATTCCAATGCCGCCGCTTCCGCTGAACAAATCAAGAAACCGGCTCTCCTCCACATAAAAAGACAGCATATTAAATAACGTTTCCTTAATTCGGTCCGTTGTCGGCCGTGTTCCCATTCCCTCAATCGTCTTTAACTTTAAATGACGTGCTGAACCTGCGATAACTCTCATAATATCTTTCGTCCATCCTTTTTCTTGTATAATTATATTTATTGTATACTATATCATATTTTTGTCAAGGCACTTCCTTTCTTAGAAAATACTCTGTGTTTAAAAAGCAAAATTCCTGTTATCATAGCCTCTTTTCCAGTTATTAAAACCAGTTTTTTAATATCAGCCTGCCAGCTTTCCCTTTATTTTCTTAATCTCTTTTTTCGTAAGTCCTACTGCCATAAGATATACTTTAAAAGAGCCATAATGCTCTATAATATGATCATACGCTTTTTCTATCCACTGTGGCTTCGAAAACTCTAATTCCTCAAGGCCATCTTCTAAACGTAGTTTTACATTCTCTTTTAAATAGGTATGTGTTACTTCATAGTTCGCCACAATATCCTCCTTAGAAACCCCTGCAAGTCCCATAAGAATCATAGCAAGGACTCCTGTTCTGTCTTTTCCAGCCTGGCAGTGGAACAACAGGCAACCATCAATATTGTCTAAAATAAAATGGAAAATCTTATACAACATTTCTTTGTATTCTACCAGCTTCACATAAAACTCTCCCGGGTCAAATCCTACCTCTTTTACCGCTCTTAAATCCAGGATTCCATCTGTGATCAGCGGACAGTTTATGTATTTTACTGCGTTATTTCCCCGAAAAGGATTCGGATAGATTAATGCTTCTTCCCTGCTTCTTAAATCAATAATACCAGAAAGGCCGTATTCTATAAGAAACATTTTATCTTCTTCTGTAATATCGGTAAGATTCTCACTGCGGAGAAACTGATGATGTATTGTAATCGACCCTTTTTTTGTTGCATAGCCTCCTAATTCCCGTACATTATATGCGTTTTCCATAGGAAGGCGAGTGTAATTTAAATACGGATTTCTCTTCATATAGTAATCTCCTTCTATCGTTCATAAAATTTCTCTTATTGTTTTCTCTTACTATAGCAATTTCCATTCGGTTTTTAAATATTTTTTGCAAAATTCAAATTCTTCTCCAGAGAATACTGATGCAATTTCTGGAAATTATATCCTTCTTTCTTTAAGTAATCCACTGCCTCAGAAGCCATTTTTAAAATATCTGCATTCGAGTAAATATCGCCAAGTGCAAAATTCATCGTTCCACTTTGTTTTACACCAAAAAACTCTCCCGGACCACGAAGTTTTAAATCTTCATTGGCAATCTCAAATCCATCATTAGAATGTCCGATAATGGAAAGACGTTCCATCGCTTCTTCTTTTTCTGAACCAGAAATAAAGACACAGTATGACTGTGCTTTTCCTCTTCCAACACGTCCGCGGAGCTGATGGAGCTGAGCAAGGCCAAACCGTTCCGCATTCTCTATGAGCATAACGGTTGCATTTGGAACATCAATACCGACTTCTACAACGGTAGTAGAAACTAAAATCTGAATTTCATTCTTCGAAAAGCGTTCCATAATATCATTCTTTTCTGCCGGGCGCATATGTCCATTTAAAGCTTCAACGGTAATAGAAGGCGGTAATGCCTGCGAAAGCATTCTTGCATACTCTTCCACATTTTCCAAATCCATTTTTTCATTTTCCTCAATCATCGGACAGATCACATATGCCTGATGTCCAAGTGCTACCTGCTTTCTTATAAATTCCCATGCAGCCGGACGATAGGAAGTTCCCACAACAGAATTTTTAATCGGCAGTCTGGAAGCCGGCATTTCATTCATAATGCTAACATCTAAATCTCTGTACAAAATAATTCCCAGTGTACGTGGAATCGGCGTCGCACTCATTACAAGAACATGGGGATCTTTCCCTTTTTTCATAAAGGCATCTCTTTGTTTTACTCCAAAACGATGCTGCTCATCGGTAACAATAAATGCAAGATTGTCAAAAGCTACATCGTCCTGTATCACTGTATGCGTTCCAATTAAAATCTGAATCTCACCAGAGGCACAGGCTGCCTTTATCTCTCTTTTTTCCTTTGCTTTTGTGGAACCGGTAAGCAGGGCAACGGTAATCCCAAGTGGGGAAAGGAGTTTCACAAAGTTCTGGTAATGCTGTTCTGCAAGTACCTCTGTCGGAGCCATCAACGCCGCTTGGTAACCGGCAAGAACAGCAGCATACATCGCTGTCATTGCTACAATCGTCTTTCCCGAACCAACGTCTCCCTGTAAAAGGCGGTTCATTGCCATTGTATCGGAAAAGTCCTGGCGAATTTCATTTAACACCTTTTTTTGTGCCCCTGTAAGAGGATACGGTAAATTTTCTACAAACCTCTTTACGGGTTCTTCCATTGGAATAATATAGTGATTGAGTGCTTGTTCCTCCCTGTCTTTGACAAGTTCTAACGCACTGAAAAAACGGAAAAATTCATCAAAAATGATTCGCTTTTTCGCCTCCATCAAATGTTCGGTCCCTGTAGGAAAATGTACTTCTCTAAGTGCTGTATTCACTGGTTCTAAATCATAATAATTTCGAACGGTTTCCGGAAGATACTCTTCTTCTCTGTACATTTCAAATGCAGCTGCCTGTGCTTTTTGTACTGTCTTATTCGACAATCCTGTTGTGAGAGGGTAAATCGGCTGAAATGTTTCCATTAACTGCAAATATTTTTCCCTCTTACAATACTCCGGCTGTTCTAACATAAGACGTCCATCTTTATAAATCGGGGTTCCTGTAAAAATCCACCGTTCTCCCTGTTTTAATGTATTTCGAAGATATGGCATATTAAACCAGCGCACAAAAAGCTGTCCGCTGACATCTGCGATAAGCCCGGTACAAAGTTTTAACTTCCGAACAGTCTTTAGATGAATCGGGGAAGCGATTTCTGCCTCAATCGAACATCTTTGTCCTGTCTTTATCTCTGATATGGAAATTGGCTCTGGATAAGTCGTGTAGCAACGAGGATAGTGATGCACCAACTGATCCACGGTCTCTATGTCAAGCTTTGCAAGTAACTTTTCCGTCTTTTCTCCAATTCCTTTAATTTCCCTTACTGGTATTCCCAACTGAGATTCTCCTTCCTCCACATGCATCATGTGGTAATATTATTTTATCTTAATCAAAACACTCTTATATGAAAATAGCAGCGATTCCATGTCAATACACGGAATTGCTGCCACAAAGGAGTGATTTATTCCCTCTTTTTTCATTATATCATTATTTCATTTATCTTACTCGACAGAAATCATATAGTAATAGATTGGCTGTCCGCCAAAGTTGACCTCTACTTCGCATTCTGGGAACTTATCCTCAATTGCATCGGAAAGTGTATCTGCATCATCTTTGGTTACATCGGCTCCATAGTAAAGGCAAATAAGTTCCGAATCTTCATCTGCCATTGTAGAAAGTAATTCTAATGTTGTCTCAGTAAGATTCTTTCCTACTGCAGCGATTCCATCATCATTGATTCCCATGATGTCTCCATTATGAATTTCCTTTCCATCAATTACTGTGTCTCGTACCGCGTAAGTAACCTGACCGCTTGCAATATCCTGATAAGCCTCTTTCATATTCTCTTCGTTCTCATCCACACCTGCTTCTGGCATATATCCAATCATTGCGGATATTCCCTGTGGAATTGTCTTTGTTGGAAGAACGATAATCTTCTTATCTTCTGTTAAATCTCTGGCCTGCTCTGCTGCAAGAATAATATTCTTGTTATTTGGCAGGATAAAGATATTCTTTGCATTGACCTGCTCGATTGCGTTAAGCATATCCTCTGTGCTAGGATTCATCGTCTGGCCGCCTTCAATAAGGTAATCTACACCAAGACCTTCGAAAATATCGGTAAGTCCCTCACCAACAGATACTGCAATAAATCCAACTTCTTTGGCTGGTTTTTCTGCAGCTGCTTCTTTAGCGGCAAGTTTCTCTTCTTCTGCTTCCTGCTGTCTCTGACGGGCTGCCTCATTCTCTGCATCTTTGATGAGCTTCTCCTGATGCTCTAAGCGCATATTGTCAATCTTCATATTAGAAAGCGCACCAAATGTTAAGGCCTTTTCAAAGGCTTCTCCTGGATGATTTGTGTGTACATGTACTTTACAAATCTCTTCATCCGCAACTAATACTAAAGAATCACCTATAGAAAGGAAGAACTTCTTTAATCCCTTCTCATCTTCTTTTGTGAGCGGCTTATCTAACAAAATAATAAATTCTGTACAGTAGCCAAACTTGATATCTGCTGTAGAAATATCTGCTTTTGGTGCACTGATTACTGCAGATGACATAGACGCTGCCTCTGCCGGAACTTCAATGTCTGTTACCTTGCCGGTAAGAGCATCAACGATTCCCTGTAACACTTCCATAAGACCCTGTCCGCCAGAATCTACTACACCTGCCTCTTTTAATACCGGAAGCATATCTGGTGTCTTAGAAAGGACTTCGTAGCCGTAGGCAACGATTGCCTCGCAGAATGCGATAACATCCATATCCTCATCGACTAACTCTTCTGCCTTATCTGCCATTCCTTTTGCAACCGTAAGGATAGTTCCTTCTTTTGGCTTCATAACTGCCTTATACGCTGTCTCTACTGCTCTTGTAAATCCGGCTGTAATCTCATCCTTACCAAGAGAATCCGCTTTAGAAACTGCCTTTGTGAATCCTCGGAATAACTGGGAAAGGATTACACCAGAGTTACCACGGGCTCCACGAAGAGAACCATTGCTGATAGCTTTACATATTGTAGCCATTGTAGGTTCAGCAACTGCTCCAACTTCCTTAGCTGCTGCTAAAATTGTCAGGGACATATTTGTTCCGGTATCTCCATCGGGAACCGGAAATACATTCAGTTCGTTGATATAATCTTTTCTGGAATTAATACGGTTTGCACCGGCTAAAAACAATTTCTGAAAAGTTTTTGCGTCTATGGTGTGACTGTTCACAACATTTCCTCCTTATTTACCTGTTTTATCTATAATTCATAGTAGTTATCTTGTTCTTTTATTCTATAAAAAGGAATCCCTTCTAAAGCGTTATCTTAGAGCGTGTTTGAAAAATCATTCCAGCAACCTGCACGCCCCAATTTGCAGAAAGCATTTTTCAAACACGTTCTAATCTACGATACGGACTCCCTCTACATAAATATTAATTTTCTCTACACTCATACCGGTAAACTTCTCCACGCGGTACTTTACATTCTGAATTAAATTCTCTGTAACTGTAGCTATGGAGACACCATATACTACAATAATATGAAAATCTATATAAATCTTGTTATCATTTATCTTGATATGAACGCCCTTGCTTACATTATCTCTCTTTAAAAGCTGGGCAAAACCATCTTTCATATTCACAGATGCCATTCCAACGATACCAAAACACTCAATCGCGTTAATTCCGGCATAAGTTGCAATAACCTCTTCATCTATAATAACCTGACCTAAATCGGTGTGCATTTGTCCCTTCATATACTATCCCTCCGTTTTATTATCGTTTTCTATAGTATAACCTCTTTTCGGTGAAATTGGAACCACAAACATAAAATTCTTCCATTTAAGTGCTTTCTCCTGAAACAAAAGAAGTATCTTCCCATATACTATTATAAGGAACATATTGGGGAGATTTTATGAAAAAATTATGCGGATTCGCTCTTTTTTGCTTTTCCTTTGGTCTGTTCCTGAGCTGCTTTCTCACCGGCTTTGCAGTAAAGTTCATTATTCTGGTCATCAGCATCCTGCTTGGATATCTGCTGTTTTGTGACCGATTTTAACAGAAAAGAAAAAAGAGGGAATCACTGATTCCCTCTTAACTCATATCTGCATACATTCCTGTAAGGACAAAGATTAGAGTCTTCTCTTATCCTCAGTGACAGTAAAACTACGCACGTTCTACTTTACCTGATCTTAAACAAGAAGTACAAACATACATTTTCTTAGAAGCTCCGTTCACTTTCACTCTTACAGACTTAATGTTGGATTTCCACATTTTGTTTGATCTTCTATGTGAATGACTCACTTTGATACCGAAATGAGCACCTTTGTCACAAATAGCGCATCTTGCCATGATAGCACCTCCTCGCGAATATACTTAAGTCTGACAGACTTACAACGAGTCTATACTATCAGAAATCAAAACAAATTGCAAGGAAAACTTTTAAAAATCTTCACTTTTTTTATTTGATTGATCTAAGGCAACCCAAAGTGTGTTTAAAAACCGCTTTCTATACGATATGCATTACACTTCGTGGAAGATTTTTCCTGCACGAAAGTAACGTGGTAATCTCACGTTAACTGAATACCGAATACCTTTTAAATTCCTGCGCCATCTACATCTACAACAGAAGCCTCTGCCTGTGCTGCTTTATTCACCGCAGATTCTACTTCCGGGTCAACTTTGTCCTCTGCGTCCTCTCCCTTAATAATAGAAACAACTTTATTTACGGCATCTGGAACCATATCAAGTACTTTGGTAACGGCATCCTGATCTCTGATATTGACAAGCTTTGTCTGTCCGTTATGAATAACTAAAATAGCACTTGGGGACATTTTACCTCCGATTCCACCGCCTGCACTGCTTCCCTTTTCTTTATTAAAGGCACCTGCTCCCATTCCAAAGGAAATGTCAACAAGTGGCAGAATAATCGTATCTCCAATAACCTGTGGTTCTCCAACAACTGTCTTTGAAGATAATACGTGGTCCATTCCACTAAATAAAGAATTCACTGTTGTATCAAAGTTTTGTTTATCCATTGTACGCCCTCCTGTTTAACCTAAAATGATGTTTTTAATCATTGTTCTTACACTTTTCTCTTTTAATATAGAAACAGCCAGAACAAGCATATATCCCAGCCGGATTCTTCCTCTTCCCCTGCACTTGGCCTCGAACATCTTTCTTTCAAAATCCGGATATAAAGAAAAATGTTCTCCATACTTCGGATAAAAAACAGCCGCAATACCTGTAATATATCCTGTATATTCCGGATTACCAGTTCCAAATGCAATGTTTCCTTCTAGCTTTCCCGGAAGAGCATG
>ENA-OPVG01001501-OPVG01001501.1-human-gut-metagenome-genome-assembly--contig:-NODE-1501-length-16581-cov-2.780225_pt1 | contig 16581 bp, 7 predicted proteins | sample MGYA00241093_ERZ501975 | MGnify/ENA primary metagenome ERZ501975 (study PRJEB25962, sample SAMEA2042993) | human gut metagenome | biome: human gut; feature: human-associated habitat; material: faeces... | reverse complement strand
GCAATATATTCGCCGAACAACGCGCCCACAATCCACTGGAAAATCTCGTTGATGTCCTTCAGAAAAAAGCCCATCACCGTACTGATAACCACCACCAGTACCGAAACGAGGTAACTCGCCCGTATCTGTGTCCTGACGGAAGCCCTTGGGTTGATATACTTCAGATAAATATCATTCACCACATAGGCCGGTGCCGCATTCACCGTAGAAGCGAATGTAGACATGAATGCCGACAGCAATCCTGCCAGTAACAAACCCGCCAGCCCCACCGGCACATACTTCGTAATCAGGTGAGGAAGAATTGTTTCGAAATCCGTGTGGACAGCCGTCATCTGTTCCAGTCCTCCATCCACTTTAAAGAAATAGATAGCCAGCAACGCAAATCCCATAATCATCAGATAACGCGGAATCAGCAGAATGACCGATACCGAACCGCTCATCAGCGCCGCCTCCTTGGGTGACTTGCACGACAGGATCTTCTGCATGTCATAGTTCGGAGCAGGTCCCGCCATGCTCATAAAAATCCCTTTCAGCAACGCCATCATCACAAAGACACCCATCAGGCTGTAAGGCTCGTCCGCCATGCGTTCCGTCAGCAAACTCATCCGTTCACTCCAGTCAATGTCCAGCGTCCAGCCGAAGAAAGGCGACTCCCACCCTGCAGGCACAAATTCCCGGATCATTTCAGGAGTCACCATGTTCATCCCGATAATGGCAATGACCACACCCGCCACCGTCATGATGAGGAACTGCACCACATCCGTCCACACAATGCTGAGCATACCGCCCAGCATCACATAGAAGGTAGCAATGGCCGTAAAGAAAATGCCGTAAAAATGAGGCACATATTGTACCGGAATATCCCAGGGCACATACTGCGACACTACCTCCCACGGAAAAAAGATCTCCATGAACTTGCCGATTCCGATAAACCCGTAGCTCAAGAAGCCCAGCACGCTGAGCAGAGCAAAGACAATGACAATAGTATGCGAGAGCGTAGCCCCCCGCCCCTGCCCGAAACGGGTCTTTATCCATTCGGCGCCCGTCAGCACATTGCTCCGGCGGAGCCACACCGACAGATAGACCATCAGGAAAATTTGATTGAACACGGGCCACAACCATGGAATCCACAGACTTTTGAACCCATAAGCAAAAGCCCAATACACCATCAGCATGGTGCCGGTAATATCAAACATGCCCGATGCATTCGACAGTCCCAACATATAAAACGGCAACGACTTTCCGCCCAAAAAATAAGAATCCATATTCTTTGCCGCCTTCTTTTTCAAAAACAACCCGATGGCGACAATAACCATCAGATAAGCACAAATAATCAGAATATCAACGATATGCAATTTCATAGTATCCGCTTCATCTTTTATTCAAACACCTGTGTCATGGGGCGTCCTATCCACACCTGCGGTTGCTCCAGATTGAAAACAGATGCTATAGTAGACGCGCAGTCAAACTGCATCATGCTCTCTTCGAAAGCTCCCCCCTTCTTGATGTTCTTTCCGGCGATAATGAACGGCGTTTCCATCTCCTCCATGGTCTTTCCGCCATGTCCCTTATTGATTCCCCCATGATCAGCGGTGACAATAATGATGCTGTTTTCATAAATACCCGCTTCCTTGATGGCATCCACAATACGGCCCACATAGCCGTCCAGTTCTCTCAGTTTGGCATAATAAGCCGGAGTATCGTGTCCGTCACCGTGCCCCACGTGGTCAGGGTTGTCGAAACAGAAAGCACTCAACACCGGTTTCTTCTGCGTAATATACTCACAGGCCATGTCACACAAAGCCGTAGGATGCGTGTTATAGTCGGGTGCCTGCGCATGATGGTTCAAAGCCAGCGTATCTACCAGATACTTGATACCATCCCATTCATACAGTACGCCCATCTCGGCATCGGGAGCCGCCTTGCGCAACTCGCTGAACACGGTGGGGAAAATGCCATGCTCGTTCAGCACACGCGAGGGTAGTTCGGGTGTTCTTGATCCCCACTCCGTGTACCCGTGCAGTTCAGGACCTGCCCCCATAAACATGGAAGCCCAATTTACAGCACTGGATGAAGGAAGTACACTGCGTTTTTTCAACGTGTAGCATCCGGCATCCATCAACGCCTTCACGTTCGGCATATCCGCCTTTTCCACACTGTAGGCGCCCCATCCGTCCAAACCGATGACAAACACATGTTCCGCTTTCCATTCCGGAGCCTTCCGGCAACCCGACAACACCATTACGGCTATGCACATAGCCCATAAAGCAATCTTTTTCATACAATATCTATTTTGGGTTTATAATTACAAAATTAGCCATTTATTCCCTTTCGACAAGAAAATAAATGGCATTATCCACTTCTCTTTCCACCTAAAAAACAGCCATTCCGCATTAAAAACGACTTTATCTTATCAATGCCTTTATATTCCTTCTATTTTACCCGTTCAGAAATGCCTCGTTGCGATCTATCAGCGCGTTCACCGCTGCCACTGAAGCTGCGGAACGCAATCCGTCGGCAGGCGTGTGCAGACAGTAGTCCACCAAGCGATCCACCGTAGAGACCGCCACGTGCATCCGCGTGTCGCTGGAGGCATAATAGATGTATACCGTACCGTCGTCATCGGCTATCCATCCGTTCGAGAAAAGCACATTGGACACATCGCCCACCCTTTCCCCCGCCAGCGGAGCCAGCAGATAGCCGGCTGGTTCAGCTATGACGCGCCACGGTTCATCGGCTGCGGTCATATAGAGATAGAGCACATAGCGCAGTCCGGCGGCACATCCGCGTACTCCGTGCGCCAGGTGCAGCCATCCTTGGGAGGTGCGGATGGGGTGCGGTCCCTCTCCGTTCTTCACCTCTTTGATCGTGTGATAATAACGGTGGTTTATTATCATTTCCTCCTTCACCTCCGCCCGGGTGATGTCGTCTATCAACGCCCATCCTATTCCTCCCCCATTTCCGGCATTAATAAAATCATCCTGCGGACGGGTGTAAAGGGCATATTTCCCATTCACAAATTCGGGATGCAACACCACATTGCGCTGTTGGCTCGCCGCTTTCAAGTCGGGCAACCGTTCCCAGTCCACCAGATTGCGCGTGCGTACGATTCCCGCCTTTGCCACCGCCGCCGACAGATCTCCCACCGGTGCCTTGTCATCATGGCGTTCGCTGCAAAAGATACCATAAATCCATCCATCCTGGTGAGCGGTAAGACGCATATCGTACACATTGGTTTCCGCCGGATCCACATCGGGCAATACCAGCGGACGTTTCCAAAAGTGGAAATTGTCCACCCCGTTAGGGCTTTCGGCTATGGCAAAGAACGACTTCCGGTCTGCTCCCTCCACACGGACCACCATCAGATACTTTCCGTTCCATTTCAGGGCACCACTGTTCATGGTAGCATTAAAGCCGATACGCTCCATACAACAAGGGTTGGTGGCAGGGTTGAAGTCATAACGCCATTCCAGGGGAATATGCTGGCGTGTCAGTACCGGATAAACATAACGGCGGATGACACCGTTCGTTTCTTCCTGCATTTCATTAGGACGTTGCAACAACGCTTCATGGCGTTGGCGCAATGCTTCTATTTGTTTTTTGAAATATCCGTTCATATCTTATTTTCTTTTCATTGTTATCAATCCATCTTTTACAGTAAAAGAATGCTATCCAAGCATCTAGAATTATACTATTTTATCAAAAATCAATCATATTCTATACAGTGTTGTTATTGGTTCTCAGGATAAAGAGACATACGGTAAACCCGCTGGTAAATCGCATCTTCCAATTCCAACTCAAACACAACATCCTGTGTTTCAGGATCTACTTCTGTCACACGTGCACCACGATTGCCATTGCTAAGCACATTGCTCATTCCCGGACAAATTAATCTGTTACCCGTTTGTTCCAAATATTGCACCCCGGAACGGGCCGGAGTAAAATACGCGGCACCACGCTCTTTTCCATACTGCCAAACTTGGCGAACCGTACGGTTCACTTCATCCACTTCATATTCTATGCCGCAAGTATAAATATTTTTCCTGTCTGTAAAATCCAGTTTGAAGTTACGCCCATAACCATTATTGAAATAAAGAATGTGTCCATTAGGTAATGGGACAGCTGTATGACATCCCCAAGGCCATTCAAAATCATCACAATTCTTCGTTCCGGCTATCACCTCAGGATCAGTAATAGGAGTCCCGTCGGCATGAAGAGGATTCAATAATAATTTCAAGTATTTATCTCTCCAATACCCATGAGGCGATATAATCCACTCAATACCTCCAGCTTTATTAAACTTAAAGATTCCTTGATAACGAGCTGTAGCCAGATAATCATCTCCCCACTCTACTATACCATTATTATGCGCCCAATTACTGGCACTTTGTGCAAAAGGGTCTGAGGTTAGATCATAATCGGTCATTCCATAGCGAGCCGAATCCAACATGTGCACCAAATCCCATTCTTGCAATATCTCCCCTTTTTCGGGATCCATCATAATAATAAAATCATTTATCCGTACATCTTTCCCATTGGCGATTTTAGCGGAAGTCTTGCTCACAGTCGCTAATATATTGCCTTGCTTATCTTGAGATATGGCATGATGCATAGTGTATCCCCTTTCCAGCATATCCCAATTATGAATTGTATTTCCCATCATATCCACCTCCACCATCCGATGATGGTTTCCGTCACCGGTCATATAATGTCCGTTCTGCATCCGGATCAATCCGCACCCGATTCCGATATATCGATGTTCATCCGACTTCTCCCAATCAAGAATCCAACGGATTTCTCCGTCTGCATCTATCATATAAGGGATAGAAGTGTCTGTTTCATCCTGTCCGGGGGAGTTTACCAAATTCATGCCTGGCTCCATTCGGTCATATTGAGCCTTTACCACTCTGATTTCCTTAGGCAGCCTTCTGCTTTCCAATGTTTTCGTCTGAAGCTTTAGATTGGACCGAGCACGTTCATTTCCTTGCAAATCCGTATAAATTAAAGTGATCTGGTTATTATAATTGGGATAAAGTCCCAATACCGGAATATTCTGTTTTAATCCCACATCTTTAAATGTATATTCCACGTCAGGCGTATGCTTTCCCGGTTTGCTGTGTACAATCAGTTTAATGCGTCCCAATACAGGTAATTTTACAACTACACTGGCCGATAATGGATTGCAACCGGAAGGATTGACTGTAGAACTCAATATCAAGTTGTCAATCGAAGTACCTAAGGTAGGTATAACATAAGTGCTTCCATTGGCAAATGTCAAAGTCGTTTTCCAGTTTTCCGCATCCACATCTACACTTTGGATTAACTCTTGCGGAAAAATTATCTTATTGGACTCGAATAACAAAACACATTGTTCACGTTCTTGAGAAACAGATTTCAATAAATCATTTTCCTTCAACTGGTTTTGTATATCCTGCATAGCTTGGGTACAATCCTGTTCTTCATCACGACATGACAAAAATACAAATATCATAACCAACAAAGAGCATAAATAATATCCTTTCCTTTTCATTTGGCTTCATTGTTTTTATGGGAGTGTGTCAAAACTAAACCGGGCCTATCCCATCGTCAGTTGTAGGGGAAGGGTTTGCCTGCCCGAAGACACAAAGCAAACTGTTTTCGGGCGAGCGGACCTCGCCCCTGCGAACTAAACGATGGCATTATCCACGTTTTGACACACCTCTCATACTTTTTAATTATCAGTTCAATACAATCATCTCCATTCCGGCTTTTGCTCCAAATTCAAATTAGCGTCCACCTCTGCCTGAGGTATCGGGAAGTACAAGAATTTAGCTTCAAAATGGTCAAATCCTTGTGTATCCGAAATGCGGTCTGTCGGTTTATATCCTACCAATTCCTTTTCACCACTTTCATTTTCTTCGTAAAGCAATTCATAATGTTGAGAATCGGTCTTGCGTTCGTGCATGATAGCTTTCAACTTAGCAGGATCATTTCCGTACCAACGAACCATATCATCCCAACGTATATTCTCTCCGGCAAATTCCAGCAATTTCTGTTTCTGGAGTTCTGTCATTATAGCATCTTTTCCACTCAAGTTTTTCTCCGGCAACCCGGCACGTACACGAATCCGGTTAATATCTTTCATTGCTCCGCTTTCATCATTGGTTTCCAGACAAGCCTCAGCGTGGAGCAACAAAACTTCTGCAAAGCGCATAATACGTAAATTGTTGATACGTCCGGCATCGTTAGAATACATCGTACATCCTGTGGGAACCCACCAAGCTGCAAACTTCTTCATCATGAAACGCCCTTGAACACCCTCGATAACCGGATAAGCAGGAGCATATCCTTGCTTGGCAATACCATATTTGCCATCGCCTTCGGGCAGTACCGTCCATTTAAACATATCATCAAATTCCACTTTACCACCATAGAATTTTTCATCCGGTTTCACATCACCGAAATCAGAGTATTTAAAGAAGCACGTAGTGTATAAACGCTTATCCCATTTGGAATCAGAGCCTTCCGGACGCTGTTCGGAAATGAATTCTTTTATCAAATAGGGAGAAGGTTGCATCTTATACCAACCACCGCCAATATTCTCACCTTTCAGTGTCGGACCAAAATAATGAGCAAGGTTGTTTCCCATAAACGAGTCGTCACTAGTGCCATTGCCCCAAGAGTCACCCGAATTACCTTTGGCATCATAATTGATTTCCCAAATAGATTCAGCATTAAATTCCGTATCGTCACGGAAGTTGTCCTCATACTTTTGAGTCAAATCGTAACCATAACCATTCATTATAATTTCAAACTCATCCTTAGCGGCCTGATAATCCCCTTTCCAGATATAAGCTTTACCCAACATGGCAATAGCCGCACCTTGAGTTACACGACCGTTCTCATCGCTTGAACGAAGCTTAGGCAAACGAGACTTGGCTTCCTTAAAGTCTGAAATAGCCTGTTCCAGCACTTCATCACCGCTAGACAGTCCATGAGTTTCCGGATCTGCATCCTGCGGGAGAGTACGGATAACCGCATCACGATAATCAGTACGCAAACGGAAGTACCAGAATCCACGTAAGAAATAAGCCTCACCTATCATTTGCTCACGTTTGGTTTCGTCCATATCAACCGTAGCCGCACGATATATGAATTCGTTTGCCATCTGAATGCCTTCATAGATGTTTCCCCAGCTCAAATCCTTTGTATTCGTTGTGTTGACAAACGACAAATATTCCCAAATATAAGGTTCTTCTCCGCGAGTGGGGTAAAGGTCGTCACCGCGCATCTGAAGATGCATGATGCCTTCCAACCCACCATAATATCCACTGGTCATACGGCGGAAAGGATTATAAACTGCGGACAAGCCTTTCATCACATTATCCTCGGATGTCCAGAAAGTGGTCGGAGTCTGACGATTAGGATCAATCTCATTCAGAAAGTCATCACTACAAGAAGACAACAACATTGGAGCTACAGCCAATGCAGCTATGTATTTTATAAAATTCTTTTTCATATTCTGCAAATATTACTTATTCCTAATTAGAAATTTACTTGTAAACCAAAGGTGATAGTACGTGCCATCGGATAACGACCGTCATCACAACCACGGGTCATTACACCCGAACCACCTGATGTACCGGCACCATCGGCATCTACCATACCCAAGTCAGGAGTATATCCTTTATAATCGGTTATAGTGAAAAGGTTTTCCATAGCCGTATAAACACGCACATTCTGCAAACCGGCTTTAGATACCCATACTTTGGGCAACGTATAACCTAATTCCAAAGTCTTCAAGCGCAAGAATGAACCATTTTCCAACCAACGGTCCGTATAGCCCCAGTTTGTACCATTAGGATCGCTAGTACCAAACAAACAGCGAGGAATGTCAGAATGATTGTTTTCAGTCCAGCTGTTCATGCGTTCTGCATATTGGTTTCCCGTTGATTCATTATAAACCGTACTATAATACTGGGCATTGTAAATCTTGTTGCCAAAGTTTCCGTCAAAGAACATATTCAAATCCAAACCTTTCCATTCAGCACCCAGACTTACACCCAAGTTAACTTTCGGGAAAGCAGAGCCTACATCCTGACGGTCATTATTGTCAATCTTACCATCTCCGTTATAATCCACGAAACGCAAGTCACCCGGTTGTGCATTAGGCTGGATCTTATTACCGTTCTTATCCACATACGCATCAATTTCTTGTTGGCTTTGGAATACACCATCCGTCTTTATCAAATTGAAATAACCTATGGAATGACCGGTCTTGGCATAAGTGATCGTTCCTTTGGCATGAGGATTGAATCCCTGCCATTCATCACGACTTCCGTTTACTTCCGTCAGTTCATTCTTGATAAAGGTGGCATTGACACCTACATGATAATACAAATCGCCTACATTATTACGGTGATTCAATGAAATCTCAAATCCTTTGTTTTCTACTGTACCTGCATTTACTGTAGGATTCCCACTCAAGCCAAAACTCAAAGACTGCGGCATAGACAACAACATATCTTCTGTTTTCTGAATAAAATAATCAGCACTGACACTGAACTTATTGTTCAAGAAAGCAAAATCCAAACCCAAGTTCAAGGTCTTCGTCTTTTCCCAAGTCACATTCATGGGTGAAGTCCATTCCTTACCGGTAATGGCACCTTCCCAAAGTTCTGTGCCCATCATGTTATTCATACCTTTATAAACAACAGACTGGGTAGCATAATTGCCAATGCCGCTCAAATTACCCAGTACACCATAACTGGCACGAATTTTCAATTCATTCATGGTTTCCTTGATATTTTCAAAGAAATCTTCATTCATCACATTCCAACCCAAAGATACAGACGGGAATGTGCCCCAGCGGTTTCCATCTGCAAATTTGGAAGAACCGTCCCGACGAACAGAAGCAGACAGCATATAACGATCGGCATACGAATACATCACACGCCCAAACATAGAAATCATTGTATTGGCCCACGCGCTACCCGATGTATTTTGTGAAGAAACCGAACCGGCGTCAATCACAGAGAAACCTTCCGGGAAACCCTTACGTCCTGCACCAAAACCACGCGCATTGTTACGCTGGGCAGAATAACCCACCAAAGCAGAAACCGTATGATTGCCAAACGTATTATCATAATTGATTGTATTTTCAATCAACCAATCGTTCTCCCAGTCTGTACTTTCCGACAATTCCGCTTCATTCTTTTGTGAAGTAGAACTGAAATAATAAGGAGAACTATAGGCATAATTACGTCTTGTATATTTGTTTATACCTACATTGAATTTATATTTCAATCCTTTCAAGAACAAATCCACTTCGGCATAGCCATTCAATAAAATGTCTATCCCATGTCTTTGGTAATCATAGGCTTCTGTCCAACCCACAGGATTATCTCCTCTGGTCCATTCCGGAGCGACACCCCAAGTGCCATCTTCACCATATACATTCCACATAGGCACAGCTGTCAGAGCGGAGGTATATGAAACATCTTCGTACTTCTTTTTATAGAATTTCATCATCAACGTAGTCCCCATACGCAAATGATTATTGAAAAAAGAAAAAGTATTCTTAGCACGAATGTTCCATGCCTCATAACCGGTAGTATTCACAATACCATCCTGGTTAAGATAGCTTCCCGACAGATTATAGGTCGAAGTCTTGTTTCCTCCAGATACATTCAAGCTAACCTTGCTCACCATAGCCGAGTTATAAAGTTCTTTCTGCCAGTCTGTTCCAGCACCTCCATTCCAATTCAGCAACCCTTCTGCCGAACTATAACCGGTAGCCTTTGCCAAATCGCGAAGCTGATTACCATCCATTACATCAATGTATTTGGCAACCATCTGAACGCCTGTATAGGCATCCACTGTTACACGGGCAGGAGTTTCCAAACGACCGCCTTTAGTAGTGACCAATACAACACCATTAGCAGCACGAGAACCATATATAGCGGCAGCGGAAGCATCTTTCAAGATCTGAATAGATTCAACGTCAGCCGGATTAAAGTCAACTCCCGGATCAGTTATCATCCCATCGACCACCCACAACGGAGCATTATTACTTAATGAACCCACACCACGAATTTGAATAGAAGCATCCTCACCTGCTCTACCACTACTACGAACGTTTACACCTGTAGCAAGCCCCTGCATCTGACTGACAAGTGTTCCAGCTGAGCTTTTTTTCATCTCTTTGGTATCAACTACTGCTACTGCACCCGTCAGATCAGATTTCTTCACAGTCTGATAACCAATTATAACCACCTCTTCCAAAGCCTTGGAATCATCCTTCATTATCACGTGCAAAGGTTTTCCCTTGTAAACAATCTCTTGGAGGGTCATCCCTATATATGAGAAAACCAATGTTTGTCCATTTTCTCCAGTAAGAGTAAACTTACCATCCAAATCAGTAGTAGTACCGGTAGAAGTACCCTTAATAACCACATTCACACCAATTAAAGGCAAGTTGTCTGTGTCTACTACGGTTCCGGTCATTGTTACGTTCTGCGCATAAGCAGTCATCGTAAAAATAGTCAGAAAGAAGACTAATAATTTTTTAATCATTTTTTATAGAATTAGATTTGTAAAATTGTGCGGAGATTTCAGTTCCGCTTTTTAATTAATCACAAGTATGTTCATAAATATACATACAACAGATAGAATTTAAAGGTCACATTCTTGTTATGTCATAGGCATTTCTTTTTTCACAGTATTACATGAATCATATTCTCAACTTTTTGTGATGCAAATGTATTCCAAACTCCCCGAATGTGCTAGAACTATTCAACCAATTAATAGAATAATACATTCAAAAATCGCCCTCAGAATAGTTCCTGAGGGCGATTAGTTCTATTATTCTATTTCATGCGCCGAAAAAAATCATTTCACAAAATCTTTTGGTAAAATACCAAATTGCTTCTGAAAACATTTAGTAAAATAAGAAGGAGTATTGAAGCCAACCATATAACATACTTCATTTACCTTACATTCTCCTTCCCTTAATAATTGAGCAGCTTTTTTCAATCTCTCTAAACGGATATAGTCATTAGGGGTCATGTCCAACACTCCTTTTATTTTGCGGTTCAAACTGGAACGGCTCATATTGAGCAAACTCGCCATATCGTCCAGACAGAAGTCCGGATTTTGCATATTGGCAACAATCACTTCATTCAAGGTTTTCAAAAAAGTTTCATCCGCTTTCGTCATAGCCATAGAATTGGTCTGTATAAACGGTGAATGTGCAAAAGCCGCATGCAGCTTTTCATGATTACTTAATAAATTGGCAACAGACACTTTCAAATACTCCACAGAAAACGGCTTTTCAATATAAGCATCCGCTCCAGATTTCAAACCATCTATTTTTGATTGTAAAGTGGTCTTAGCCGTCAACAGTACAATAGGAATATGACTGTAATCCAAGTCTGATTTTATACGGTCACATAATTCCAACCCATCCATTTCGGGCATCATTATATCCGATACTATTAAGTTCACTGTATGCCCCTCCAACACCTTTAAGGCCTCCACTCCGTTAGTTGCAGTCAATATTTGATAAACAGGTGACAATTGTCTGACAACAAAAGCCAACATTTCAACATTATCCTCCACAATCAATACAGTGTAACGCGGCTTCTGTTGCAATTGTCCCGGATCCTCTTCTTTCGGATCCTCTTTCAACTTAATCTCACTCTTCGAAATGGCAATAGTATGTTCATGCTTTACTGGCAATGAAAGAATAAAACAATTCTGCTTTTGTGAATCATCCATAATTAAGTTCCCTTCATGCAACTCAGCTAAAGATCTTGCCAATGCCAAACCAATTCCCGTACCCGAAACCTTACGGGAAAATCCGTCCTTATACTGTATGAAAGGCTTAAAAATCTCTTCACGCATTTCCATAGGAATTACATTGCCATCGTTACAGACAGACAAGAACCAACAAGTATCCTCCATCCACAACCGGACATGAATATAAGTTTCAGAATATTTAATGGCATTAGTAAACAGATTACTAATTATCTTAGTCAACGCCTCACGATCTATCGACGCATAGATAGATTCCGAACATTCAATAACAAATTCCAATTTCTTTTGCCGTGCCAATGGAGTAAACCGCATATAAATCTGCTGTAATATATCCGAAATATTACACTCTACAAAATTCAGTTGAAACCCACGTGTTTCAGTCTTTCTGAAATCAAGTAACTGATTAACCAAATCCAGTAAACGGGTAGTATTCAGATTCATTATTTCCAAATCATCACGGATATCTGCAGATACATTCGGAGAAACAAGCACATTTTCAAGCGGACTTTTGATTAATGTCAAAGGAGTACGAATCTCATGCGCCACATTCGTAAAGAAATCTATTTTTGCAGTATAGAGTTCGCGTTCCTTTTCCCGTTCGAATTTCTCCATGGCCTGTTGGTGTTTCTGCTCATTCCTTTTCCGGAAATAATAAATGATACCTACCACAGACAGAATTCCTAATAGCAAATAAATAAAATAGGCCCACCCTGATAAATAAAACGGAGGTAAAATATGAATCTTCAATATACGCTCTTTTTCATTCCATTTTCCGTCACTATTCGATCCTCTTAAATGGAAAATATAAGTTCCATATGGTAAATTGGAATAATTGATTACCGAATTCCGCCCTACATTATACCACTCTTTATCAAATCCTTCCATTTTATAAACCAATTGATTCATTTCCGGTGCCTGATAACCTAATGCCGCCGCATGCAATGAAAAAGAATTTTGATCAGATTCTAACTCGACCTCATCAGAAAAGACGATGCTTTCTTTCAATGGAGAATCCTTACTGCCGATCTGCATTCGTTTATTGAATAAGAAGAAATCTGTAATGACAACTGGTGGAACAAAAGTATTTTCTACAAAAGTAGATGGATCAAAAGTGATAAAACCATTTATACTACCTAAATAGATACGTCCCATCTTATCTTTATACCCAGACTGATAATTAAACTGGTTACTTAGCAATCCGTTTGCTGTAGTATAAACTCGTTTATCATCTGTTTCCGGATTGAAACAAACCAAACCATTATTAGTTGTCAACCATAAATTCCCCCGATTATCCTCTACCATCCGATAAATGATATTACTAGGAAAACCTTTCGACATATCAAAACGAGTAAAGCTTTCATTTTCCGGATTAAAACGGCAAAAACCCGCCCCTTGTGTCATAAACCATAACCGCTTACGACTATCTTCACAAATACTGATTACTTTATCATAAGGTAATGAAGTGGAATCGTTCTTGTGAAAAATAAAATTCTTCCATTCTTTCTTATTCACATCATAACGAAAAACACCGTTAGAATAAGTTGCCAGCCACAAATTCCCACTAAAATCCTCCAATATTTTATAAACAAACATATTAGCTAGTTCCGGCATCCTAGTAAAGTCATCTGTATCACGATTATATCGCAGCAATCCAGATGTAGTGCCAATCCATAAGTCACCAGATGTAGTTTTACAAATAGAGAATACATTATTGGCATCCAAAGAATTTGGGCTTATATCTTTTTGATAGTGTCTTACTTGCTTCGTAAGCAAATCAATACGGCTTAAACCTCCGGAAAAAGTGCCTACCCACAAATCATCACCGTCCAAACATAAACCATGAACATTTTGATAAATAGCAGGATGTGAGAATTTTTCAATCTTTCCACTTTCCGGATAAAAATGAAATAATCCCTTATCTTCAGTACCAATCCAAACAGTACCATCATTACTTTCACAGAACTCACGTACCCTACGCCCAAAATTTTTAATATCATCACGAGGGTAGAATTTTTCAAAATAAGTCCATTGACGCGGATAGTAATTGACCCCGCCAAAATAAGATCCGATCCACATTCCTCCCTCATTATCACGGCATATAGAATAAATAGCATTATCGGCTAAAGCATAAGAATCATTCCCGTTTGAAACAGTGAGATGAGCTATTTCACCTTTTTCCAAATCATAAATATATAGCCCCGACTCCGTACCTACCCATAATTCCTTATCCGATTTAAAGCCTAAATCACGCACATAATAATTCAACAAACGCCTTACCCGCCCTGTTGTCAGATTAATTTCAGTCAAACCATTAGAAGAACCGATATACCAACAATTATGGGGACCCATAATCCAAGTATTAATGATATCATCTTTAAAAGGCTCTTTTCCTTCAGAATCCTGAAAGGGAAACAATGTCTTAAAATTATCTTTTGTATAATATAGGTTGTCGTCATATAAACTGACCCAACATAGTTTTTCCTCAAACCAAAAACGCGTAACATTGGCCAATTGGTTCTTACGCTTATCTCTATGCAGACAATTAATTAACCGATCTTGCACACGATCAAAATGAAACAATCCTTGATAATCCACGGAAATCCATATATCACTATCTTCATCACTTTCAATACGAGTCACAGCACGACTAATCATATCACCTGTGTCACTAACTCTATCAAATACTGTAAAGTCTTCTAATAAAGGATTATACACATAAACGCCTGCATCTGTTCCAACCCAAATATTTCCTTCTTTATCCTCATGAAGTGCAGTGATAAAATTATTTCCTAAAGCAGAATTCTCTTTTTTGAAAATACGAAAACTCAGGCCATCAAAACGATTCAAACCATCTTTTGTTCCAAACCACATGAAACCTTGTTTATCTTGCAAAATAGCGTTCACCGTGTTTTGCGAGAGTCCGTCTTGAATATCCAATGTTTTGAAATAATATCGGATATTACTTTGAGAGTAAAGAGTAAATGCATATAAAAAAAGAAGTCCTATTATGAATATTCTTTTCATAGTATATCAATTTAGTTTAGAGAGTACAAAATTAAAGATTAAATTCTCCATATCAATAATTATCCGGAAAAAGTCCCAAAAGAACCAGTGTTTACTCTCACCGCTTCTTTCAGGACTCTTCCTCTCTGAATCTTATTTATCCCAAATGTTATATTCCACAATTCCTTCTACCTTAACATACATTATTTATGTACCGAAAACTTGTAAATACAATGACTTTGATATTTTTCTCCTGGTCTCACTACTGCCGTAGGCCAGTCTGCCTTATTAGGTGTATCGGGATATTTTTGCGTTTCCAAGCACACAGAGGCCCGAAAATTATATATTGTATTTTTTTTACCCGTCAATGTCCCATCTAGAAAATTACCACAATAAACCTGAATACCCGGCTCGTCAGTATAAACATTGAGTACAATCCCCGTAACAGGTGACTCCAATGTGGCACAAACTTGATGAATATCCCCCTTAGTATTCAATACCCAATTATGATCAATGCCATTCCCATATCTTAATTGTTCAAAATCTTGATTAATACGAGTTCCAATGACAGCAGGAAGTCTGAAATCCATAGGAGTACCCTCAACCGGAACAATTTCTCCAGTCGTCATAAAAGTACTGTCAACAGGAGTATAATAATCCGCGTTCAAAGTCAATAAATAATCAGAATTATCTTTTGACGGATCTCCATCTAAATTAAAATAAGAATGATTAGTCATGTTTACAACAGTCGGTTTATCCGTTTCTGCTTCATACTGAATATCAATAGCATTATCGTCCGTCAATTTCATTATAATAGTACAATTCAAATTTCCAGGAAAACCCTCTTCACCATTTTTAGACAAGTAAGTCAGTTTCACCTCTCTGTCACTCACTTGAATACCTCTATAAATACGATATTGAAATCCTTGAGGACCTCCATGCAAACAATGTCCGTAATTGTTTCGAGGCAATTGGTATACTATCCCATCCAATGAAAAACGTCCCTGATTTATACGGTTGGCATAACGCCCTATACTTGCTCCAAAATCCGACGGATATTTGATATAGTCCTGTATGGAATCAAAACCCAATACTACATCCCTCATTATTCCATCTTTATCAGGAACCATAACAGAAACAATACGACCGCCATAGTTGGTGATACAAACTTCCATCTTATTTTTATTCTTCAATACAAACAGATCAGTTTTCTCACCATTTATCTCCGTTTGAAAACGACTGTTACTTAAACCGGATTCAGTCAAGACCTCATCATTTTTATAAGAAGCACATGCAGTCATAAGGACTGCACATACCCAAAAGAACAGCTTATTCATATTCCTTACTTTAATGATTTACAGATACGTGCGTTGGCTTCTCTCACTCGTTTTTCATCTACTTTAATCACCTTACGATCATAAGTCATCAGTCCGTTCACTTCCACCTCCACATCCGTAGTCTGAGTATAAACAGCCGCCGAAAAGCCTTTGAAAATCAAATCGTATAATTGATCGGCATATTTTAAATACTCGTCTGTCGCCTCTTTTGAAGAATTGAACTGAATATATCCCCAATTACGGTCAGGTTCCCACAGATGACCTTTTATAATAAGCCCTATTCCACCATATTCACCCAGAACCGTAGCCCTCTGTGCATCATACAAATACAAATCAGGAGTAGGATAATTATGCAAATCGAGCATATCTCCGCAGGTAAAATGGTTACCTCCACTCGCCGGATTTACCAAACGTGTAGGATCATACCGTTTTGTCCATTCTGCAA
>ENA-OPVG01001487-OPVG01001487.1-human-gut-metagenome-genome-assembly--contig:-NODE-1487-length-16689-cov-2.688049_pt1 | contig 16689 bp, 7 predicted proteins | sample MGYA00241093_ERZ501975 | MGnify/ENA primary metagenome ERZ501975 (study PRJEB25962, sample SAMEA2042993) | human gut metagenome | biome: human gut; feature: human-associated habitat; material: faeces... | reverse complement strand
TGCTGCCCATCGGCTCCATCTTCCTGGTGCTCGTCTCCAAGTACATCGAGAAGAAGAAGCGAGTCATCTGGTACGGCGTGTTCGTCGCCGTGTTCCGTATCGCCGCGGCTCTGGGCGTCTTCCTTGCCGGCTACATGACCCTTGTCGATTGGCGCATCCTCTTCGGTATCGGCATCATCGCGGTGTTCTTCATCCCGATCCTGGCCAAGAACCTGCCTGACGAGCATGCCAAGGGCGCGCGCGTCGACGTGATCGGCTTCACGCTCATTGGCCTGTTCGCCGGCTCGGTGACCATGTTCTTCACCGACATGACCATCTTCTGGGGTATCGCGGTGCTGGTCACCGGCGTGGCCTTCGTGGTCTACATCAACAAGGCCGCGGATCCGTTCATCACCCCGGAGATGCTCACCAACCCGGCCTTCGCGATGACCATGATCGTCATCTTTGTCGGCTACTTCTTCAGCTACACCCTGAACGCCGGCTGCAACGCCATCGGCCTGAACGTGTACGGCATCGACTCCTCCCAGGTCTCCAACCTGCTGGTGTGGTCGATCATCCTCGCCGCCATCATGGGCTTCGCCGCTGGCCCGATCATCCAGAAGATCGGCCGCAAGGCCTCCATCATTCTGGCGCTCGCCTGCATGGGCGGTGGCCTGATCGCCGTTGCGTTCCTGATTCCGATGGGCCAGATCTGGGCTCTTGCCGTGGCGCCGTGCATCTACTACTTCGGCACCTCGTTCTTCTACCAGCCGATTGTGGATACCGCAACGCTGACCGTGGAGGCCGAGGAATCCGGACGTGCATTGGGCTTCAACGATCTGATGCAGGCCATCACCGGTTCGGTCGGTGTCGCGATCTTCGGCCAGCTCATGGCCAATGGCGCGATGAGCGGCGGCTCACTGTTCGGCACCGAATCCGGTCCGGCCTCGACCTATGCCAACGTCTTCATGGTCGGCGGCATCATCGTCCTGGGTGCGATGGTTATCTTCATCTGCTCGATGAAGATGATCTACAGCCGCTCCCGCGTCGCCGAAGACGAGAGCTGACGTCAGGTCATATCGTCTGCTGATGTGACATTGATATCGCAAAGCCCGTGACCGGTGTATTCCGGTTGCGGGCTTTGCGCGTTACGCTAAGTAGTAAAGTAATTTACTGAAGTACTACGTAATGTTTGCATTGAGGGGATGATGTCATGGTCACGATGAAGGAAATCGCGCAGGAATCAGGTTTCTCGCAGGCCACGGTATCCCGGCTGCTCAATGGGGACCCGACATTGTCTGTCAAAGAGGAGACGCGACGTCGCATCATCGAGGTCAGCGAGCAGCTTGGCTACGCTACCGGATCACGCCGTATCGTATTGCCACGCCGTGTGGCCGTACTCGACAACGCCACCCGCGAGGAAGAACTGGCGGACGCCTATTTCGATGAACTGCGGTCCGTGCTCGGCGACAATGCCAGAGCCCAGCACATGGAACTCACGTCGTTTTCCCATATCGACGATCTGATTGCCAACGCCGGTGATTTCGACGGCTTCATTTCCATCGGACCGTCCGTACCTTCTTCGGATGAACTGTTGAAACTCCATCTGGTATTGCCTTATGGCGTATTCATCGACATCAATCCTGCGCCCGGCCTGTTCGATTCGGTGCAACCGGATTTAAGCCAAACCATTTTGGACGCATTGGATGTGTTGGTGTCCTCGGGCAAACGACGCATCGGCTATATCGGCGGTACTGGCTTCACGATGGGTTTGCACGAATACCCGGAAGACAGCCGATTAACCGCATTCCGCAATTGGACCGAGCGTTTGGGGCTGGATGCGGAAGGCCTGATTTACGCGCAAGGCGCGTTCACTGTGGACACCGGGCGCACTCTAGGGGAGAAAGCGGCTAACGATCATCGAGATGACATGCCGGATGCGTTCATCGTGGCTGCGGACACGATTGCAGTCGGCGTACTGCAGGCGTTTACCGCTGCGGGAGTGCTGGTGCCTCGCGATACCAGTGTGATCAGTATCAATAACCAGGCCATCGCCCAGTACACTTCGCCGACATTGACCAGTTACGATATCGATCAGAATGAGATGGCCGATACTGCGATTACGATGCTTGCCGAGGCCATCTCCAGTCGGCGCACGCTGCACCACCACACCTTCATCTCCACCACCCTAGTAGTGCGTGACAGTTTCGTACCAGCACGATAAAGAAGCTCCCTCTGTGCGATAAAGAAGCTCCCTCTGTGGAGGGAGCTTCTTTATCGCTGTTAGAACAGTTCCAGATTCACGTCGAGCGTGTAGGCGCGATCGGCGGGCAGCTGGTACTGCTCATGCACCGGCGACATCCACGAATCGTCGCCGCCGACGCCCATTTGCGCGGCCAGCAGACGCAGGAACATGTGACGCGGCTTCGGCAGCTCATCCTGATGCAGCGCCTCTTCCAGCATCGTGCTCGAATACGGCAGCAGGCTCATCGCGAACGGCTTTGCGCCGGCACCGCGCTTCACGCGCACACCGTGGCCGGAATCGTCCGTGATCTCCGCCCAACGCACATCCTCATGATTGCCGGTTTCCTGCGGCAGCAGGTACGGCGCGCAATCATCGCCAGCCGTCGTGCTCCATACACCCAGCTTCGCGTGCCTGCGGTCGGCGTACGTCTCTTCCGGACCGGCGCCGTAGAATCGCAGGTTCGCATATTCCACCGGCAGCGCCCATTCGATACCGAACGCCGGAATCGTTGGCAGATCGCCGTTCTTCTCGCCTGGATACTCGACGTCGAGCGAAACGAGGCCGGCCGTGTCGGCAACGTAACGGACCGTCACTTTCGTGTGCTGCGGAATCGCCAATTCGTACGTATACGTGGCTTCCACGGCATTTTCTCCACGATTTGCGATCGCGCAGTCGACGCAACGCGCATACTTTCCTGCGACCGCCCACGCGGCACGTTCGAAAGCGTGTCCAGCACCGCGATCGTTGTCCGTCAGCGGACGGAACGTGGTGATCGACGGGCGGCGCAGCACGAATTCGCGCTCGCCGAACGTATATGAAACCATACCCCCTTGTGTGCGGGAGAACAGTGCTTCACGACCCTGTCCGCGCACGCCGGCGTTCCAGCGGCCAAGGGTGACGGTGCCGTCGGCCGGAGCTCCGCCGCGTCAACGGCATCTGCAGTGGTCTTCGCACCTGCCACCACGCACTGGCCGAACGCCAGCTCGTAGCCGGCCGGTGCCCAATCGCAAGCGTTGCCAAGCTGCTGCGATACCTCCAAAACCAGCTCTTCGGCGTTGCTGCGGTAGTCATCAACCGGCCAATCGACTTCGAATGAAGCGCTCTCGCCGGCGGCCACGTCGAAACGGCGCGTAGTCGACCATACCGGCTTGCCGTCGGCCAAAATCCGCAGCACGAAGCGATAATCGCCCGTAGACACGAACAGATTGTCGTTCGTAATACGCGCTTCATCGACCGAAACCGCAATTTTCACGTTCGCATACAGCTGCTTGACTTCCTGCGCTTTCGGCGAGGGGGTGCGGTCGGCGAACAGCAGGCCGTCGCCGGAGAATTCGTAATCGCTTGGACGATCGCCGAAATCGCCGCCGTAGCACATGCGTGTCGTGCCGTCGGGCAGCTTGGTCTCGATTGCCTGGTCGATGAAATCCCAAATGAAACCGCCTTGGTACATCGGGTAGCGTTCCAACGCCGTGTATTCGTCCATATTGCCGCACGAATTGCCCATTGCGTGCATGTATTCGCAGGAAATGTACGGCTTCTTTGGACCGTCCGTATGTGCCGGGCTGCCGTCGTTCAGATAGCGTTCGATTTCGTCAGCATGCGCGTACATACGGCTTTCGATGTCCGTCACATCCTCGAATTCGCGCATGTGCACGGAACCCTCGTAATGTACCGGACGATTCGGATCAATCGTGTGCGCGTGGCGATACATCGCACGAAAAACCTCGCCCGCGCTCGACTCGTTGCCAAGCGACCAGATCAGCACGCTCGGATGGTTGTAATCGCGGCGCATCATGCTGTTGATGCGGTCCACGCACGCGCCCTCCCATTCGGGGCGGCTGCCGGGGATGCCGTCTTCAGGACGCTCGACATTGTTTGCCACCCACGTGCCGTGCGTCTCCATATTCGTCTCGTCGATCAGATACAGACCGTACTCGTCGCACAGGTCGTACCAATACTCCTGGTTGGGGTAGTGGGAGGTGCGGATGGCGTTGATGTTGTGCCGCTTGCAGAAGACCACGTCGGAAAGCATGTCCTCGCGGGTGATCGCGCGGCCGCGCTTCGCGTCGAATTCGTGGCGGTCCGCGCCCTTGAACACGATGCGCTTGCCGTTGATCGTCATGATGCCGTTTTCGATGCGGAACGTGCGGAAGCCGATCTTCTGCGTCACGGTTTCGATGATGGCGCCGTCATGTCCGACGACGCGTACGGTCAGCGTGTACAGCGTCGGCGATTCCGCGCTCCACGGCGCGATGTTCGTCATTTTGCCGGAATTAAGGGCGATTTCGCCGTTGCAGGCCTGCGTTGATTCCCATACGACATTTCCGTCGCCGTCGCGCAGCGTGCTTTCGATAGTCATCGCGTCGGCGGGGTTGCGCAAGGTGAGTGCCGCGTTGAGTTCGGCGGTGTCGGCCGTACCGGCGGTGTCGGCTGCGGTGTAGTCGGCTTCAAGCTGCACGGTTTCGACGTGCGTATGCGGCTGGGCGGCGAGCTCGACGGTGCGGAACAGGCCGTGCAGTCGCCAGAAATCCTGGTCTTCCAGCCAAGAGGCGCTCGAATATTCGTAGCAGGCGACGGTGAGCGTATGCTCGGCTTCGGGGGAATCGGCGGCGTTGCCATTGCCGTTTCGCAGCGCTTCCGTCACATCGAATTCGCTCGGCGTGAATCCGTCCTCGCCGTAACCCACGAACGTGCCGTCAAGCCATACGTAGATCGCGGTGGCGGCACCGTGGAAGGTGAGGCTGACCGTGCCGTCGTTTTCCAGCGTGCGCGCAAGCTGCGCGTCGAGCGCGAATCGACGGCGGTAGATCGCCACATGGTTGTTTTCCGGAATATTTGGCGCCTGCGGATCCTCGTGACCGTCCCACGGATATTGGATGTTGACGTACTTGTTCTTGAGATAGCCGGCCATCTGCAAGTGGCCCGGCACCTCGATCGCGCCGAAATCGCCATCCTCGAAATCGACGGCCGCGAACGGAGCGCTTTCCACGTCCACGTTGCGCGCTTGTTCGATACGAACCTTCCATTCGCCGTCGAGGCTCTGCTTCGGCTCGCTCGTCTCGCCGATGACATATCGGTGGCTGGAATGTGCCGGCTTGCGGTTCGCTGCGAACACCGTCGGATCGGTGAGCCAGCTTGCACTTGCCGTGGTTGCATGTACGATTGCGAGTTCGGCTGTATCTGCCATCTTGCATCCCCCTGTATTACTTGGTGTCACTGCATCGTTGCGGTTGCGCCGTGCGATGTTGCACGACCGTTTAGTAATGAATTTTACTAACTACCGATAATATATCACACTTCATGGTATCGTGCATCCGTCGCGTGCCATGCATCGTTCCGCCACATGTCCATTTTTCACACGCCGAGGATGTGCGATAATAACAGGATGCGCCGATGGCGTCCGCCCGGTGCCCACAACCGCGCAGCGTTGCCTCGCCTTTGCAAAATGCTTGCGATTCCGCGGATTTTCGATTTCCGCGATTCGAGGCATACGTAAGACGGGGGAGAGCTGACTACTCCGCGGCGCTCCCAAGGAGATCACCATGGATGATCGCAAGAAAGATCAGTCCATCCAGTCCCATGCCAATTTTGACGGCGATTCCGCTACGGGCGATCGCACGCAGATTCGGCAGGATCAGCAAAACCAGCAGCCGCCACAAATCGACCCGTCGCTTGCCGACGCGCAAGCCGTGGCCGCATCGCTCGGCGTCGATCCGAACACCGGTCTGAGCCAAGCCGAAGCTGAACGCCGACTCGCGCAATACGGGCCGAACGAGCTCGCATCCGCACCACCCGTGCCAAAATGGAAGAAGTTCCTGGCGCAGTTCGAAGACCCCCTCGTCTACCTGCTGCTCGCTGCCACCGGCATCTCGCTCATCGCATGGTTCATCGAAAAAGCCAACGCTGCGCCAGGCGCGGAAGGCGGCGAAATACTGCCGTTCGACGCCATCGTCATTGTGCTTATCCTTATCGTCAACGCGGTACTCGGCTACATTCAGGAATCGAAAGCGGAAGAAGCCGTCGAAGCGCTCTCCCAAATGACCGCGCCGCAAACCAACGTGCTGCGCGACGGCAAAATCGCACGCATCAACACCGTCGACGTGGTGCCGGGAGACATGGTCGTGCTCGGTGAAGGCGACTCCATTCCCGCCGACGGACGTCTGCTCGCCGCCGCCAGCCTGCGCGTGGCGGAAGCGAGCCTGACCGGTGAAAGTGTGCCAGTCGGCAAGAACGTCGATACGCTTGCCGAGGCCAAAGCCCTCGGTGATCGCGCCAATATGGTGTTCAACGGCACGTCCGTGACGCAAGGCACCGGCCGTGCCATCGTCACCAGCACCGGAATGCGCACGCAGGTCGGTAAAATCGCGGACCTTCTGCAGGCCACGGATGATGATGACAGTCCGCTGCAGAAGGAAATGAACTACGTTTCCAAGATTCTCGGCATCGCGGTGTGCATTATCGCGGCGGTCGTGCTGGTGGCGCTTGCGCTGACCGAAGGCTTCAACGACATCCACGACGTAATCGATTCGCTGCTGCTATCCGTTTCGCTGGCCGTCGCGGCCGTGCCGGAAGGGCTCGCCGCGATTCTGACAGTCGTGCTCGCGCTCGGCGTGCGCCGCATGGCCGAACATCATGCGATCGTCAAGAAACTGCATTCCGTGGAAACGCTCGGTTCCGCGTCGGTGATCTGCTCCGACAAAACCGGCACGCTCACCCGCAACGAGATGACGGTGGAACGCGTGGTCACGCCGAGCGGTGAGGTGCAGCTGACCGGCACCGGCTATGCGCCAGAAGGCAGAATGATTGCGATTCCCGACGCTGCTCTGTCTGGTTCCGCCGCTTCCGCCGCACAGGTCGAAGCCGTCGCCACGCTCGCAGTGGGCGCGCTGGCCAACGACGGCGAACTGCGCGAAAACACAGGTGCCGGCGATGGTTCCGCTGCTTCCGACATAACGTGGGAAGCCGTCGGCGACCCGACCGAAGTGTCGCTTATCGTCGCCGCACGCAAGGTGAAGGCCGATCGCAAATACGCCAACTACACGCGCATCGGCGAGATTCCATTCACCTCCGACCGCAAACGCATGGCCGTCGTCGCGCAGGACAACGCCGATGCCGGGCGTCTCACCGTCTTCGCCAAGGGTGCCCCCGATGTACTGCTCGGCTACTGCAGCCGCATCGCGGTCAACGGTGCCGTACGACCGATGACGCAAGGCGATCGCCAGCAGATCCTCGCCGCCGTGGAACGCCTGTCCGCCGAAGCGTACCGCACGCTGGGCCAGGCCTACCGTCCGCTCGGCACCGCTTCGCTCGCCGCAGTGCCGGGCGTGCGCATCAACGCCGCCGGTCACGTCGCCGACATCGCCGACCAAAGCGATGTGCTGGAAAGCGACTTGATCTGGGTCGGCATGGTCGGCATCATCGATCCGCCGCGTACCGAAGTGCGCGATTCCGTTGCCGAAGCTCATCGCGCCGGCATCCGTACCGTCATGATCACCGGCGACCATCCGCTCACCGCGGCACGCATCGCCAGCGATCTGGGCATTATTGAAACGGACGGAGACGGCAGCTCGGTCGGCAGCGCCGACCTTAGTAGCAAAGTGCTCACCGGCGTTCAACTCGACGAGCTGCCGGACGAGCAAGCGTTCGACAAGGCCACCCGCGAAATCTCCGTGTACGCGCGCGTTGCGCCGGAACACAAGCTGAAAATCGTCGAATCGCTGCAACGGCAAGGCAATATCGTGGCTATGACCGGCGACGGCGTAAACGATGCTCCCGCCGTCAAAACCGCGGACATCGGCGTCGCGATGGGCATCACCGGTACCGAAGTTACCAAGCAGAGTGCCAAGATGATCCTCGCCGACGACAACTTCAGCACCATCGTCGAGGCGGTACGCGAAGGCCGTGGCATTTTCGACAACATCCGTAAGTTCCTGCGCTATCTGCTGAGCTCCAACGTCGGCGAGGTGTTCACCGTCTTCGGCGGTGTGATGCTCGCCGGATTCCTCGGCATCACCCAGCCTGGCAGCCAAGGTGTCACCGTGCCGCTGCTCGCCACGCAGCTGCTGTGGATCAACCTGCTCACCGACGCGGCACCGGCCTTGGCGATGGGCGTCGATCCCTCCACCGACGACATGATGGCCCGCAAGCCGCGCAAACTCACCGACCGCGTGATCGACGGGCAGATGTGGGGCGACATCATCTTCATCGGCATCATCATGGCCGCCGTCACGCTGATCGGCATGGACATGCACCTCGCCGGAGGTCTGTTCACGGACCGTTCCGTGGATGCCATCGGACATGACGCGCAGATGACGGAAGCGCGCACGATGGGCTTCACCATCCTGGTCTTCGCGCAGATGCTTAACGCGTTGTGCTCGCGCTCGCATGACCAGTCGGTGTTCGTGGGGCTGTTCGCCAACAAGTGGCTGTGGGGTGCGATCGCACTGTCCACGCTGCTGCAGCTTGCGGTGGTCTACGTGCCGTTCCTCAACACCGCGTTCGGTACCGTGCCGCTGTCCGCGGGTGCGTGGGTCGAATGCCTCGGCCTGGCGATGATTGTGCTCGTCGCCTCCGAGCTGCGCAAGTGCGTGCTGCGTGCGATGCATCGGCGGTGATGCTGGCTTATAGCGTCGACGGGCTAGACTGGACGACAGTTGGTGGGCGCGCGTTGGCTGCGCGCCCGCTCATATGACGATTGTTCCGGTGATGTTTGGAGGAATTTCGATGCTGCTGTCCGATCGCGACATTCTCGCCGCACAGGCTGACGGACATATTTCGCTCGATCCGTGGACCCCGGAAATGGTGCAGCCGGCGTCGATCGACGTCCGTCTGGACCGCTTCTTCCGTCTGTTCAACAACCATGCGTATACGTATGTGGATCCGGCGGAGAACCAGGGCGAGCTGACCGAGCAGTTCGAAGTCCGGTCTGATGAGCCGTGGATCTTGCATCCGGGCGAGTTCGCGCTCGGCTCCACGTGGGAGTATGTGAAGCTTGACTCGACGGTTGCGGCTCGTCTTGAAGGCAAAAGCTCGCTCGGTCGTCTCGGCATCCTTACCCACTCCACCGCGGGCTTCATCGACCCTGGCTTTGAAGGTCATATCACGCTGGAATTGTCCAACGTGTCGACACTGCCGGTGAAGCTGTGGCCGGGCATGAAGATCGGCCAGATGTGCTTCTTCCAGCTGAGCTCGCCCGCCGAGCATCCGTACGGCTCCGCCACGACCGGTTCGCACTATCAGGGCCAGCGCGGTCCGACCCCGAGCCGTTCCTACGTGAACTTCTATAAGGCCGACATCACCGACTAATCCGACTGTTCTAACTGACCCGGATCTACAGGATGCCCGGCGCGATGTTGTGCGCGGCAAGCCAATCGCGCAAATCGCTGAACTCCTCCATACTTACGGAATGGTCGAGCCCACGATAGCTTTTCTCCGTAAGGAACGTGTGCTCGTCCAGCCACGCGGCGGTCGCGAACAGTTCCGGCATGGGAATCACGGTATCGTTCTTGCCATAGCCGAAGAACGTCGGAATGTTGAGTTCAGCCACGCGATCGTCCGCCGGCGCGGTTCCCGCAACAGTGCCGGGCGCAAGAAAACCGGACAACGAAATCGTCGCCGCGTAGCGTTCCGGGTGCACGCGCAGCAAGTGAATCGCCAGCAGACCGCCCTGCGAAAAACCAATCGGCACCACGGCACGGTCGTCGGGAATGTTCGCCGAAACCCAATCGTCGATTGCTTTCGCTGCGGCGAATGCGTCACGGTCCAAATCCTCGCCGGTATCCACACAATCATGCAGCCACGAGTACGCGCCGGGTGCAAAGCGGCCAGCCGGCTGCAACGTCAGCGGCGCGCGCAACGAGGCGAAATCGTTGTATGGCGCGACGTAGCGCATCATGTCGGCCAAGTCCGTCTCGTTCGACCCCCAGCCGTGCAGGCACAGGAACAACGGTCGTTTCGGCGCGGTGTTGCCGCCGCCGCGCGAATACTGCACATGCGTGATTTGCAGCGGTTCACCGAAACGTCCCGGCACCACGTCCGATTCGCGGCCGATCAGCTTGGTCTTATCATTGCTGTCTGCGCTGCCTGTTGTGTTTTCGATTGCGTCGCTCATGATTTCCAATATAGCGTGCGATTGTGGCGTACGCTCGCAGTGCGAAAAGATCCGTGAAAAGGGACGTGAAACAAGCCGTGAAACAAGCTGGGAAAGGGAGGCGAAGCAAGCGGCGAAAAAAGAAGACCCCGGTGGGATCGGCCACCGGGGAGAGAAAGGAGAGAGAAGAAGAAAGGGTTCAATTGTCGGGAACTCTTGTGTTCCTGGTCGGCTCGTTGTGCTGACAGTTCATATATAACCATTCGATGCTGAGCACATGTCTGGTGTTTTCTGAAAACTTCCTGAGAATTCGGCGGCATATGTCCAGGCGGATCAGAATTCTGATGAGCCGTCTTTATCTTCTGCGCCAGAAACTCATGCAGGATCACGAGTAATTGGTGACTTGAACAGCCGTGACAGGAGCGTTCATATTGGCCTTGGTGTGAGGTCCGAACTTAGTGCCCCATCCAACAACGTCATAGCCATGTCTGTACCAAGCTTTTGCCGTATGAGAACCAGTCTCCCAAGAGATGCGGTAGGGCCAATTCCCGGTCTTCGTTCCGGTCCCGCTAAATCCGAAGTCCGCATAAGGAACACGACTGTGGACAAGGCATGAGTCACGGCCATTGCAAATATTGTTGACCGCAATCCTAGGCTTCGTTATACCTTCGCTCACGGCGGTAATTTTCCCTGTTTCAGCATCGATGTCAACAGTTTTCTCTGCATCGGATTGGAGGAAGTCGTACAGATCTTCCGCGGTCATAACGCCGCGTGATTGTATTTGCACGTCGATGACGGACATATCCAATGATGCGATGTCTTGCTGATCATCGTTTGTAGACGCATGAGCGGTGACAGGCAGAGCCACCATAAGTGCTAGACCAATGAAAAGGGCAGATATTCTCTTGACTATTTTCATTCAATCCCCTTTCTTTACAATGCCGATGAAGCATGACTAAACAATAGGCTATTAGGGGTATTTGTCAATCATCTTTTCGAAAGGAGCATTCGTGTCTAAATGAAACAGATAATTCTCATCTTTGCAGAGTTATCCACATTGTTTTCACTTCGGCTTATTTCCGACCGGATGAAGTGAAAAACCTCATCTTTATTCCAAGATACCTACTTTGTCTCAAATATTCATGCGTTATCATATGCAAAAGTTTTAAAAGCGCTCTTGGGTTCTGTTCCGATGATTTTCGGATGCGGACGCGTGATCCCTGCTCTTCCGTTCCTTGAGGTATTTTTCCTCGGTAGGAGGGATACATGGGATTGGCTGTTCGCGCTGGTAATACAGGTATATGCCGTGGCCGCTAAGCACGATGAACGTGCGAGGGAAACGTGTATCCTGAGCGCGCAACCCGGGTCAGATCTGCGCGTCCGCATCCACGCTCATCACATACACGTTGCGTCGCAGCTGCTTGCTTTGCGCACGCGTGATGTCGCCGGCCTCATACATGTCCTGGATCACGCCCAGCTCGATGCCGTAGCTTTCGCGCTTGACCTCCTCGGCCTGTTCCTGCGCTTCGGCGCTGATGCCCATATTCGGCCGCGCCCGCAACGCGGATTCGCTGCGTCGGTAGTCCAACAGCAGGCCGGAGCAGTGCTCGGTGTTGTACGTGTCGCCGCCCATCTCCTCATACAGTCGGTCGATCACATGTTCGATCGCATCCACCTGCACCACACGCGTATGCGCGAACAGCTCATCGTCGCTGAACAGCGGGGTCGTGCGCCGGATGCGGCTGTTCACGCGTCTCACCAGCGTACCTGTACGACGCTGCAATGCGCGCAGACGGCCCTTCAATCGCCAGATCGTACGACCGGAATTATGTTCCGTTTCGATGTGACGCAACGAGCTCATGATCTGGTCGAGCAGGCGCTCGCAAGCTTCGGCTTCCAGATCGTTCGCGGCGCGGTTCCCGGTCGGATTCGCCTTGATCGCAGCGCGCACGCCCGCCAGTCGATTCTTGACGTATTCCTTCTCCCAATTGAGCGCATCGATCTGCAGTCTCATGTACCCTTGCGGATCGATTTCGCCGGTGCGTTGCTTCAGCCGTGTAATACGTTTCGTATACGAATCGATGATCATGAGCACTGCACGTCGGTTCTCCGGCGTGACGCGTCCCGACAGTTCCTCGACGGTCCGGCGCAGCACTTCGATGGTGATTTCCGTCATTTCCGTCGAATTGTCTTTATTGCGATTCGGCGCGAGCAACGGCAGCAGGAAATTCGCCAGCAGCAACGTCACTACTATCACACCGCCGGCGATGAAGATCAGCTCGTTACGCATCGGGAAATTCGCGCCTGCCGCAAGCGTGTACGGAATGGTGAACATCAGAGACAGCGTGATGGTGCCCTTCGGTCCACCGAACGTCATCACCGCGGCGGACCGCCAGCGTTTCGCCGTCATCTTGCGCCGCTTGCCGGTGGTGGTGTCGCGCGCCAATCGCAGCATCAGCGAAATCCACAGGAAGCGCATGACGATCACCACTGCGGAAACCACGAGAATCGCAGTGAGCAGCAGCCAATTGCTGACGTGCGGATCGTCCCAGCTGGTGGTCATCGCGCTTGGCAGCAGCATGCCGAGCAGAATGAACACGGTGCCGTTCAGCGAGAACGACAGCACCCCCCATACGCTGGATGAGACGATATTCGTACGTGCCACATTCGGGCCGATGCCGGTGCGGTCGAAGCGGATAAGCAGGCCGGCGGCCACCACCGAAAGAATGCCGGAAACGTGCACCGCCTCCGCGCCCAAATACAGGATGAACGGCAGGAACAGCTCCATCAGAATACGTGTGGTCATCGTTTCCCAGCCGAGGGAACGCATCGTTTCGAACACCACGTCAGCCACCATGCCCACGACGATGCCGAAGAATGCGCCGCCGAAGAAGGACGCCACGAATTGCATGGCCGATTCGCCCACTTCGAATACGCCGCTGACGGCCGCCGCGATGGCGAACTGGAAGCCGACGATGCCGGAAGCGTCGTTGAACAACGATTCACCCTTCAGTACGCTCGTTTGGCGTTCGGTTAGCGCCGCCTCCTTGCCGAGCGACGACACTGCGACCGCATCGGTCGGCCCGAGCGCGGCACCGAGCGCAAGTGCCGCAGCGAGCGGAATCGCCGGCCAGACGGTGTGCAATGCGAAACCGACCGCCACCATGGTCGCGATCGCCAGGCCGATCGCCAGCGACAATGACAGTTTGACGGATTTCAGTAGCTCGGTTTTGTCAATCTCATGCGCTTCCAAATACAGCAGCGGCGCGATGAACAGCACCATGAACAGTTCAGGGCTGAGCGTCACGTCCGGAAAGAACGGCAGCTGTGATGCCAGCGCGCCCAACGCGATCTGCACGAGCGGCGTGGAGACCTTGGGTATGAAACGACTTAAGAAGGAGGATAATACGACGGCAGCGATGATGCATAGAATCAACTCGAATACCGCCAACGTGCCTCCTTCGCGCGTATTTCCCAACCTTTTCCAGCCTACCAAGAGGCGGTTATGAGCGTGTTTCGCCATGGGCTGACGTTCGTGCCGCTTCGGTTGGGCGCGCAGGTCGGGCATGCAGGTCGGACGTGCGGACCAGTCGTGCGGAGCGGTCGTATGGCCGCCGCTACACTGTGGCGTATGCGATGGGACGATGATATGGAACCGGCGATCGCGCTGGCCCGCGAAGCCGCCGCGGATGGCGAGGTGCCGGTCGGTGCCGTCGTGCTTGCCGCTGACGGACAGGTGATTGGCCGCGGGCGGAACCTGCGTGAGACGCATGCCGATCCGCTTGCCCACGCCGAAGTCAAGGCGATGGCTGAAGCGGCCGCCTCGCTTGACACTTGGAATCTCGCTGATTGCACGCTTGTCGTTACGTTGGAGCCGTGCCCTATGTGCGCCGGTGCCTGCCTGCAGACGCATATCGGACGTATTGTGTTCGGTGCGTGGGATGCCAAGTTGGGTGCATGCGGTTCGGTATGGGATATTCCCCGCGATCCGCACGTCGGACTTGTACCGGAAGTGATTGGCGGTGTGCGCGAAGCGGAATGCGGGCGATTGATGACCGATTTCTTCGCGCGCCGACGCTAATTACTTTCCGAAAGAAACAAACACGCAGGGCGATGGGAAGAAAAGCGGTATGCAGTATCATCAAAGCGTCATACCAACCAAGAATCGCAAGAAAAGGATGCTGCAATGACGCTCATTCAGACTTTCCACGGCACCGCTTCCAACGGCACACCCCTTACCGCCGTGTATGCCGAGCAGCCGGCTGCCGCCGCAGCTTTTGCTCTGGTGTTCCCCGGCAGCGATTTGCCGAGATTCGTGCATTGGGGTCGCCCGCTCACCGCACCGGAAACCGTGATCAACACGTTCGACGCGCTCGCTCCGCAGCGTGTTTCCGGAGCCCTCGACTACACCGCATGGCCGAGCGTGCTGCCGACACAGTCCGAAGCGTGGTCCGGCTCTGACCGTTTCGACGTGCGCCGTGACGGCGTGGAACTGTTCTGCAAGTTCCAGGTCACCGACATCAAAGCCGAAACCGTGGCCGCCGGCAAAACCTACACCATGGCCGAAAAAGACGGCTACCCCAGCTGGAGCGTGGCCTCCGAGCCCAAGCAGACGCCTACCGTCACCGTCACTGCCGAGGACGTGGAACAATGCGTGAAACTTACGTGGACCTGTGAGCTCGATGAAACCGGCCTCATCCGCCAGCATGCGGAGGTGACGAACACCGGCGAGGGACGACTCGAGATCGGCAAGATCGAACTTGCATTCAGCGTGCCCGCCGACGCCAACGAGATCCTCACCACCACCGGTCACCATCTGCGTGAGCGTTCCCCACAGCGCCAGGACTTCACCATAGGGCGCTTCGCCAAATCCTCCATGATCGGCCGCCCCGACTTCGACGCCACCCTGCTGCTCAGCGTTGGCGAACACGGCTTCGGTTTCACCCACGGCAACGTCTACTCCGCGCACGTGGCATGGAGCGGCAACAGCGTGCTGTCCGCGGAACGACTGCCCTACACCACTGGCGTGATCGGTGGCGGCGAAGTGCTCTTCGGCGGCGAAGTCGGTCTGGAACACGGTGAAAGCTACACCACGCCATGGCTCGTCGGCTCTTACGGCGAGGGGCTCAACGAAGTCGCCTCACGCTTCCACGGTTACATCCGCCGCGTGCACCGCGACTGGCTCGTGGACCATGGCATCGCGCCCAAACCGCGTCCGGTCATCCTCAACACATGGGAAGCCGTCTACTTCAACCACGATTACGACACCCTGACCGCGCTCGCAGACAAGGCCGTGGAAAGCGGCGTGGAACGCTTCGTCGTGGATGATGGCTGGTTCGGTGCCCGCCGAGACGACACCGCCGGTCTGGGCGATTGGCAGATCTCACAGGACGTTTGGCCCGATGGGGACAAGTCCCTCAAGGCGCTCGCCGACTACGTGCACGGCAAAGGCATGGAGTTCGGCCTGTGGTTCGAACCGGAAATGGTCAACCCGGACTCCGATATGTTCCGCGCCCACCCGGACTGGGTGCTGAAGCCCACCGCCAACCGTCTGCCGATGCAGGGGCGCACTCAGCAGGTCGTCGATCTCACCAATCCTGACGCGTACGCGTACATCTACGGCGCCATGGACAAGCTCGTCGGCGAACTCGGCATCGACTACATCAAATGGGATCACAACAAATACGTCACCGAAGCGGTGTCGCCGCGCACCGGACGTCCCGCCGTGCACAACCAGACGCTCGCCGTGTATCGGATCTTCACCGACCTGAAAGCGGCCCATCCCGGTCTGGAAATCGAAAGCTGCTCGTCCGGCGGCGGCCGCGTCGACCTCGGTATCCTCGAAGTCGCCGATCGTATCTGGGGTTCCGACTGCGTCGACCCGGTGGAACGCGCCGACATCCAGCGCTACACGTCGCTGCTCGTGCCGCCGGAGATGATCGGAGAGCACGTGGGCGCTTCCCCGGCGCATTCCACGCACCGCGCCACCTCCCAGGAGATGCGCATGGCCATGGCCTTCTTCGGCCACATGGGCATCGAATGGAATCTGCTCAAGGAACCGCAGGAGGACATCGACAAGCTCGCCGAATGGACGGCCGAATTCAAAAAGCATCGCGAATGGTTCGCCGTCGACACCGCGGTGCATTCCGACGCCGCCGATCCGGCCGTGCGCGTGGACGGCTGCGTCATGCCGAACAAGGCTGCCGCGATCTACCGCTTCACGCAGCTGACCACGTCGCAGACCTACCCGGCCGCTCCCGTGAAGCTGCCCGGCCTCGATCCGGACGCCGTATACGTGGTGTCCCCGCTCGACGTGAGCCTCGACCTGGCCAAGCAGGACATCGGCAACGGCCAAAGCCCGCTCGGCTGGTGGACC
>ENA-OPVG01001457-OPVG01001457.1-human-gut-metagenome-genome-assembly--contig:-NODE-1457-length-16998-cov-2.962639_pt1 | contig 16998 bp, 9 predicted proteins | sample MGYA00241093_ERZ501975 | MGnify/ENA primary metagenome ERZ501975 (study PRJEB25962, sample SAMEA2042993) | human gut metagenome | biome: human gut; feature: human-associated habitat; material: faeces... | reverse complement strand
AAAAAGCGTTTTGACATACACCGTCAAAACGCTTTTTTGATTATTCCAAAATATACACTACACAACTTCTTCTGCCGAAGTCGTTGGCATTAGAATTGTAGCATAAATCAATCTTGTTACCCTTAATTGCACCGCCTGTATCTTCGGCACTTGCAACGCCGTACGACCAAGAGCCGTCGGCAGATGTTACGTACACTTTAGAACCCAACGGAACGACGCTTGGGTCAACCGCAACTATACCGTATCCAAGCGGATTACCCATTGCAGAAACCGTATAACCGCCGTTTTCTGACGGAGAAGTTGAATAAGCAGTAGCAGTCATTGTGATTTTCTTCTTATATTTATATCCGTTTACAGTACCGCCGTCATCGCTTACTGTTGATTTCGCCGCAAAAGTATCTTTAACCGTTGTATTTTTAGGTGCAGGAGTCGGCTCCATTGTACCGTTTGCAATAACCTTGTTACGCATTTCAGTTGTAACTTGTTCGTCTATCATCTCTCTTGTCGCCTCTTGACCGTCTTGGTATGTAACCTTGTAAGTGATTGTTTTCACACCGTCTTGTCCTTCGTCAACAACCTTTTCCTGACCTTTAATCAAAGTTGAATCATCAACATATTCAACACCCTTAGGAATTACTTCCGTTTCTGTTTCATCGGTATGGCTTACCGATACAAGCTCGATTGTATCACTGCTCGCGACATTATCGCCGTTAGAAGAAATTTGGTCATATTCGCCCGGAATATATCCTGCCTCAACAAGTGCGTCCTTAACGTCTGCCTTTGTTACTGTTACAACTTCTTCCGATTCACCGACTTTAATTGTAACACGCTTACCACGCTTGATAACAATATTTTCATTATCCTCAACAGGCTTTTCTGTTGAAACGTTAATCTTATCGGTATCCGAAACATTCACGCCATGTTCTTCAAGAGCACCCTCAACGCTTTCACTTCTTGTCTTTACAGTTTTTGTTTCATTTGTTCCCGCAAATTCGTTTATTTCCGTAATTGTGATTTCCTTCGCCGATGCGCTGTATACAGTACCGAATATTACCGTCATCATTGCCACAAGCGTAATAATTGCAATCGTACATCTTCTGTGCTTTGCTTTCAATTTTGCTTTTTTCTTTTCTTCGCGTTTTTCACGCAAATTCATTATCATTTCTTGTTTTGTCATCTCTTGTGTAGTCATAAAAGTTAAACCCCTTTCATTACTTGTCCCATAGTATACTACAAAATTGTTACATTGTCAAGCTTTTTATTACATTTTTATTACAAAATAATTTCAAATATTGCAATATGAATAAATATATTACTTGACTTTTCCCATATATTACTATTTATATGCACGATATTTACATATTATTACATTTATTTTTGATTAATGTTACAAAAATAAAGCAGGTATATACTTTTTCATAGTCGGAAATAATGGAAATAAAACAAATTGAAATGATTGGAGATTAGTAATGAAAGAATTGACAAAGAAAGTAGTTATTTTAAATAATTTTTCATCACCGTATGTGAGCCAAGCAATAATAATTCTCAAAGACTATAATCCAAAACTTGAAAGCAGAGCAATAGCAGACGCGGAAACAATAGTCAGTCGCTACATCGAACGAATACAAAAAAACAGACAACCAACAAAGGCTGTCCGCTCGAAATCTAAAATATTAAAAATATTGATTTGCTTAATTTTAATTGCGTCAATATGTTTTGCAATCAAATATCTTTCTTAAATTATTTGAAATTGCTGTCCATATAGTCAATATATTCAGTATATTTTTGAGCTGTTGATGTCATTGAAGAATATGAGAAATCATAATATACCGCAATTCCGTTTTTCAATACGCATTTTCTGTGGTAAACAGTATCATCTGTTGTCACAGTGACTGCATACCAATCGTCACCGGCACGAGAATATGAAACTTCGCCGCCCGTTTGACGTGCATAGTCACGCATAAGGTCAGACGGAGCACCGCTCTTTCCCTCTTGCGAAACAGTCATAGTTGCACCGCCAAGCGCATCGGTCAAGTTAAGTTTTTGATTTCCTGTTGTCGGATTTGAATTAAAAGTAGACGGATAAACGCACGTCACACCGCTTATTGTCATTTTTGAATAACCGTTTTTGCTTGCTGAATTTGACGGCGATGATGTTGATGATACGTTGTTTGCTGTATCTGTCGGCGTATTCGTTGCACTTGCAGGCGAATTTGTTGACGTAGGAGCAGTGCCTAATCCGTTATCGTTCGGAGCCATCATATTATAGCCGATAATCACACTTACTATTGCGATAAGCAGTGCTACGATTATGAAAATCATAACACTTCCCTTACTTTTTCTACGTTTTTTATTACGGGCTTGTTTTGCCTCTTTTTCTTGTAAACGACGTTTACGATTAAGACGTTCAGCCTTCAGTTCCTCGATTTCTTTGCGTTTTGTAGTTTGGCTGTTCTGGTTGTTTTTTCTTACTGATTGACCGCATCTGTCACAAAAACGCGTTCCCTCTTTCAGTTGTCTGCCACAATTTTTGCAGTACATAAAACCCCTCCGAAATTACTTTTTTGCTATCTAAACTATTATACTATATATTGTATATAAATGCAAGTAATTTTCGTAATTTTGTTACATATAGATTACACATTAAACGCAAAACACGAAATATTTTTGAAATATTTGTTATTTAAACGCAAAATTCCATATTTTTATTATAAGAAATTATCATATCATTTACATTTATCGACAAATTCTTCCCTCTATGATATAATAACATTCTGAAATGGTTGCAAACCATGCTGACACCACCTTGAAGGGGGTGTGCATATGAGTGAAGCTATTGTTTATTTAACTTTGGTTTTACTGCTTTGTATAGTGATAATAAAAAAATAGTTACCTATCGACCAAATAGGTAACTATTCCGTAGAAAGTATTTCTTCCTACAACATATCAACTGCAGCATGGTTTGTTTACCATTTCTTTTATTATATTATCACACAACGCTAAATTTGTCAAGCAAAAAGAACGGTCATACGACCGTTCTTTTATTGCTTTATAAATTATTCAGTTGCAGATGTTGTTGCATCACTTTCTGTTACCTTGATATTATCAAGCATTGCACAATGGCTGTTGTTTATATAACCAAAAATATCAATTTGTGTTGCTTTTAAGTTTTCTGTTGTTGCATCAACAAAAGCCACATCTGTTGCTTTTGCTATTTCTGCACCATCTGCTTTATTTGTGATAGTATAGCTTACTTTCTTTGTTGATTGATTAACAACTACATTGACATGCATCCATTTATTTGTATAGTCACCTATAGCTTTAGAGCTGTCACCTTGAACTAATGCATTAGTTTTATTCGATCCTAAATTAAATATAGCACCTGTTGAATTGTAAGTAACTTTTGTACTACCACCAGTAGTTCCTCTTGTTGTTGCATCACCAATGCTCAATATTGCTCTACCACCGTTTGTATTATAATAATCAAAATCAAATGTTACTATATCTTTTGTTACTGTATCTGGTAATGCATAATGTGCAAATGAATATCCATTACCTGCATTACCTGCACAAGTGAATCCGACAACTTTTGAATTTAATGTAGCATCATCTTCAATTTTTACTGTAATTCTTGAATCTGCTTTGAATAATGGCTTTTCATCTTCAAACTTTTCATATACATTATATGATGCGTCTTTCTTGACAACAATTACAACTTTATTTTCTCCTGCTGCCAAAGTAATTTTATCAGTACCACCTGATACATAACTATATACATCATATAGTCCTGTGTCTGAATTTGTTACTACTCTTTCTGAAAGATATGATTCAGGAACAGTAACTTCATCTGCTTCAAATTTGTTATCGTCTTCAGTATATACGTCAACAGTTTCAACTACACCTGTTGTTTCATCACCTGTTGTATATATTGCCTTTAAAGTACCTTTGCTCTTTGCAACAACTTCAAAGTCTGCTGTTGCAGATATTTCTGTATCAGCGATTGTAGCCTGTACTTTGTATTTTCCGCCTATAACTCCGTTTGTTACTGATACAACACCATTTTCTACTGCAATATTAGCCGGTGTATCAACAACAGTCCAATTTACAGTCTTGCCTGTCATTACACGACCATCTTGGTCTTTAACTGTTGCTGTAAATGTAATAGGGCTTCCAACTACAACAATGTTATTTTCAGGAGACGTAATTTCAACTTTCTTTGCTTCATTTGCAACTACAGCAACATTTTCTGCTACAGCTGAATCTGCAACTTTTATAGAACCTGTTTTAATTGCATAATCAGCACTTGTTACTGTATATGTGTAATCACCTGATGGTAGAGCAACTTTTGCTACACCATCAGTATCAGTTGTTTCTGTTGCTACAACTGCATCGCCATTCTTAATTTCAACAGTTGCTTTTTCAACTTTTGTTTCGCCACTTGCAACATTAAAAGTTACCGCTTGACCTATTGTAAGAACTAACTTTGGAGCTTTCTTAACAACCTGTGTTCTTGCTGTTCCTACAGCTAATTCTAAAGAAAGTTTATCTGTTGTTGCAGACTTTACTAATGATGTAACAGGAACATTTGCTGTGGCGAATGCACCATGATCTTCAGTAGAAGCTGTAGTTGCATCCTTTGTTCCTGTCCATACCTTTGTATCTGTCAAACTATCACTTCTTATGCTTTGATAATCCGTATATACCGCTGTTGATGCATCCCAATCATTACTTGAAAGTGCACCTACAAGGAAGTAAGAATCTACCCAACGTTTTTGATTTGCATCATAGCTTGTTGATGCAACATCAAGGTTCAAATTAGCTGAAATAATTCTATCTTTATCTACATCTGATAGACCTGCATATCTAAGAAGTGTTGCTTCATTTGTGCTAAGTGTATCATCTTTACCCTTTGTCCATTGACCTAATTTTAGCAATTCATCACTGCCATGAGCTGTTGTGTCATCACCTTTTACCCATGTTGATGCTTCTGCATCAATGACTTTCATTGTCGGGTCTGCTGCGTATGCAACTGTTACTGTTACAGGGTATGCAGGCATTGTGAACTTGCCTTCTGCTACAGCTACTGTTGTTTCGGCATCGTCTGTCTTTGTTACTGTAATTGTCGGATCAGCAGCAAGGTAACCCAAAGCAGGTGTTTTAGCTGTTATTATAAGTTCTGTACCTTCAGCAACGCTTGACAAGTCTGTTGCGCCTGTTACTGTAGCAGTACCGCCTGTTACTGTAGTAGTTACAGCACTCTTAACTTTAGCAGTTGTTGTTACTGTGAATACACCTGCTAGATTGCCGCTAACTGTAATTTCTTGAGGAGTTACTGTTAAATCTTTGTAATCATCTTTAGCTACAGCTGATACTGTATATGTACCGGCTTTAACACCTGTAAATGTTACAGCTGTATCTTCGATTGTACCTGTAATTGTATTTTCAGCTTCTGCTTTATCCGTAAGAGTTACAGATTTAACACCTGCGTCTACAGTACCTGATACTGCATAAGTAGGAACAGGTGTAGCTGTTGGAGCCGGTGTATCTGTCGGAGCAGCTGTTTCTGCAGGAGCTTCTGTCGGCTCAACTGTCGGAGCAACTGTTTCTGCCGGAGCTTCTGTCGGCTCAGCTGTCGGAGCAACTGTTTCTGCCGGAGCTTCTGTCGGCTCAGTTGTTGGAGCCGGTTTAGCTGTAGCTTGAGCGGCACCGTTCTTTATTGTATAAGCACTTGCAAGCGGTGTCATAGTCTTTAGACTATCCCAAACCATTATCTTATCATTTGTTGTGAATGCATCTAAATCTGTTGCAGGAACTGTATAAGCTGTACCTGCTGTTAGAGCAACATTAACAACTTTCTTAACTGACTCCAATGTATTATCAGTTCTGTATGATGCTTGAACAAGAACTGCATCTGTATCCTTATCTGATGTCAATGTAACTGTATTTGCCTTTTCATCAACGCTCATTGTAACCTTTGCAGGTATCGGAGCAGGTGTCGGAGCTGCTGTTTCAGTTGGAAGATACTTAGCATCAAGTGTATCTGTAATCTTATATGCAACTACATTATCAATCAAGGCTTTTGAATAAGCTGTACCACTGTCTGACTTTGTATTTTCAACTGCGAAGCTTGGAAGATGAGTTACTTGAGCTGATGTTGAACCGGAACCAACCTTAGTACCCTTAACTGCAGGGCTAAGTTTACCTTCACCATCTTTATATTTACCGTCAATAAATACTCTGTATGTACCTTCTGATACTGCAACAACTACAGTGTGCCAACCTTCTGTTACCTGAATACCGATTGGTGTATCACCGTTTGTATATCCGCTTGCATCTTCGGTTGTAATAACTGCAAGTATATCTCTTGCACAACCGTTACCATCAATATTTGTTGTGTTGTCAATCAAGAACAATCTCGGAAGACCACCTTCATCAGTACCCTTTGCGGCTGAAAGATATGTTGTAAATCCCATAATTGCAGTTTCGCCTGATGAAATTTCTTTTGTATCATCAAGAGTTACAACCGGTCCTCTACCATTTGTTGAGAATTGGTTTGCAGCAAGTTTTAGTGCATTATCGCCTGTAGCAACCTTTGCGATTGCGGCATATGTCTTTGTATCAGCACCTGTACTTCTTGAACCAACTTTAACTTTCATACCATCAACAACTGTTTTTGCATCTTGATCTTCTGTTTCGATTGATGCAACAGTTCCTACAGTAGCATTGTTAAAGTCAGCTGTATAAGCATCTGTTACTGATGCCGGGGCTGCAAGAGTTTGCGCTGAACCGGATACTGTTTCAGGTTCAGGAATTGGTGTGGCTGCTGCTACAACGCCTCTCAAACCATCTGTTGTAAGTGTTTCTGCCTCACCCGAATAAATTTTGATGTTATCAAGGCATACTTCACCAGGTCCTGTAACACTGTCATCACCACGACCGGCTGTTACATAAATAGTATCAAGTTTTGTTGCACTGTTGATATAATCAACACCATCAACTATTTTATTATTATTTACATCTATTACTGTTACTTTAGCTACATCACCTTTAACGTATGTCTGTACTCTAACCCACATATCATCAGCAATGCCTGTTACTGATGTATTATCAGCAGCCAATGTTTCTGTACCAGGGTCATTTACGATTGTACCGTCAAGTTGGTATCTTGCAGACAATGAAGATGCCACACCTGCTGTATATCCTTGACCTGTTTCAGTACTTGAATTACCGCCTGAGAACAATGCACCGTATGGGCCATAGTCTCTGGAGTCTTTAGCTGCATTTGACGAATCGATGAATGCAACTTGAGTATATCTTCCGTATCTACCCATACCATTTGACTTATGAAGTCTTGCATCGTATTCGATTGTGTAGCCGTCAGCACTTGTTAATTGTGCATCTGCAGGTAAAGTCAATGTTGCAGAATATGTACTGCTGCCATTAGCTTTAATTGAGAAATATTCACCCTTGTCATCACTCACTTGTGCAAGAGTTCCATTACCTGAAAAGCCTGTGATGTCACTTCCATCAAAGGTGTAAACAGGTGTTGCCGCGCTTGCTGTTACTGTCAAGCCTGCGAAAGCAGATGCTGACATAGCAGCGGCGCAAAGTAATGAAATTAGTTTTTTACTTTTCATTTCTTCTCTCCCTTTCTTTCCTTAACTTGTTTCCAAGTATTATTTAATTTAACAGGTACAGGATGTCGATTTAAGTAAATCTGCACAATCCTAACCCATCTATATGGTATATATTGTATCATATTTTTTTTATATGTGCAATATTATTAAGAAACTTTGAACAAAAATATTGCACAAAAAAGCACATCATTTTTTATATAAAATGCAAAATTCAAGTTGTACATTTTTTATTTTTGTAGATTATTTTTACCAAAAAAGACCGCTTTCGCGGTCTTTTTTGGATTGTTTAGTATTCCGTTTGCAATTCACTTGCAAAGTTTATTCTGTATATTGGTCTGCACTGAATATTTCTATATTATCCATTGATACAGAACCGCCTGATGATTTACCATACTTACAATATAGTCCCGATAATCCTGTTGCACTTGTATCAGCCATATCAACTTCACCGTCAAAATAAGTTTTACTTGAGTCAAGTGATTTTGCTACTACATTTACTTTGTGTGTTGTAAAATCACAAACTGCAACTACCGATACCCATTCATTATTCGGAATTGTAGTCGTTTGTCCGTTTGCTGTGATTGCACCGTCCTTTGTTTGCTTCAAATACAAAACATATCCGCCTGTACAACCATAATTTTTATTTCCATCATTATAAGTCATATTTCCCGAATGAACGGCAAATTCATTAGGATCAATATTTGCTTTTGTAAACTTAATATTCATTGCATATACAAGTCCATTATCAGATGTATATGTTTCTCCGAATGATTTTTCTCCGCCTCTTGAATTAGTATTTGCTCCAAATCTCAAATAATTGCCAAGACTTGAATTTTCATCATACTCAACCGTCATTGCACTTTGTTGATTTGCACTAACCCATCCGTTTGCTGCCAACGTTGATGTTGTTAATGTTTTGAATGTTTCATGATACAAATAATTGTATTTATCCGGTTCAGATACTGTAAACACCGCCGTAAACTTCGCAGTGTCATGTGCTCTTACAGTAATTTCACTTGTGAATGCAAAGTTTTCATTACTGCCGTCCTTACGCCAAGCCAAAAGTTCATAGCCTTCATTTGCAGTCGCAGTCAAAGTCACCATATCGTTCATATCTACTGTTTTTTCAGTAGTTCCTGCTTCTCCTATATATGCACTTCCCATTGTATTGTCGCTTGATTCTACTGTAATTGTCTTTTTAGGAAGAGCTTCTTGTTCAAGAGTTCCTACCTTCAAATCAGATATTTTAACATCAACTGCCGCTTTACTTGCCGATAGCAAGAAATAAGTAAGTTGTGTAGGTGAAACTGTACCAAATGTACTGTAATTACTAAATTCATATGTAACAGGGTCGAAACCGTCTATTTGAATAGTGCCTGTTCCGTTATCCATATCAAGAATATATCTTACAGTTGACCATTTACCCTTATTTATTGAGCCTACTTCTTTACCACCAGCCTTAATTGAGCCGTTACTTGCCACATTAAATAGTGTAATTGACTGTTTTCCACCCGGATTTCTATTATCTATACCGTCTGTCAAGCCGAAATTAAGATCTCCGCCCGAAACGTATGACAAATCCATTTCTATAAGGTATTTTCCGCTTGTGCCTATTACTGTTTCCGATGAATCGTCTGCCACATCAAATTTCTTTGAAGCATAGAATGAACCATCTGAACTGTTATCAGCTTTCTTACCTGTCGATGCAAACTCGGCATATCTTCTGTTTATTACATCATCTGCACTTTCTGCACCAAGTTTTCCGGTATTTACAGCACTTCCTGCCAAAGCCCAATTACCGTTTCCTGCCAAATCTTCATCACCGCTATAAGTTTTACCTTCGTAATTAAAGTTTTCCGATATAATCGAACTCTCTATTGTCATAGGTTCATATACGGCTGAATATGTATCCGGATTATCTGTATCAACTATCAATCCTTCATCTCCACCCGCATCTTTTGCTCTGTAAACTACTGCAGTGTATGTATCACCTTCACCAAGAACAAGACCGTCTGTTGAAGTTCTGAATTCCGTAATTGTTTGTGTTCCGTTTACAGTGTTGTCAACCTGTGCATTTGCATAGATTTTACCCTTTTCTGTTCCGTCGGAATTTTTAATGGTAATAACTACAATACCGTATGCACTCATATCCTTTTCAGATACCGAATGTTTCAAAACATCAACAGATTGTATTGTTCCGTCTTCTGCAAATACTACATTTTTTATAGTAGTAGGATATTTTGTAGGTAGCAACGAAACATATACATCAGGATATGCCTTGTTAGGTGCAGCACCTGCTTTTACAACAGTTTCAGAAACTTCATACGGTGTTGCGGTACTTCTCATACCTGTTACAAGAGGTTTTATTGAATTTGCTTCTACTTCTGTAATCGCCGACTGAGCCTTGTTAGTTTGAAGTTTTAGTGCTTCTTGCATAAATAAGTATGCACCGTTATCGGCACCAGCGTCATTAGGGTGAGTACCGTCAATTCCGCCGCCTCGTACTCCACGGAAATAGTAGTCAACTGCATTTTTCTCATAAACTTCAGAACCGCGTATTTCCTTTACCTTTGCTCCGGCAGCTTTCATCCAATCAAGCCAAGGTTGATTTAGGTCAATAAATACTACATCCTTTGCTCCGGCTGCAGTAATACCCTTAGCAATAACCGTGTCTGCATACTCATAACCCGCATCTAATCCGTCTGACACTGCCTTAGCAACAAATTTATCTGCTTCTGTTTTTCCGCCTGTTATAAGCACTTCTGTATAATATTTTGCAGCTTTACTGAATCCGTTAAGTGTTGATTTCCATGTATTTGTTTCTGCATCAAATTGGTCTGTGTTATGACGGTCAATAGGTCCTACATAAATCGTTGTCGCTCCGACCGAATGAGCCTTTTCATAATACTTCGGTATTGCTTTTAAATATCCCAAAGGTCCGTCGTCCTTATGATTATGTCCATATTGAACATATACAAAATCGCCCTTACCGATGTTTGCATTTGCCGCATTCCAGTGTGCAGAATCTGTTGCATTTATACCTCCGTCACCTTGATTGGATATTGCAACTCCTGTCGGCAAATATTTTGATAAGAATGTACCTGTTCCGCCATAGTTTTGTAGCGGGAAGAACGGTTGTAATGCAGCATAATCACAACCTGTTGAATCTGTATACATCCAAACAGTAGGACACGCTTCAACTTCTTCAACTTCTATAGCCGAAATTGCAACATTGTCGCCAACCGCTACTACATTTAGCATATCATCAGCATATGTAAAATCTTTTGCTCCGTCACGTCCTTTTATGTATACGTTTTGAAGCGTTGCAGTAAATTCAACTTCTTTTGTTTCTCCCGCGGCAATCTTCTCTTCTGTTACAATCGGATGACGTCTTTCAGAAAATACAGTTGCAATAGCGTCTTTTGTCTGATCTAATCCGGTAACGTAAACTTTTACTTTATAGTAATGGTCATTTTCCGCATCCATACTGAAACGAATAGGATAATCACCTTCTATTGCAGGCTCGCCTTTTATCGGAGCACCGCCAACAGCACCCAAGAAATCGTCTGTTGCAGATGTAACCGTATTCTTTTTACCCGAATTTACAACAACAACCTGTCCTTCTTGAGTATCTATACCATCGATATGAGTTCCTACTTCATATGCCTTTTCATCAGTTCCTAACAAACCAAACTTTTTACCGTCAGATGTCTTTGTGGTGTTTGTTGAATATGCGGTATCTTTTGTTACCGAATAATATCCTGTAGCCACATTATCGCTGTCGCCAAAGTCAAACTTCCACATTTTTCTCGGAACATTTACAGGCTCGATAAGCAACGGACGCATATTTTGCAAACTGTCCCAAAGCATTATTCTTGCACCTGAAGGTACGTTTATTTTACTTCCGTCAGACACCTGCTGATAATCAAGTTTTTGCAATGTACCATTATCAGAATCGTAAGATGCAATAATCGCATATGCATTACTCGATGAATGAATTGTTGCAGTATTACCGTCAAGCGTTACTGCATAGTTTCCGCCTGTGGTATCGTCTGCACTTGCCGTCATAGGCAATACGATACTTCCCGCAATCATTGCCGTTGACAATGCCGCACAAAGCAATTTTTTTAGATTGTTTTTCATAAAACCTTCTCCTTTTTTATAAATTTCCTCTCTCAAATTTGCCGTTATAAATTATATTATCATATTCTCTCAAAAAAGAAAAGCAGATTAATAAAAAAAGTAGTTTTTTTATTAAATCTGCTCTGTTTTTTTACTTTTTCTTTCTAAGCATTGCACCCTCGCAAACAGGCTGTGCCGTTTTAAACTTAACTATCTGCTCCGCATGGTTTGCAACTTCGATTTCGTTACCGTTTTCGTCGCACATACTTTCAACCGTCTGTACGAAAAACGGTTTCATAGGCTGAATTATCTCTATTTCGTCCCCCTTAAAGAAACGGTTTCTCTGCGTAATTGTCGCAATACCCGTTTTTTCATCATAATCCTTTACTATGCCGATAAGGTCATAATCTCTGATATACGAGCTTGATGTATAAACCTGCGAATTTTCGTCCGGTTTACCGAAATAAAAACCTGTTGTATACGGTCTGTGACTGACCTTGCAAAGCTCTTCATATTCCGCTTCATTAAACACATAATTTTCGGGATCGGCACAATATCTGTCAATCTCGCGTCTGTATGCTCCGACAACCGTTGCAACATAATAAGAAGTTTTTACTCTGCCCTCGATTTTAAGGCTCGCAATACCGCTTTGCACAAGCTCAGGTATATGACGGATTGTACACAAGTCCTTTGAATTAAATATAAACGTACCTCTTTCGTTTTCAAACACGTCCATATATTCACCAGGTCTTGTTTCCTCGACAAGTTTGTAATTCCATCTGCACGGATGTGCGCAAGCACCCATGTTTGAGTCACGTCCCGTCATATAGTTTGACAAAAGACATCTGCCAGAATACGATATACACATAGCGCCGTGTATAAATGCTTCAAGCTCCAAATCCTCAGGAATTTTCTTTTGAAATTCCGCAATTTCTTTAAACGACATTTCTCTTGCAAGCACGACACGCGTCGCACCCATCTTGTACCACTTTATTGCCGAGCGATAATTAATGTTATTTGCCTGTGTACTTACATGAATAGGTATTTCCGGTGCAAGTTCCTGCATCATATCAAACAATCCCAAATCTGCCACAAGCACTGCGTCAAAGCCGTAATTCTTTATATCTTTGACAAACTCCTCAAATTCTTCAATATCATCATTGTGCGGAAGAATATTCGCGGTAAGGTACACTTTTTTGCCTCTGTCGTGAGCGTACTTTATACCCTCCTGCATATCTTCCTTTGAAAAATTTTCCGCCGCAACACGTAGTGAAAACATTTCACCGCCGATATACACCGCGTCCGCACCGTAATCTATCGCTGTTTTCAATTTCTCCAAGCTGCCGCCGGGAGCTAAAAGTTCTGGTTTCTTCATAAATATATTCCTACCCTTTATTATTTCTTTACCGATATTGTAACACCGTCACCGAGCGGTAAAAGCGATGTTTCAAGCTCCTTATGCTCCATAAGCATATCAATATATTTTCTAAGACGTTTTACAATCGTGATTTTTCTTCTCACAACGTGGTTATCGTCCGCTGTCATTCCCTTGTAAAGCACATTGTCGGAAATAAGCACACCGCCTTTTTTCAGCAATCGCACGCACTCGTCAAGCATATAAATATAATGTGCTTTCGGACCATCAAGGAATATCATATCAAAAACTTCATCATCGTCAATATACGAAAGATAATCCTTTGCATCCGCCTCAATAACCGATATTTTTTCCGCATATCCCGAAGTTTTAATATTCTCCCTTGCAATACGCACCATATCTTCGTTACATTCAAGTGTTGCTATTTCGCAGTCATCATCTGTAGCCTGTGCCATTAATATAGAAGAATACCCAATCGCACAACCTACTTCAAGTATTTTTTTCGGTTTAACCGTTCTGCACATCACCGACAAAAACCTTGCCGTTTCAGGCTCTACTATCGGGACACTGTTTTCTTCCGCATATTTTTCAAGCGAGTGCATAAATTCATCATTATGCACTGTTTTCGCACGCAAATATTCCGTTATATACGGCGGAACAATCGCGTCTTTATCATATTCTATCATTTATCAAACCTCTTTATTGTTTTAAACTGTCTTGATTTTCAATCGCACTGTCATCGACCGAAATATTTTGTTCGGTACTCTGCATTGCCGCAAGGTGTTCTTCATATGTCTTTGAGAAGATATGTGAGCCGTCCTTGCCAAGTACAAAGTAATACGCATCGGTTGCCTCCGGATAAAGTGCCGCCTCTATACATTCCGTTCCCGGATTGCATATAGGACCTATCGGAAATCCCGCATACATATATGTGTTATACGGTGAATCTATCTGCGTGTCGGCAATCGAAAGCACAGGCTTTCTTTCACCTAAAATATACTGTACCGTCGCACACGACTGAAACTTCATACCCGAGTTTCTTCTATTATAAAATACTCCCGCAACTTTTGCTCTTTCCGTTCCGCTGTCCGTTTCACGTTCAACGATTGACGCCATAGTTATAACTTCATCAACCGTCAATCCAAGCTCTGTCGCACGTTCATAATACTCCGGTTTAAACTGATTGTCAAATGCCGCAAGCATTAGGTCGATAATATCGTGTGCCGACATTCCGTTCGGAATTTCATACGTTGCAGGGAACAAATATCCCTCCATACGTCCGTCACGTTCAGGCAAGTTTTTCAAGAACGCATAATCATAATCATCGGGATTTAAAGCCGCATAAAAGTCCTGCCAGCTTACAATACCTGCCTCATCAAGTTTCTGTGCAATCTGCTTGATTTCATAGCCCTCCGGTATTGTAATTTTCGCAGCCTCACGGCTCGGCGTTATTATAAGATTAAGTATGTCACTGTAACTCATTCCGTCATCAATCGTTGCCGCACCCGGCTGAAAATTACCGTCATATCCGCCGAGCTTTGACTGCACCTTAAACAAAAGCGGATACTTTATTATGCCGTTGTCCTTTAACAGTTTTGCAACAGATGACGTACCGTCACCTTCTGCAACCTCTATTCTCTTACTTCCTTCTTCTATTGAAACACCAAGGCTGTCGCTTAATAGTATGCCCGTTCCCACAAGACCCAAAACAACTATAACAGCTATGATTATCACAGGCACTTTCCATTTGCCGTAACCTGTTTCATGCACCTTTACTGCCATAAAAGTGTCCTCCTTATTAATACATATTACTGCTATTCTATAACAAAATACACTTTTCGTCAAGTTTTGCGTTTTTTTTGTCAATTTATACGATAACTTTTCTTTAATTTTTACATATTCATAATTGAAAATTTTGAGAAAGTATTATATAATATTAATATGAGATTATTTTTAAGGAGGAGTTATCAATGGGATACAAGGAAACCTACAACCGTTGGCTTACAAGCGACGTGGTTGATGATGACACAAAAGCAGAGCTTAAATCTATTGAAAACAACGAAAAAGAAATAGAAGAAAGATTTTATCGTGAACTTGAATTCGGTACAGCCGGTATGAGAGGTATTATCGGAGCGGGTACGAACAGAATCAATATATATAACGTAAGACGTGCAAGTCAAGGTGTTGCGAAATACGTTCTTTCAAACGGTGAGGACGCCGCAAAAGCAGGTGTTCTTATCGGTTACGATACACGTAATTTTTCACGCACATTTGCTGAAGAAACAGCTAAGGTTCTTACTTGTGCAGGTGTAAAGACTTATCTTTTCCCTATCGTTCATTCAGTTCCGGAAGTTTCATTCGGTATTCGCGAACTTGGCTGCAGTGCCGGCGTTATGATTACCGCCAGCCACAACCCTAAAGAATACAACGGTTACAAGGTATACGGCCCTGACGGCGGACAACTTCCTCCGGACGCGGCTGATGTTGTTGTTGCCGCAATCGACAGCTACGATATATTTGACGATGTTAAGTTTATTTCGCTTGACGAAGCAAAAGAAAAAGGCTTGCTTGAAATCGTAAGCAGTGACCTTGACGAAAAATTCCTTGATGTTGTTCAAACACAACAACAAAATCCCGAGGCAGTAGCAGAAGTTGCAGATACATTCAAGCTTATCTACACACCTTTCCACGGCACAGGCTCAAGACCTATCAAAGCAATACTTAACCGTATGGGCTTTAAAAATGTGCTTGTCGTTAAGGAACAGGATACAGAGGACGGTAATTTCCCGACTGTTAAGTCACCTAATCCGGAGGACAAGGAAGGTTTTGAAATCGCTATAAAAATGGCAAAGGAAAATGACGTTGACGTTATCATCGGTACAGACCCCGACTGTGACAGAGTCGGTATAGTTGTTCGTGACGCCGACGGCATATACAGAACACTTACAGGCAACCAAACAGGTGCTTTGCTTGTTGAATACATACTTTCATCAAAGAAAGCCAAAGGCACTCTGCCTGAAAACGGCGTTGTTATCAAGACAATCGTTACAACAGAGCTTGCCGCCGCAATCGCTCATTCATACGGTATCGAAATTATGAACGTGCTTACAGGCTTTAAGTACATAGGCGAAAAAATGACAGAGTTCGCAAAGACAGGCGACCATACATATCTTATCGGCTTTGAAGAAAGCTACGGTTATCTTGTAGGTACTCACGCACGCGACAAAGACGGCGTTGTTGCGACAATGCTTATCGCAGAAATGGCTGCTTACTACAAAACAAAGGGTAAGTCACTTTACGAAGCACTTATGGATATATACAAGAAGTACGGATATTATTCAGAAAAGACAGTTTCATTTGTAATGCCGGGTAAAGACGGTATGGAAAAGATGTCACAGTTACTTACAGACCTACGTCAAACACCGCCGACAAAAGTTGCAGGTATGGACGTTGTACTTTACACCGACTATCAGTCACAAACAATTAAAGATACAAAGGGCAATGTTTCACCTCTTAAAGGTTTGCCGAAGTCAAACGTATTGAAGTACAACCTTTCAGACGAAAAGACTTACTTTATCGTAAGACCGTCGGGAACAGAACCGAAAATCAAGTTGTATCTCGGCACATTCGCAGAAAGCTTTGAAACAGCCGAAAAGACTATCGAAAAAGTTCTTGAAGATTGCAAAAAACAACTTGGACTATAAACCAAAATGCCTTTCTCAAAGAGAAAGGCATTTCAGATTGTAGACAAAACCGTTATGGTTTTGTCTACTTTGTTCTTGGGAGTTTGAGGTGCAACCTCAATTTATAATCATTTCTGACGACCTGTGCGGCAGAAATGGCTTAAAATCTAAAGTTTCGACT
>ENA-OPVG01001452-OPVG01001452.1-human-gut-metagenome-genome-assembly--contig:-NODE-1452-length-17065-cov-2.931864_pt1 | contig 17065 bp, 9 predicted proteins | sample MGYA00241093_ERZ501975 | MGnify/ENA primary metagenome ERZ501975 (study PRJEB25962, sample SAMEA2042993) | human gut metagenome | biome: human gut; feature: human-associated habitat; material: faeces... | reverse complement strand
GTATTATTGCCATGGAAAACAACAATGTAGGCGGAGTGGGTATAGCCTACAAATCTAAGATAATGCCAATTAAGGCAGGGGGGGCAGACGGAACATTCTATTCTTCAGATATAGCAAAGGGAATAGAATATGCATATAAGAATGGTGCAGATGTAATTAATATGTCATTTGGTTCATCAGCTCATTCAGCCTTAATAGAAAACGCTCTACAGGATGCCTTCGGAAGCTGTGTGCTTGTAGCAGCAGCAGGTAATGAAAGCACGCCAACAGCAGATTGTCCATTAGGAGGGCGAAATATGTATCCTGCATCATATTCTTATGTAATAGGTGTAATGGCATATGATGAAGCTAATAGCTTTGCAAGTTTTTCTAACTGGGACTATAAACCTAATGCAAATGCTGAGTATGAAGTAGTAGCTCCGGGTGTTAGCGTATATAGTACACTTCCTAACGGACGTTATGCATCATGGAATGGTACATCTATGGCAGCGCCTATGGTATCAGCGGAGGCAGCCATACTTAGAAGCTCATTAAAGGATAAGAGCACATACTCATCAAGATATATAATGGGACAATTAGTGGGAGCTACAGAGGACACAATAACTTATTGCAATGAGGATGTTAAAAGAACATATAACTATAAGAAATTATCACTAACAGCTTCATTAACTAATAAGCCTAAACCTAATATTACAGTAGATGAAATATATGCTTTTGATTCAGAAGATATATCAAAGGCCAACAATGGTGACGGAATAATTCAGCCGGGAGAAACAATAGACTTGGCAATAGGACTTCGTAACCAGTGGGGAGCAGCTAAGAATGTTACTATAACAGTTAATGCTACAACTAACGGAATGGATAACCAATATGTAGAATTCATATCTGATAATGAAGTAGCAATAGATGAAATAGGAAGCTTTGGAACCCAGAATAATGGTTTCATATACAATGACTCAAAAACAGTAATAGGAGTAGAACACCCTATAAGAGTAAAGATAAAAGAAAATGCACCTAATGATCTAAACATAAAAATTAATATAAATTATAGGGCAAAGAATGGATTAGATGAAAAAGACGGTACTGTTTATACCCAATTAGAAGATACAGCATATACCATACATATAGTAAAGGGAACAATATTATCAGGAAAGATAACAGAGAATACAACATTAACTTCAGATAATTACTATATAGTTAAGAATTCGCTTTTAATACCAAAAGGTGTAACAGTTAATGTAGAACCGGGAACTAAGATACAGTTCTGGGCATCAGACCAGTACTCTGTATATGGGGATAACTATATAGCTTATATATCTGTAGAGGGAAACATGTACTTTAATGGAACGGAAAGTCAGCCAATAGATCTGTTCCCGGGAAAAGACTATGAAGCATATAGAGTACAGGTAGAAAAATCAGGCAATGGAACAGTGGATATGAATTATGTAAATATAACTAATCCGTATATAGACATAAGCAGCGGTTCACATCTAAATTGTACGCAGGATTATGATGAGGTTTATTATCGTGAAATGAGAAATGGTGAAATATCAACAGAGAGTGATAGTTCCTTTGTTAAAGGAAATTATATTGAAAAATCTAAAATGTCTAATTTAAGAAATAAGTCGTATTTTAATGGCTTTAGAGATGTTGATGGAAGATATAATACTGTTCTATTTGACAATTGCAATGTGCGTTATAGTTCAGAAGGATACACAAATAGTACATTTTTGATTAATATGTCAAAATTTGATAACCACAATTCGATATCTGTTATGAAAATTTCAGGAGATTCATATTATATTCAAGAATGCACTGCCGTTAGCAAGATTAGAAAGTTAAATGGAAAAAAATATGTAGTATATGAGATAAATAATTCATATTTTGGTGGAGAAGACCATATATCATCAATGAATAGTTATTTTGCTACAAATAAAGCATTAGTAAAAAATGGTGGACATATTGGAACAGTTGGAAAAAGTGAAGAAAGCACAAAATTGTTAATGAGTCTGTACAAAGATGTAAGAGAAGAAAATAGTGGTGAGTTAAAACTTATAAATGGATTTTATTATGATAAGGATACAAAAGAAATAAAGTCATTAGGTGAGACAGAAATAAAAGGTTCAGGTCCTTCACAATATAATCCAATTGGCGGTTATATTGTTTCCACAACAGATTATTATGAAGGTAATATAGATTTTTCATACAGATCAAATAATTATCTTGCAGAATATCCGGAAGATGTAGATGATGAAACAATTTTGAATCCTAATATGGATCCAACATATGTAGGAATTACAGAAAATACAAAGTTTAAAAATAATGCTATATTAAACAGGCTTACATGTACTGATACTTCACAATGGATGAAGGTTATAGCAGGTACAGATAATAAGATGCTCTATATGGCAACAGATAATTACTGGGGAACTACAGATGAGAATCTTATTCAGAAACAGTTAGTTGATTTTGATACAAATACAAATTATGCGGATATTATTACAAGCCCATATTTAGATAAGCCATCAGAGGAAACTTATCCTTGTGTTTCTGATATTTACATTACAGATAAGAATGGTGATAAGGTTGATACTGTTGGTAATTGTACATATGATGTTCATGTTTTATTTAACAGAGATATGGATCAGGAGACAAATCCAATGGTTTCTTATGGACCGGATGATCCATATACTGATTATACATTGAAAGGACAGTGGAATAGCAGCAGAGAATGGGTTGGTAAGATGCCGATTAAGGTTCTTATTAATCAGGGACATCAGTACTTCAGGGTTAAGGATGCTGTTGCAGCAGATGACCATTGGCTTACTACAGGAACTGACTGGGGAAGATTTGAATTCGATGTTACTGCCAGTGGAGCAGAAGCATTAACATTGCAGTCAGAAGGTAGAGTTGGAAGTATTTATCTTAACTGGACACAGGATGAATACGATACAATGGCAGGTTACAACATTTATAGAAGCGAAACAGGGGAGGAAGGAAGCTTTAAGAAGATTAATTCATCTATTTTGTCATCAGAAGAGAAAGAATACGAAGACAAAAAAGTCGAGGCAGGAAAGAAGTATTATTATTACTTTACAGTAGTAGATACGTCAATGTCTGAGTCAAGACCTTCTAATATTACTTCTAATACAGCAGTAGATGATAAGCCACCGGTAATTAAACATACAGCACTTAAGTCCATAATTAATGGAGTAGGTGCTACTGTTACAGCTACAGTTAAGGATAATATTGGAGTACAAGGTGTAACTTTACTCTATAGAATGGAAGGTGAAGAGAACTATAAGTCAGTTGCAATGAACAATACAACAGGCATTAATTACACGGCGCACATTGATGCAGAGGATATGAATGTTGGAAATCTGCAATACTATATAGAGGCAACAGACGGTACTAATTATGCTTATAGTGGTAGTATCGGTGAACCGAATATAGTACCGGTAGAATCTAAGGCGTACATCTCGGCAGTTAGAGCTGAATCAGGTATAGTTGGAAAGAGCATGACAGGAACAGTTAAGGGTGTTAATTTCAACGAAAATGATAAAGTTGTAATTGATGACAAGGAAGTTGATACAGAATATATATCTGCTAAAGAGCTTAAATTCACATATAAGCCTGAATATATGGGAAAGAAGGATGTTCAGCTTACAGAGAATCAGGTAGTGGTATCAAGTTACAAAGAAGCTTTCGATGTTACAGATCCTAATGTAAGGGTTTATAATGAGGATACCCTACTTACTAAAGAATTAAGCAGACAGCAATATGTAAACATTAAAACTAATTATGTTGGTGTTATTAATAGTTTGGAAGTAACATATAGCAATACAAATGATTTAGGAACGCAGTTAGGTTACATTAGTTGCAATGTAAGTCGTAATAAGAAAATCTATAAGTTTAACAAGTTATATATTAATGGTGGAAATTTAGCATATTTTATATATTATAATTTAACATATGACCTAAAATCAGAAATCGAAAGTGTGAAAATTAATGGTGTGGAAGTAGAGAATATTGATTATGATTCGGACAAAGTATCATTTGTTGACTTAGAAGATTATGTTCCTATTAAGAGTATAAAGGCTAAGAATTCAAGTGTTACATTAGACATAGGCGATTCCTTTACACCTGAGGTAACAGTATCACCGGCTAATGCTACATATCATGATTATGTTGAATATAGTTACGATTCTTCCATGTTGAAACAGAACGAGGACGGTTCATTTACAGCTATTCAAAGTGGCAGAACTAATATGTGCATAAATAGTGACGGTGTAAGTGAATGTGTATACGTTACTGTTAATGAGATTCCTGTAAAGGAGATTACTTCAGAAAGCAAGAAGTATTCAGGAACTGTTGGAAATATTGTTACTATAAAAGTAAATGCCAAACCTTTAGATTCAATAGCAACTATTAACTGGTCATACAATGACGAAGCAGTAAGACTTATTGAATCAACAGATAATGGAAGAACATGTGTATTTGAATTAACTAAAACTGGTTCTACTACAGTAACAGCATATTATAACAATGCTAGGTGTGAGATTCCTATTGAGATATTTAAGGATGAGGCATATGTAGAATTAAGTCAGGATATTATAACAATGTATCCTGATGAAACATATACAGCCGATGCACAGATTAGAAACGAAACAAGTAACCAGAAGAGAAATATTCAGTGGACATCAAGTAATACGGCAGTTGCAACAGTTAATTCAGATGGAACTATTACAGCCGTAGGCAATGGTTATGCAGTTATTTCAGCATCACTTGAAAAGAGTAATCAGAAGGCTAGCATTATAGTTCTTGTTAATTCAAGTGATACAAGCTATGAATTAGGTGACGTTAATATGGATGGAAAAGTAACGGCAGTAGATGCTATGCTTGCATTGAAACTGGCATTACTTGATAATCCTACAGATGTAATACTTGGCTTAGCAGATGTTAACGGTGACGGTAAGATTACAGCAGTAGATGCCATGAGAATTTTGCAGTATGCAACAGGAGAAATAACTCAGTTTAAATAAGGAAGGTGTTTAGATGAAAATAAAGAATAAATTTTATCATTTTATTGTAAGCATCATTCTTGTAGTTTCATTGTTAGCAGGGACAATAGTCCCTGCTAATACAATAGTAAAGGCAGATGATAACAATCCAACAATATGGACATCCTATGAACAGAGCAATGGTGTTGTTACAATACATTATTATGGAACAGGAATAACTAATCTAAGCAGTTATCAAATGTTAATTAAATATGACAATGAGAAGCTTAGTTATAAAGAATGCAAGTTTAGCAGTGAGCTTGGATCAACAATAACATCAGCCAAAGAGAGTCAGGGTACAATTAAAATAGCATTAATTAATGGCAATGGTTTGTCGGTAAGTGATAAAGAATTGTTTGCAATTACATATACAGCTGACTTCGTAGGAAGTGAACAGTGTGTATTTAATACGAATATAAATGAAGCATATGACAGAAATCTTTCTAACATAGACTTTAATATTGATTCACAATTAACCATAAATGTTAATAACCCACTTAGTGATAATTATCAGGTTAACCTAGAAGGAACTACAGATGCAAATGCTAATGATACAGTACAGTGCAGGTTTGGCTTTAGTCGCAATGCAGGAGTAATGTCCGGAAGCTTTATTTTACATTATAATGAGGAGCAGGTAAGATTTCAGAAAGTCACAGCTAACAAAAATGTTGAAGGCTTAATTGTTTCATATAATAAGGTTGAAGAAGGAACTGTTAAGGTAGCCTATGCTTTTAATAAATGTTCTACAACAACGATGAATTTTCTGAATATGGAGTTTATACCTTTAGAAAAATCAACATCTAGTAACATTTCATTATCAGATGTAACAATAACAAACGAGCAGTTGCAGGAATGCACTTTTGATGGAAGTTATGAAGCAACAATATCAACGTCAGAGCAGCAGTCAGATAATTTGTTTACGGTAAATGGTCTTGATTCAATAGATTCACAGGAAACATTTGACGTTACAATTAATCTGGCAGGCAATTCAGGAATAGCTTCAATGACAGCTTATCTTGAATATGACAAAGATATATTTGAAATACAGGATGCGTCATTTTCTGATGGGATTTTGAAAAATTCATTTACTAATGTTTCAACTTCAACTAAAGGAAAAGTTAAATTTGCTTTTATGTCAACAGACGATATAAAGGCTGACGGACAGGTTATTAAATTGATCTTTAAGGCTATAAAGAATGAGAATGTATCAGGCAAGTTCCAGCTTGTTGTAGATGAACTTACAGATTCAAACGCTACAAAACAGGAATACAATATTGCAGATTTAACAACTAAAGTAAACAAAATCTGTATTCATAATTACATAGGACCGGATTTTCAGTGGTCAGATGATTATAGTACATGTAAGGCTGTGTACACATGCGAATATAATAGTGAGCATGTTATTAAAGTGGACTGTGATGTGGAAACAACTAGAACGGAAGCAACATGCGAGGAGGATGGAAACATAACACACACAGCAACCGGAACATACAATAACCAAAAAATAACTGATGTACAAAAAGAAACAATTCCAGCAAAGGGACATGTTAAAGGCGAAGTAAAGATTGAAAATGACACGGAATCCACATGCGAAAAAGGTGGAAGCTATGATGAAGTAGTTTACTGTACAGTTTGCAACAAAGAGTTAAGCAGAACAACAGTAAAGACAGAAGCGTTAGGTCATAAATGGAATGAAGGAAAGATAACCACCCAGCCAACATGTACGGAAGAAGGAGTGAAAACCTTCCAATGCATGGTATGTGGAAAGACCAAGACAGAGAAAGTATCAGCCTTGGGTCACGATTGGAATGAAGACTTTACAGTAGATAAGGAAGCAACCTGTGAAGAAACAGGTCTAAAGTCAATTCATTGTAAGAGATGTGACATCAAGAAGGATGAAACAGTTATTCCGGCAAAAGGACACGTAGCAGGCAAGAAGAAAATCGAGAATGCAACAGAAGCAGTATGCGAAGCTGGAGGAAGTTATGACGAAGTAGTTTATTGTACAGTATGCAACAAAGAAATAAGCAGAAAAACAATAAAGACAGAAGCCAAAGGCCATAAGTGGGATTCTGGAAAAATAACAAAAGAGCCAACATATACAGAACAGGGAACAAGAACATATACTTGTACAGTTTGTGGAAAGACTAAAACTGAGACAGTAGATGTTTTGAAAGAAGAGTATAATGTTGGAAGTACTTATGAAGATGCTACAACCAACGCAATCTACAGAGTGATTGTGCCGAACCAGCAGGTAGAATATGTTTGCCCTATTGATAAGAAACTTAAAAAAGCAACTATTCCATCACAAATTAAGATAGGAAATGTTACTTATAAAGTTACAGCAATAGGGGGCAATGCATTTAAGAAATGCAAGAATCTTACAAGTATTACAATTGAAAAGAACGTTAGCAAAATAGGAAGTAAGGCATTCTATAATTGTAAGAAACTTAAGAATATTAAAATCAAGTCAAAGAAATTGACTTTAAAAAAGGTTGGAAAATCGGCTTTCAAAAGTATAAACAAGAAAGCAAAAATAACGGTTCCAAAGAGCAAGAAGAAATCTTACAAAAAGATTCTTGTTAAGAGAGGCTTAAGCAAAAAAGCTAAAATTAAATAAAAAACAAGAAGGTGCCATATTAGAGAGTAAATCAATAATATGGCATCTTCTTTGTCTAAAACCATAGGGAGTTAGGATAAAGGAAACAACAATATGAGAAGTAAAAAGTACGGCGTACCCCGACATAGAGATTTGGTTAAATTTCGGGGTACGAAATCAGCAATATTACACTTATTCACACAACATATTGTATATGCCAGCAACCAAAATACCCCGATATATAAAATTTCTATATTTTCGGGGTACGTTAGCCCCAAATCCTACTAATTTAACACAACATATAGTTTGAATCAAAGGCAAATGTACCTCGCTATATGAAAAAGCTTAAATCTCTGGGTACGTAGCCCCAAATTCTACTAATTGAACACAACATATAATTTGAAACAAAAGAAAACGTACCCCACCATTTCAAAAAATAGAAATAGTGGGGTACGTTTTAAAAAAAGATATGATTACACAGATTGCTACGTGCTTCGCACTCTTATAATCCTTAGATTGTTATCCATCCAAATGCATTTGCAATTGAACTTAAAAGTATTATTGCCGCAAATAATGGGCAAAGGTATTTAATCATAAAGTTAAAAATTTTCTTTCTGCGGAATGTGCCTTCGCCGTGAAGAACTTCCTCTTCGATTTTCTTAAGACCAATTATTTTTGAAACAAGAATACATGTAGCAAATGCAGCAATTGGCATCATTACTGAATTAGTTAAGAAATCAAAGAAGTCTAAAAACTGCATTCCAATAATTTTGATGCTGCCTAAAGGACCATAGCCAAATGATGAAAGACTGCCAAGAACAATCATAATACCACCAAGAATAATAGTTGATTTCTTTCTTCCCCATCCAAATTCGTCCTCAAAAGTTGAAACAGCACTTTCTGTTAAGGCTATTGAACTTGTAAGTGCAGCAAAAAGTACTAATGTAAAGAAAAGTATACCAACAACTGTACTAAGTCCCATACTTTCAAACATCTTAGGAATTGTAATAAACATAAGAGAAGGACCGGCTTTTAACGCATCAGGATCTCCACCTGAGAAAGCAAAAACAGCAGGAATAATCATAAGTCCTGCCATAATGGCAATAGCAGTATCAAAGATTTCAACGTTTTTAGTTGAGCTTTCAATTGACAAATCCTTTTTCATATAAGAACCAAATGTAATCAAAATACCCATTGCAATAGATAGTGAATAAAACATCTGTCCCATTGCCGCAACTACAGTCATCCATGAAAAGTTCTTAACATTAGGGACAAGAAAATATTTTACACCGGCCATTGCTCCCGGTCTTGTTATAGAATAAATCATAATGATAAGTGAAAGAACAACAAGTATAGGCATCATAAATTTTGATACACGTTCAATACCGCTTCTAACACCTGCATAAATAATTGCCAAAGTTATAAAAGTAAATATAATAAAGCAAATTTCTGCAGAAAAACCGCCTGAAATAAATCCCGTAAAATAGTCATCACCTGCTAAAAGTTTGCTGTCACCAATAATATATTCGACAAGATATTTAATAACCCAGCCACCGATAACAGAATAGTACGGAACGATAAGTATAGGAATGATGGCATTAATCCATCCGCCTAAAGATACAAACTTAGAGTTACTAAATGATTTAAAAGCACCAACAGGGCTTTTCTTAGTCATACGACCAATAGAAGTTTCAGCTACAATCATTGTATATCCAAAAGTAAGGGCAAGGACAATATATATTAATAAGAAGATACCACCACCGTATTTAGCAGCAAGATAAGGAAATCTCCAAATATTTCCAAGTCCTACAGAAGCCCCTGCAGCCGAAAGAACGAAGCCTAGCTTTCCAGAGAAAGAGCTTCTTTTTTCATTATTTTTTTTCATAACATTTTTACCTTTCTTATTACCTTTTTAGATGTATTTAGAAAGCATAACATAGAGTAAGGAAAAATACAAATCCATCTTTAAAATTATTAAAGAGATTTGCAGCAGGTATGGGAATGCAGCTGAAAATTGAATTTGTTCCAATGAAGTCACAGTTGCGAAAATAACCTGAATGAGTTAAGCTTATATCCGTATAAATTATATTAGATTAGCAAAAGATATGGAGAAAAGTTATGTTATATATTATGAGACACGGAAAAACAGATTGGAATGCCAAGCATAAGCTTCAAGGTCGTACAGATATTCCATTAAATGAAGAAGGCATTCAGATGGCAGAGCAAGCCAAAGAAAAATATAAAGATGTTAATTTTGACATATGCTATTGCTCACCGCTTGTTAGGGCAAAGCAGACAGCCGAAATTGTTTTGGAAGGAAGAAACATTCCTATTGTATATGACGACAGGCTTATGGAAATGTGTTTTGGCGTGTATGAAGGTGTAACACATCCGTCTCAGATAGAGGGAAGCCCTATTAGAAAGTTGTTTAAGGATCCGGCTAATTATCCGGGTGTGGAAGATGGAGAAACTTTTGATGATTTATTTGCCAGAACAGGAAGTTTTCTTAAGGAAGTAGTTCAGCCACAGTTAGATGCAGGTAAGGATGTTATTATTGTGGGACATGGAGCAATGGATTCAAGCATTGTGTGTCAGGTGCAAAATATTCCGTTGGAAAAATTCTGGGACGCAGGCATTGAGAACTGTAAATTAATGAAATTGCTTTAAGGTTGATAGCAAAAAAATTTAATAAAGTATAAAATAAGACTTGAATTTTAATATTAATAAAAAACTAGAAGTTAAGAAATAATAGAAAATATTTTTAAATAAGTATATAAAAAACAGAGGTGTGTCTTGCTTTCATTAGATTAAACATCTAACAGGCAAACAAAACATCGTCCTCTGTTTTTTTTTGTGCCAAAGCACATATGAATATTATTTTCTAAAAATAACTAATTAACAACCAAAGTTAAAGAATTTGCAAATAGCGTTAAATAACTGGTCGCAACTATTGAATTTAAAACACATAGTTTCGTCCTCCTTATTTTAAGATTTGTACTGGCCAATTACAAAAAGAATTGTAACAATTTTGTAATATTTAAGCAATAGGAGGTCATTGGAATAAGTGTCGTTATTTACCAAATTATATGCTCACTAAATTCTATATTTACCAAATGCTTAAAACGTGCTGAAGTAAAAGGCTTACGCAAGTTATACCAATCCAGCAACAGCCGCCAAGCAAAATAGGTTTGCCACCATTTTTGATAAGCTTGACAACATTACAGCCAAGACCGATGGCAGCCATGGCAAGAGTAATAAAGAATTTGCTAAGCTCTTTAAGTGGTGCAAATACTGATGATGGAACACCAAGACTTATGGCAATTGTTGTAATAAGAGAAGCAACAATAAACCACAAAATAAACATAGGAAAAGCTTTCTTAAAACTAAATCCACCTTCATTTGAATTGCTACCTGACTGTTTTGCCCTAAATAAAGCGAGAACCAAAGTAATAGGAATTATTGCAAGAGTTCTTGTAAGCTTAACTGTAACGGCTTTATCAAGTGTCTGAGTTCCAAGGTTCCACATACTGTCCCAAGTAGAAGCAGTAGCTGTAACTGATGAAGTATCATTAACAGCAGTGCCGGCAAATATACCAAAGGCTTCACCGGATGTTGTATCAAAGCCTAAGAAATGTCCAAACATTGGAAACAATAAAGCAGCTAAAACATTGAAAAAGAAAATAACAGAAATAGCCTGAGCCACTTCGTCATCATCTGCATCAATAATAGGTGCTGTTGCAGCAATGGCAGAACCACCGCAAATAGAAGATCCTACACCGATTAAAGTACTGATATTTGAATCAATGTGCATAGCTTTGTGAAGTGCGAATGCTATAATCAAAGATGTGGAAATTGTACAAATAATTATTGGAAGTGATTGCTTTCCGGTACTAAATATTACGTTAAGATTAAGACCGAAGCCCAATAAAATAACTGCATACTGAAGTATCTTTTTTGATGTAAAAGTAATTCCCGGTTTGAAAGTTTTTCCCGGTTGCCAGAATAAAGCAATAACCATACCGGCAATGATAGCAATAACGGCACTTCCAATAATAGGAAAGATTTTGCCAAGTATCCAGGCAGGAATTGCGATTGCAAGGCAAACTAATAAGCCTTTGTATTTTTCTTTTATAAGGTTCATTTAAAATCTCCTTTGTGAAAAGTATTCTTGAAATTTAATCGTAAATTATAGTTACAAGTTATAGAGAAGGAACTATTTCAACATAAATCTGGTCAAATTTATCTATCAAATCTTTTGTGATATGTTCCTGTATTTTTTTGAAATCCTTGATTTTTACAGTGTCATTTTTGCTTTTAACGTAGACTTCAATCCATGTTTTACGCCCTGTTTGTGTAACATCTAAGAAATCAAGACTATATTCATAATTGCTAATGTCCTTATTTACAACTTCTCTGATTTCATCCATAATCTGTTGGTCAGGCGAGAATAAAACCAATTCCTTTAAGTTTTTGATAATCTGCACAATTGGCTCTTTTACAAGGAATAATGCAACAATAATTGCCACAGAAGAATCTATGTAAGGGATAATAAAATTAATTGGGCTGTGTGTAAGGAAAATCTGGAACAAAAATGCAACTGAAATTCCAAGAGTACTTACAATGTCAACCTTCCACAAATAAAGCTCTGATTTAATTATCATTGAGGAATAGTCACGGCTAAGATAATGAAGCACAAGGTACATAATTATACAGCACACGCAAAGAGAAGCTTCATATATAAGAACGTTTGTGGCATCAACTGTGTGTCCACCGTGAAGTAAAACTGTAATGTTGTTTGTAATCATATTGATAACTACAATAAGTAAAACAATATATTTTACAAGAACAAGTAATGATTCAATTTGAGAAAAACCATAAGGTTTCTTTTCAGAAACAGGTTTGTATAGAAAAGGAACCAAAATAAACATTGGAAGCAATAGTAATAAGTCAAACAAGTCAAATATGCCGTCAGTCATTACGGTTTTTGAACCTAAGACAAAGGAAGCGATGATTTCTAATACTGTAAAAGTAACGGTGCCTCCCAGTGACAGCCTTAAAATTTTGTTCTCCGTTTTATACTTTTGTTGGTCCATAATAAATAAAAAATCCTTTCTTTTTCTTCTCAAATATAATAAATCGGGTATAATACAATAGTCAATAGATAATTACAAATAAAAAATTGCTTTCCAAAGTATTTATGTTGGAACCATAAAAATGTTATGATATTATAAATAAAAAGCAAAACGGAAAATAATCAATATAGTGAAATGGAGGATTAGATATGGACAAAAAAGCAATATATAATTTAAGTTACGGAGTATTTATGGTATCAACTAAGGCAGGTGAAGTGGCTAACGGTTGTATTACAAACACTTGTATTCAGGTAGCAGGCAATCCTGTAAGAATAGCAATTTCGGTATTGAACAGTAACTACACTTGCGATTTGATTAAAGAAAGTGGTATTTTTGCAGTAAGCATTTTGGACAATGATTGTACATTTGAAACAATAAAGCATTTTGGTTTTCAGTCAGGAAGAGATGTGGACAAGTTTGGAAACATTACACCACCTACAGATTGTAATGATGTACCATATCTTGGCTGGCAATCCTGCGCAGTTATTAGTGGAAAAGTTGTTGAGCAACATGATCTTGGAACACACACATTATTTATTGCAGAAGTTGTTGATGCAAAGGTATTAAGCGATAAAGAACCTATAACTTATGCAAAATATCAAAATGAAATAAAGCCGAAAAACAATGCAGCATCTGCAAAAGAAGATGGCAAAAAAATTGTTGGTTGGAGATGTAAGATTTGCAATTATGTTTATGAGGGAAGTAAGTTGCCGGAAGATTATGCCTGTCCGTTATGCGGTCATGGAGCAGATGATTTTGAGCCAATATATGAAAGCTAACCGTTGTGCCCAAAGGTAATTATTCCACCATTGTGTAAGCACAGGTTGAATAATGACTTATAACTTTTAGACAAATCAAAAAAAGTATGCTACAATGTTGAACTGTACAGTGTGAATGTACGACTTTTAATGGACTAAAGGAGAAACGAGAAAATGAATATTGTTTGTTTAGATTTAGAGGGAGTATTAGTTCCTGAAATATGGATTGCATTTGCAGAAGAAACAGGAATCCCTGAACTTAAGAGAACAACAAGAGATGAGCCTGATTACGATAAGCTTATGAATTATAGAATTAACATCTTAAAAGAGCACGGATTAGGACTTAAGGAAATTCAGGAAACAATTGCAAAGATTGATCCTATGCCTGGTGCAAAAGAATTTTTAGATGAATTAAGAGAGATTACTCAGGTAATTATTATTAGTGATACATTTACACAGTTTGCAGGACCTTTAATGAAGAAGTTAGGTTATCCTACAATTTTCTGTAACTCATTGGAAGTAGCAGAAGATGGAGAAATCACAGGATTTAAGATGAGAATTGAAAACTCAAAACTTACTACGGTAAAGGCATTGCAGTCAATCGGATATGACACAATTGCCAGCGGAGACAGCCACAATGACCTTGGAATGATTAAGGCAAGTAAGGCAGGATTTTTATTCAGAAGCACAGATGAAATCAAGAAAGAATATCCTGAACTTCCAGCTTTTGAAACATATGATGAATTAATGGCTGCAATCAAGGAAGCATTATAATATAAGAAATTTAAATTAAATCAGAGTAATAAAGAACTATGTTTGATACTGGAAATTTATTGTAGCATAGTTCTTTTTTTTGCATTTATGGAAAGGATATAAACATATTATATTTGACCGAGCTGAATGCAAGGAATGCTTCTTGTCCAAAGGACAAGGAGATGTGGACTGGAGTGAAGCTAATAAACATCGCGTAAAACTTATATTTGTACCATATACGGTAATTCTTTTTTATATGGTACAGAGTTGTTCAGGTTTGAACTGGAAGAAGCTAATATCTGTACCATATATGAAAATTCTTGCTCGTATGGTACAGATTTTTTCTGATTTGAGCTGGGACAAACTTATATTTGTACCATATATGAGATTTCTTGCTCATATGGTACAGATTTGTTCTGATTTGAGATTGAACAAGCTTGTATTTGTACTATATATGAAATTTGTTGCTCGTATGGTACAGATTTGTTCTGATTTGAGATTGAACAAGCTCGTATTTGTACCATATGTAAAATTTCTTGCTTGTATGGTACAGATTTCTTCTGCGTTAAGCAGGAACAAGCTAATATCTGTACCATATTTGAAATTTCTTGTTCGTATGGTACAACCTTACCTCACAGAATATGAGAACTCGGTTCTATGTGGTAGTTACATATTAGTTTGAATATGATGAATCTTTGTATCTGCCACATAAAAAGAGAAAACTTAATCATATGGGGCAATTCATATTATTTTCAATAACAATGAATCTTGAAATCTACCCCATAGTATGCATAAACTTGCTTCTATGGGGTAATTACCTATTTGAATTGAATTAACCTTGTCTTCTACCAAACTACATAAACTGGAAGTTTAAATAGTTTCCCAAAATCATAGATATTATGTTATACTGTTTTTAGTGTAGAAAAGAGGGAGTATTGAAAAATCAATAATTTATTCTAATCAAATTCTAAATTTGTTAAAATCTATTATTTATCCCCGAAAAGTTCGTTGCAAAAAGAGTTGTAAAAGTTGCATAGAGTTGCGAAAATTAAAAGAGTTGCAATAGTTACCATAGGACCCCCACAATGAAAGTAAAAGAGGGAATGTATATGAAGAAAATATTGGAGGCAATTAAGAATTTCTTTTCTGCATCTCACGAAAGGGAGCGAAAAGGAATACAGGCGACTAAGCATGGAATGTTTAACAATTTCGTATATGCAGTAAAGCTGACATGGCAGTTAAACAATCAGTTTATTATAGCAATGATTGTAATGGGAGTATTGTCGGCATTGTATATGCTTATTGGAATTTATATTCCAAAGATTGTATTGGCATTAGTAGAAAATAAAGTTACAACAGACACAATGATTAAAGTGTTGGTAGCAGTGGGAATTATAATTCTTGTAGTAAAGCTTATTAACACAAAGGCTCAATATGTAGGCGAGTATGCCTGGGACAAGGTATATAAGGGGTTAGTTTCAAAATATCTTAGAAAATCATTTACAACAGATTTTAAAAATATGGAAAATCCGGATTTCCTTGATTTGATTGAAAGATCAAAACATGCAATGTATAACTATCAGGGAATTAGTGGTTACTGTAGAAGAGGAAGTAATATTCTTTCAAATATTGTACTTGTAGTTATAGCAGGTGCAGCAATAGCAGTAATTAATCCTTTGATAATTTTGGTGCTGGTAGTTATTTCATATTTTATATATAAAATCCTTGATTCAACAATGGAGTGGACGAAAGTAAATTTTAGAGATGCAATGTCATCTAATTTTAGAAAAAATTATTATTTTTCTTCCACAGCAAGAGATTTTAAATATGCTAAAGACATAAGATTATTTAAAATGCAGGATTTTATTGAACAGACGTGGAAAGACATAAATACAGTTTATTATGCAGCCTGCAAAAAAAATCACAGAAAATGGGTAATGTGCGAGGCAAAGATGAGTTTTCTTCGCCTTTTTCAGAATTTATTACTATACGTAGTATTGATTTATATGGTTTTAAATAAGGGAATGAGCATTTCTGATTTTGTTTTATACATAGGTTTGGTTGCATCATTTTCCACAGCTATGACAGATATGTTCTGCAATATGGTTTGGATGAATATGAACCGAATGGAACTTGACGATTTTAGAACATTTATGGACTGGAATGAGGACAAACCTGACATTGAAAAAGGCCAGGGCGTAAGTAAGAATATAGGCTTGAAGCAATTTGAGTTTAAATTTGAAAACGTATCTTTTAAATATCCGGGACACGAAAAATATGTTCTAAAGAATATTAATCTGACTATTGAAGCGGGAAGCAAGTTGGCGGTAGTTGGTATTAACGGCGCAGGAAAAACAACTTTAACAAAGCTTCTTATGAGACTTTATGAGCCAACAGAGGGAAGGATTCTTCTTAATGGAGTTGATGTAAAAAAGTATGACAGAGATACATATTTTAAAATATTTGCGCCTGTGTTCCAAAACATTGAAATTTTTGCTTTTCCGGTATGGCAGAATATTTCAATGAAGCCTGAAAATGAGACGGACAAAAACAGAACAATGGAGGCTTTGGAAAAAAGTGGTTTGGATGAAAAGATTAACAAATATGAAAACAAAATAGACACTATGCTTCTTAGAATATTTGACCCTAACGGTGTTGATTTGTCAGGTGGAGAAAGACAAAGACTTGCCATGGCAAGGGCGCTTTATCAGAACAGAGAAGTTCTTGTTTTGGATGTAAAATGAGGTATAGATGGTAGGCGTG
>ENA-OPVG01001423-OPVG01001423.1-human-gut-metagenome-genome-assembly--contig:-NODE-1423-length-17249-cov-2.897115_pt1 | contig 17249 bp, 20 predicted proteins | sample MGYA00241093_ERZ501975 | MGnify/ENA primary metagenome ERZ501975 (study PRJEB25962, sample SAMEA2042993) | human gut metagenome | biome: human gut; feature: human-associated habitat; material: faeces... | reverse complement strand
AGCGCCGCCGCTGGATAGCCACCCAGCTTTTCCTTGCATTAAAAATGGGACGTAACCTCCCCACAGCCTTACTGAACGGAAACGGAGATTATCTGCTGAAAACCCTCCAAGCCTTTATCGCCCCCCGCAGCATTCTGTTGGCGCTCATCGGATTCTTTTCATGTGTTCTCTGCATTTTCTCTCCGGCTTCTTCCATAAAGTGGTGGATTTTGCTTATCTTGCTGAACGGTGCGTTATACCTGGCCATTCCGTCCAATATGAGATATAAATACATGAGCAGAATCCTCAGGCAGACACCTTATTTTGTAATCATTATGCTTCTCAACTTGTTTCACTTGAAAGGAATGGCACAGAAGTTCAACCATACACAGCATGGATAGAATTATGAATATAAAAGAGTACTTACAGCAACACCCGCAATGGAAAAAACGGATACACGGTTTCATCATGCATCCGGTAAAGACACGCCCCTATTGGTGGATACGCGTATGGCAGCCTTTCTACATAAAAAAAGGCCGGGGCTCAGTCATTTATTCCAGTGTACGGAAAGACCTTCCACCGTTCCACCTGTTCCAGATGGGAAAATATTCGGTAGTGGAAGATTTCTCCTGCTTGAACAATGCCGTAGGCGACATCGTAATCGGCGACTATTGCCGGATAGGACTCGGCAATACGGTCATCGGTCCCATCCGGATAGACAACGGGGTCAATATTTCACAAAACGTAGTCCTGATAGGATTAGATCACAATTACCAGGATATCACTCAAGGCATCATCGAACAAGGTATCACCACTTCTCCTATCCACATCGGAGAACATACCATCATAGGAGCCAACGTGATTGTACTGCCCGGAATCACCATCGGCAAACATTGTTTTATCGGTGCCGGGTGTGTGGTTACCCAAAACATACCCGACTATTGTGTCACGGTAGGAAATCCCGCACGCATTATCAAACGCTATAACCCTCAATCACAAACATGGGAAAAATTCAACAAATGTATCCTTTCCAACGTTTAAAATAAAAATAAATAATTGATGGCATCACTATAATTAATAAGGCTCCTAAAAAGGAAATTCCACAATATTTACGCTCCGCCAGCATCTGCCTTTTATTTTTCCGAAGGTAGGTAATCACTTCATTATAATAATTTGCATATTTTTTCCTATCGTGTTTCACTATGACCGACAATATCATAAACAAATACAATATTTTTTGACGCTTTGCCAAATAAGCCAAAGAAGAATAATGTTTGACCACCATTTGTTCTATTTCATTTACTCTATAAAAAGTTCCCTCAAGGTATTTCAGAAATTGCTGGTCCCTAAAAGTTCTACTAGTTGAAGCATCACGAATAGTATATAAATAAATAGGAGAATCTTGCATTACAGTAAGGGAGGAATACAAAAAAGCTTGACTATTAAATAAAAAATCCTCATCACACCTACCCACCTCAAATCTGATATGATATTTGTCCAAAAAGGTTTTCCTATAGAGTTTAGTCCAGACATAAATATCCATACTCTCTCTTATTAAAAACTCTTTCATAGCTTCATAATTGTTCCATACATTAACAGCACCACTATGAGTATTATGAATGAATTTTCCGTTTTCATATCTTGCAACATAAGAACCTGCCGCAATATCCGCATCTGCATCCTCTATATTACTTTCCAATATTCGAACTGTATCCGGATAATAAAAATCATCATTATCAAGAAATCCAATATAATCCCCTTTCGCCAAATCCATACCTGAATTTCTTGCTGACGCCTGCCCTGCATTCAATTGATGCACCACTTTGATCCTATTATCTTTTCGGGCATAGGTATCACATATTTCTCCGGATGAATCTGTAGAACCATCATCAACCAATATCAATTCCCAATTGGAATACGTCTGCGCTAATACGGAATTTATCGTATCACACAAAAACTTCTCAGCCTGATAAACAGGCATAATAATGCTAACCAATTTTTTATTCATAGTCAATACAAAAATAAGCAATTTATTTACTTGATATTATAAAAAAAGAAAGTAAATTTGAATTCAAAGTATTCATTATATGCCAAATATAGTTTTAAGTATCATCATTCCCGTATACAATGTTGAACAATACATAAATCAATGTATAGAAAGTATTCTCATCCAAACTTATCATGATTATGAAATAATTCTGATAGATGACGGCTCAACGGATTCATCCGGAGAAATATGTGATACCTATGCCCAAAAAGATAGTAGAGTCAAAGTGGTACATAAAATAAATGGAGGGGTCAGTTCCGCACGCAATATAGGATTACAAATGATAAAAGGCAAGTATTTGACTTTCATTGATCCTGACGATTTCATCAACATAGACACTTATGAGGAAAACATGAACATTATGATAAACAATAGTGAAATAGATATTCTGCAATATCCTTTTTGCAAATTGCACAGCACTAAATATGTAGAAACTCCGACTAATAATTGTCAATATATTAAAGGAACTGAAGCTATATTCTCCAACTGGTGGTCAGGAAGTCCCATCCATTATTCCATATGGAATAAAATATTCAAAAAAGAAATATTCAATCATATCACCTTTTTAGAAGGACATGTTTCAGAAGACACACGGCTCCTTGTTGATTTCTGTAAAAAAGCAAAAACAGTTTACCTTTCAGACAAGGGACTATACTATTATCGCATAAGAGAATCTTCACTCACGTCTAATTATACATTTGACAAACATCTGGATTTATTCTATGCCCACCTTTCCATATATACAGAACTTATAAAATTTCCTATATTAACTTCCCAACAAGTACCAGCATTCGAAAGAATGTTCCGAAGATTAGTTCAAGCCAAACAAAGCAATATTACAGCCGACTTAGCTAAAGAATCAAAACAGATAAACAACCTATTTCCAGCTTGGAAAGATATTTTTAGAGCCCAGGGAAGTAGTAAGCTTTGGCTTTCTACCGCTAAAATCTTAGGTACAAAGATCTTTATCAAACTCTATCCTCACTATTCAAAGTTTAAAATAAACACATAGCGAAAAAGTAAATTTGGGCAAAGCGTAGCGAATTAGCTGATAGAGCGTTAGTTACGCTTTGTTTTTCTATTGAGCAAAGCCAACGAAATACCACCTCGAAGCCAAACGGTGCAGAAGTTCAGTTACCACCTCGTTACTCCCGTAACGGGTGCAGATTTTTTGCTAAAATGTTCTGTTTCTGTGTTTTGCGTAGATTTGCATAGCTGTCGGTAACTCACTAATAACTAATTTTGTAACCAAAAAAAGGAGTGAGTTATGCGTAGTACATTCAAGGTATTATTTTACGTGAAGAAAGGTAGCGAGAAGCCGAACGGCAACCTCCCTCTGATGTGCCGTATCACGGTGGACGGCGAGATTAAACAGTTCAGTTGCAAGATGGACGTTCCCCTGCGGTTGTGGGACGTGAAAAACAACCGTGCTTCGGGCAAGAGCGTCGAAGCGCAGAGAATCAACCTTGCGGTAGATAAAATCCGTGTGGAGGTAAACCGCCGCTATCAAGAACTGATGCAGGCGGATGGTTATGTTACCGCCGCCAAACTCAAAGACGCCTATCTCGGTATCGGCGTCAAGCAGGAAACTTTGCTGAAGCTGTTCGAGCAGCACAACGCCGAATTTGAGAAGAAAGTCGGGCACAGCAGGGCGCAGGGTACATTTACCCGTTATCGGACGGTCTGCAACCATATTCGGGGGTTCCTGCCCCACACCTACAAGCGTGAGGATATTCCGTTAAAGGAACTCAACCTCACGTTCATCAACGATTTCGAGTACTTTCTGCGCACGGAGAAGAAATGCCGCACCAATACCGTGTGGGGCTACATGATTGCGTTGAAACACATCGTTTCCATTGCGAGGAACAACGGGCGTTTGCCCTTTAATCCCTTTGCCGGATATATCAACTCTCCCGAAAGCGTGGACAGGGGCTACCTTACCCAAACGGAGATACAGACGCTCATGGATGCACCGATGAAGAACGCCACCCACGAGCTTGTACGGGATTTGTTCGTCTTTTCGGTGTTCACAAATGTTGCACTAAATAAAATAAACCTGTAAATCAGAAAGTTATCATTAAATAAAAAGAGAATAGGTAATGGTTTAGAAACCACCGAGCTTCACCATTTTGCTCATCTCCAATAAGTCAATCAACAGATGATGCAAAGATAATATTTTTTGTTTAGCACAACGCAGTATTAGGTTCTAAAGTTGAATTTACGTGTAAAAATCACGAAAATCGCCGCAAAACCCATAAATAATGCCGTTTTTTTCTATTAATATAGTATCTTTGTCCCATAAAACAGAAGGATATGATTGAGTCATTTACAATAAAAAATTATAGATGTTATCGTAAAGGGACAGAATTGTCGTTTATTGCATCAAAAAAAGAAGGTGGAAAAAATTCGGATTTACCACCTGTATGGTTCAAGGAAATAAATGGGAAGCGCATTTTGCGCATGCTTTTGTGTGTAGGTTTAAATGGAACTGGAAAATCTAAGATGTTTTCAGCCTTAAATTATTTGCGTATGTTAGCTATCGCAAAACCTCAAAAGCCTACGGAGAAGCCTGAATATCGTCCATTCTTGTTAGATGAACATTCGTCAAATGAACCAACAGAACTGTCTTTAATCTACTATATTAGGGATGTATGCTATCACTATTATATTAAGGTATCAAATGAACGTATAGAAGAAGAAGAATTGAATCTTAAAAAAAGTCGTTTAGTTCGCATATATCAACGCAAGCATAATGTTGAGACAGATACGGTTTCCATCAGTTTCGGGAATGCTTGCGATTTGTCTAAATCAGACCAACATGATTTAGAAGTGAATACATTATCTAATTCCAGTGTATTGTCTGTATTTGGTTCCTTAAATATGGATAGTCAAGTACTAAGTGATAATTATGATTTCTTCGAAAATCATATTAGTCTGGTTCGACGGTCTGATAAAAGCCTTGCTGACAAATTACAAACAGGAGATGCAGAAAAAGATGCTATAATGAAGCGTTTGCTTTTACGCCTATTAAAAGATGTTGGTACTAATATTTGTGATTACATCGTAGAAGATGCGAGCTTAAACATATCTGAACTTATAGAAAATGGAGCTCCGGATATTATTGTAAAAGCAATGTTAGAACAATATCCTTCCGGTACTATTACTCATAAGAATTTACGTTTTGTCCATTCAACAGTTGAAGGTGAAAGAGCATTAGATTCTGGATTAGAATCATTAGGAACTATAAATATTATACGCATTCTTATAGTCTTATATGATGTTATACTTGGGAAAAAATGTTCATGTATCGATGAAATAGAGTATGGAATACATACTAAGGCGTTATCCTTTATATTAAAAATGTATTTAACCTTGGCAGAAGATTGTCAGGTAATTGTTGCTACGCATGATTTATCTTTATTAAATACCGATTTTCTTAGGCGAGATGCCGTCCGTTTATTTGAGAAAGATGAACATGGTACGATTAAAGTAAAACGTAGGGACTATTTACATAATACTGTTAGCTTTTATCGAACTTATGAGAAAGAAGTTGCTCCTGAAATTGATAATATAATGAAAAATATTGATGTATTTTTGAAATACAAAGATGATATAAATCACAAGTGAAAATTTCCACATATATGCAATAAACACACGGAATATTCATGATTACCTTAAACCATTCGGACAAAAATCTGCTTATTCCGTGTTTTTTTCACGCAAATTCTTGTTTGACTAAAAAGAAAGCTATATCTTTGCAATGTCAATTCGAACTTAAGACCCTGGCAAAAGGAGCAAAGAGTTGACATTTCACTTATGAGTAATGTTTACTATGTAAACAGAATCGCCCAACCTACGGGGGAACATGAGGTACATCAAGCAGGCTGTGGATATTTGCCATCAGAAGAAAACCGAATTTATTTGGGGTTCTTTACAAACAGTGGAGATGCTATAAGGGAGGCAAAAAAATACTACAGTAATGTAGATGGATGTTTTTTTTGTTGCCAGAGTCACATCGAAGGTAGTTAATGAAGATGGACTCATGGTATGTAACGCCTAAGTACACCGTAGCGGAATCGGTAGGCCACCGTAAAGTGTTAAACATAACAAGAATTTGATATGGCAAGAACTGTAGAAAAAGGTAGAAGTGCCGAAACAGGGCAATTTGTTCCTATTGACTATGCTAAAAAGCATCCAAAGACAACAGTTATTGAGAAAGTCAAAGTTGGCCCTCCAAAGCGGAGAAAGTGATTTTTACCTTTTAGGATGTGCTTAGACGATGTGAATCGTCTAAGCCTTTTTATGAACTTATCATTTTTTCAATAAGATGCTATTTCATCATCGGTTAGATGATTTTTCGCATAGGGTTGTCAGTTAATTTTTGTAGAAAGCACTTCTTTTATATACTGTTGCTGTGCGTTATCCATGCCGAAGAGCTTGTATAACTGTCCATTAACGTTTCCATTATAATCTATTAAACCATTGTTATCGGTATAATCCAATAAATCAGGGACTTTCTTCGCCAAGGATGTTAAAGACTCATCTGTCATCAAGAAAGCAAACCGTATTATCTCGCTGGTTGCATATTTGAAGAAATTATATGCTTCCTTTTCAGTTTCGAAAGTTTTCAAAGCTACTCGTGAACGTCCAAATGCACTATGATTGTCTATTACTGCTATTTGATTGCTTCGTTTTTGTCCTCCAGCATTCGCACTTGAAACAATGACTTTCCATCGTTCCAAATGCTCAATTTCCGAAGATATAACATTCTTGTTTGCAACATACCATCGCGCACGACCGCTTTTCCCCGCCTTATCATTGGTAAACAATTTTATTTCAACGTCTAGATTGAAATAATCGCCATCGTTATATACCCTAACAAGTGAAGGATTCTTTTCAACAAAATCGCTTTCAATGCCAAACAACTTTTGCGATAATACCGAATCATGTAAACAGGCATACTTTGAAATAATTGCGTCAAGTTTTTTTATAATCTCGACATCACGTGGATTAAGAGAGAATAACGTATCTCCTGGACAGTCTGCATCAATTTCTATCTTATTCCCATTTTTAGAATATACATACTTGAATCCCGACTGAGTTTTATTCATGTCTTTTAATACGATAGAAAGTCCATCTGCTATAGCAACATCTTTAAATATATCTGTTGAGCACGGGAAAAATTCAAGTAACATTAAATGGCTGTCGTTCATTTGCATTAACCCGAATTTTTCAAGTCCTTTACCTGACCTATGAATCCATCTTGAACCGGGATATATTAATGAAGTGTATTATCCAAGCTGCTCGCTTATTATTTGGAAGTACTGGAAAATACTGGAAAAGCCACTCAACTTTGACCCTTTTGGCCACGCAAGATTTGCCCACCTTTTTGTACTATATGATTGACCCTTTAAAGTCCTGGTGTTGGGGGGCAATATTATTTTATCCTTTTAAAAATTCTCGTTTTTCTTAGATTTTAATTTTCGCATACTTTCACCATATAATTCTATAGTATGGGCCGTATGTATGATGCGGTCAAGGATTGCATCGGCTATTGTTGGATCACCTACCATGTCATACCAGTTGGAAGATGGATACTGCGATGTGATGATGACAGATTTCCGTTCATGCCTATCCTCAATAATTTCAAGCAGTATGGGACGCTCTTTGGCGTCAAGTGGTACAATAAACAAGTCGTCAAGAATGAGTAGCTGGCAACGCTCAATCTTCTTGAGTTCCGCTTCAAGTGTACCTTTTACTTTGGCGACTTTCAGCGCACCGAGCAGTTTCGGAGCATTGGCATAGAAGGTACGGAATCCCCTTTTGCATGCTTCGTGTCCAAGGGCACAGACCAAATAGCTTTTTCCCGTTCCGGAAGAACCAGTAATGAAAAGGTTCTGTGCCTTATGCACAAAATCAAGGGTGGCGAGACGTTCCATCTGATTGCGGTCCAGTCCCCGGTTCGTGGCATAGTCAATCTGCTCAATATAAGCCTTGTAGCGGAATGCCGCATTTTTGGTGAGCCGTGCAATGGCAGCCTGGGAGCGATAGTCCCATTCGCGTGCAAGGAGCATGGAAAGGAACGTGTCCGCAGTCATGGATTGCGGAGTGGTGCCGGCAAGACTTTCCCTGAAAGCCTCTGCCATACCATGCAATTTCATACGGTTCATTAAATCCAGTGATATGGTATTCTGGTCTTGTTGTCCCGTAACGGGAGCTGTTTTATTGTTTACTTCCATAAATAATAGTTTTATTGTTTGTCTTTTTTGTAATATTCACGTCCACGTATATTTTTGTGGGTCAATGGAATCTGGGAAGTCACGTTGGACTGTACTTTTCCGTCCTCATCAGGAAGGAAATCCACATCTTCTCCCAGTTCAAGCACCTCGCGCAAGGCTTGGTATCCGTATTGCAATTTCTGATCCGCACATGCGCAAGCCGCAACTAGACGGTCACGGCCGTATTTCTTCTCCAGTGTCATGATGCCACGGCATGACCTGAACGCTTTGGGTGGATATTGCATGACACGCTCCACTTCCCGAAGATAGTTCAATACGATGTTGTCTATTTCCGAGGCACGTTGAAAGAGTTCCTCCAAGTCCTTGTCATAGGGACCATAATGACCAGGCAGGTTGTGCTCCTTTTTCCAAGAATAAGTGTAAGGAATGTCACAGCGGTCGTGGGTGGCGACAAGGTTCATTCCACAATAGATTTCCACCGTGTCGGCATCATAGAGAATCGTCATGCGCCTGCCTACATACTCTTTTGGAACACTGTAATGGTGCTTGAACAAGGAAACGTAAGAGTTCTTTCCCACGGTCATCAGTTTCCTTTCTTTCATTACGTAGCGTTTCACGGGAAGCGGACGAAGATAATCCTTCTCTCCATGAAGGAATATTTCCTTGCGTGACATCTCCCGTCCGGCCATCACCTTTTCATTGAAATCAAGCAAGGAAATATGGATGGCGGTATTGAGTTCCTCCAAACTGGAAAATGTCATTCCCTCTATATCAAGGTAAATGGAACGGTAGAGGAGCTTTACGGCATTTTCTACCAAAGCCTTGTCCTTGGGGTGACGCACACGAGCAGGATAGACCACACAGCCGTAATATTCGGCAAAAGCGGCGAAATCATCATTGATGACAGGTTCGTTGCGGTCGCTTCGTGTGACGGCAGCCTTCAGATTGTCGGGGACGATAGCCGCAGGAACACCTTCAAAATATTGAATGGCATTCTCGCATGCCTTTATCAGGTCTTCCTTGCGTTGCGACCATACGGCTTCGCAGTAGGTATAATGGCTGAACGGAAGGATGGCAACAAATACCTCGGCTTTCTTCGTCTCGCCCGTCATTTCATCAACAACTTCAAGTCTGTCACCGGCAAAATCAATATACATCTGCTCTGCGGCATAGTGCTCTACATGACCGACAACCTTAATGTGAAACCTGTATTCGCTGACAATCCGTTTGAAGGAAGACAACTGATAGCCGTCCGGATATTCGGTATGGTACTCCTTGAACAGTTTTCGGACACTCATACCTTTGCGTGACAGACGAGATACATATCCGGGAAGCAAGGCCTCCAATTCAATCCTTTTGGATGAAGGCTCCCGATGCCGGGTATCCGTGCAGCCGAACAGTTCATCCAACTGTCCATTGGGCAGGGAAAGAAGCTGTTCAATACTCTTGCCGCTTGAAAGGAATAAGCGGACATATTTGCGGACTGTATTACGGGAAATATGAAACGTAGATGCCGTTTCCTTGATTCCTATGCCAGCCGCATAACATCTTAAAATATTTTTGATTCGTTTATTCATTTGTATAGATTTTATTTTCTCCCCCGTTACACCAGGACAAGGGTACTCAAATCTACACAAAAAAACTATAATTATAGGTGAAGCAAGTGGGCAACACTATTTTAGCCAAAAGGGATAATTCTGCGTGGCCAAAAGGGTCAAAGTTGAGTGGCTTTTCCACACGCATCTAAACCGAAAACTCATCGAATATCCCGAAGGAGTGAAAGACCGTTCGGCGGCTATCCAAAGGAGGCTGGAAGAAGCTGGACTGACACGCAAAATCGGGAGCAACCAAGTGCGGGCAATCCGCATCAACGTGTCGGCAACGTCCGAAGACATGGAACGCATCGAACGGGCGGGACGGCTGGACGAGTGGTGCGCCGACAACCTCAAATATTTTGCCGACACGTTCGGGAAGGAGAACATCGTGGCGGCTCACCTGCACTTGGACGAGAAAACACCGCACATGCACGTCACACTTGTGCCGATAGTCAAGGGGGAACGCAAGCGGAAGAAAAGGGAGGAGCAGGCGAAGAAACGCTACCGCAAGAAGCCGACCGACACCGTGAGGCTGTGCGCCGATGACATCATGAGCCGCTTGAAACTGAAAGCCTATCAAGACAGCTACGCTGTTGCGATGAAAAAATACGGTTTACAACGGGGCGTGGACGGTTCGGAAGCGAGGCACGTTTCCACGCAGCAATATTACCGTGACATAAAGCGACAAACAGAGGAACTGAAAACGGAAGTGGTGGAATTGCAGGAACGGAAAGAAACGGCACGGGAAGAGCTTGAACGGGCGAAAAAAGAGATACAGACCGAACGGCTGAAAGGGGCAGCCACGACCGCAGCCGCCAACATCGCCGAGAGTGTCGGTTCTCTTTTCGGGAGCAACAAGGTCAAGACGCTGGAGAGGGAGAACACCGTCCTGCATAGGGAGGTAGCCACACACGAGGAAACCATCGAAGCACTGCAAGCCGAGATACAGACTATACGGGCAGACCACAGCCGTCAAGTGCTGGAAATGCAGCAACGGCACTTGCAGGAAAAGAACGAAACGGTAACAAAACATCAAACGGAAGTGTCAAGGCTTAACGCCTTGTTGATAAAAGCCGCAGAATGGTTTCCTTGGTTTCGTGCTATGCTCCGTATTGAGAAATTGTGCCTTGCTGTCGGTTTTACCCATGAACAGACCGCCCATTTAATGACAGGCAAGCCATTGCCGTACAACGGCGAACTCTATTCCGATGAGTATAGGCGTAAGTTCAAGACGAATGATGTTACTGCCAAAGTTGGTACAAACAATGGAAAGCTGATACTTGCCATTGACGGACTGCATATCGGGGAATGGTTCAAGAAACAATTTGAACGATTACAACAGAATGTCGGCTTGAAGCTATAGTCTATCATGCACATCACATACATGGAGGACATTTTTTTGTCCCCATGTATATAGAGTCCAAGACTAACTCATGTTATTCCCAAGAAATTACTCATACGGTCAATACACCGTTTCTTTTGATTGAGATTAGGATGGACGTACAGATTAAGTGTCGTTGCTACGTTTGAGTGACCGAGTATGACACTGACAGTTTTATAATCACACTGACTTTCAATACATCGGGTCGCAAATGTGTGCCTAAGTCCATGAAAGACCAAGTGGGGAATATCCAATCGTTTTAGCAACCTGCCAAAATAATCACGATAAGAACGAGGCTCTTTAGATTGTGTAGAAGTGCCTACTACGTATGGGGATTGAGATTGTTTCCTTACCATTTTCAACGCTTGGAGAAGCTGTTTGGATATAGGAATCTCACGATAGGAATTCTTGGTTTTTGGGGAAGAGTGAACCCTTTCTGTAGATTTCAACTCACAGTTATATATTCTGCCTACAGTATGCTTCACGATGATTGTCTTTTGTGCAAAATCCACATCTTCCCATTTCAAAGCGCAAACCTCACCAATTCTCATTCCGGTACAGAGAGCCAACAGTACACCTATATTTTGTGAAGTGGGCTGTTCCAGCAAGTGACGCATCAATATACGCTGATGATTTAATGACAATGTTGGCGGCAGTTTGTTTTCTATTTGGGTAGGATATTCGATTTCCCATTCTTCAAAATGGAAAATCCCGTGCTTATTCCCGTATTTGATAACAGATTTGAGCACTGCCACTATATCCCGGACTGTTTTTCTTGCTAATCCGGAAGTACATTTGTCTATCACAAACTGCTGGACATCCTTCTCTGTTATATTTTCCGCAGCGCCAAATCGTGGCAATAGGTGTGTCTGTAACGTAAGCTGATAAGCACATAGGGTGGAATGCTTCACTATCGGACGTTTTGCATCACACCAAATCTCGGAAACTTCGTGAAATGTTTTTTTATTGTTCATATTTTGAGAGAATTAATTGATTTAACTCTCTCAAAATAACACACTTTTACCGATTTCCCTTTGAACGGTTATGGGTTTTACAAAGCATCTCACAATTTTCCATGCTGGTTGACCCTCCCTTACTCCATGCAGTCACATGGTCGGCATCCATTTCCGAAAGTTTGTAAATACGGGTCTTGTTGGCATTATTCCCCAACGCACAGAGCGGACAATTGGAAATTCCTTGTTTCTCAGCCGCTTCGGTCTGACGCTTGTAGGCAGCCCGCTTGGTTGCTTCTTCAAAGATACGGATGTCAAGCAATTTCTTATCCTCTTCTCCACCCAGTACATATTCGTAAATATTTCGGGGACACCGCACGCTTTCATCCGCTTGCAAGGCTTTTACCCGTTCCGTAACATGGACGGTACTATAAGGGGTGGCATGGTACGTTTCATACAGCCGTCCCCATTCCAAGCCGCACATGTCACGCTCTACCATAGTAAAGGTAGCCGATACCCAGTCAATCACAGAACGGAAATAACTTTTCAATTCTCCCGTGGAAGGCTCGTGACGGTGTATGCTCATATAGGCATCAATGCTCATCTCCTTACTGTCGCAAATCCACCGGAGGGCTTCCGCCAGATAATCCTGCCGTTTCACATCTCCCTTGATATAATGACTCCATTTCTGTATTTCCGCATTTTGGGAATTACTGAACACCCGCTTGGCTGCATTTACGAACTCGCCCGAATAGATGGCATTGAGCAATTCCTGCTCCTTGAGCGGAATGCCTACAATATTGATGGTCTTGAACCACTCCTTTATTTCCTTTTCCTCACCTTCGCATTCATATACCAGCAGAGAGGATTGCATAATCTTTTGTTGCTGCTCTTCGGGCAATCCCGAGAAATACTGTACGTTATCCGCTTCATCCTTGATGGCGAATTTTCCTGTAACGAACCGACCGATAGAAGTGATGCGTTGCTGCCCGTCAAGTACTTCAAATCGTCCGTCCACAGTCCGGTTGAAATAGATTAGTCCGATGGGATAACCTTTCAGCAGGGATTCTATCACCGCTACATCACGTTTCCCATCGTTGTAGATGTAATGGCGTTGATACTCGGGTTGGATAGTGAGCCGCCCGTCCAATCCAAACAGACCTTTACCTTCCAATTCGTTGTAGGTAAATCCTTTACAGATGTCTTCAACAGTCCATTCTGTATGCAATGTTGTCTTCATGATATTGATTCACTTTTTAGGATTATTCTTTTGTGTCTTCTTCTTCCGGAGATGAATTGAGCGCAATGCCTGTCTTGGCGTTCAGCGGACTGATGACTGCCTTACCCGTCTTGGCTTCCAACTCCATACGGGCATTGCGGGCAATCTCACCACCGGCTTCCGCCACATCCATGTGTTCCCGAAATGTTTCCGGATTTTTACTTTCAGATATTTCTTTGGTGGAAAGTTCCGCCAACATATTTAGCACCAATTCCTTATTGGTCATATTGTCACGTAAGTTCTCTTTTTTCAGACCTTTGAACTGCTTATATTCCTTGGCGGTCATGTCACTCCAAGTCTGATAAATAATATCGGTCAGCGTAGCAAACTGCACTCCCTCTTGCAATCCGTGCCGCTTCCATTCATCCGTGAGGTCTTTACGAATCTCTATAGATTTGAGACGCTGATTAATCCAATTATCCGAATACCCCAACCGCTTATAGTCCACCAGTGCTTGATTGATAGAGAGTTCGGGGTCTTGCATTTGGTTAAGACGTTCAGTCGCCACTTGTGCCATCCATTGCTTGAACGGTTCTGCTTTGGGCGATGGAATAGACTGAATCAAACGGAGAAGCTGCTGAGTATCTGCCACATCGGTTAAATACATCTTTCCATCAGCCGATTTCATTTTCAGTTGACTACAATTTGTAGTCAACTCACTCCCTTCTTTTTTTAAACGTGTTTTCAAGACACTCCAATACTTACGAGGATTAGGGCTATCGGTTAGGACAGCCACCACATCCACTATGGAAAAGTACCATTTTTCATCTTTGTCGTCCCAAATAGTACGGACTTTTTTAGCTTCAAAAAGCTTGATGGTATTATGTTGTGTCATAATTTATTGTTTTTGTTTTTAAGTTGAAATCTTAGGTCAGACACAAGGTGATTCAGGAAAAGAACTTGGTTTGCGTCCATACCCCCGTGAATTAAAGAAACTAAATCCCAGTTTACGAGATGGTCAGCTTTACTATTTAGAGAACGGAATACCTCAAAAACCATATGCACGAGTACTAATTAGAAAAATTGCGAGTGATGAAGTACTTTGAAATCTTAGGGATAACTAAAACTTGGTATGGTAGTGCTTCCAAGGTCTATCCAGAACAGATTCAAGTAGACCGTCATGGCAAAGAGACGAAAGTGACGAAACTCAATGACGGGGCAGTCTTGCTTCATTCCGAAGTTCCTCAGAATGAAACATATTATATGGTTGACGGGAAATATTATACCCAAGTTTATGCAAGAGTTCTTATTAAACATATCAGATCATAATTTGCGTATGAGTAATCGGGCATATGTTGAAACCAAAGAGCCATTGCTCCCAATAGCTCCCCTACGGTTCAAATCCGCAAAGTTAGGTGTGTCGGAAATGTTGTATTCCTTGTTTTTTAATCCCCATTGATTGCCCCTGTCGGTTATCCCTAAGATTTCAAATTGCTCCGGACAATACTTATCCAAAAAGGAAATAGGAACGCCCATCACACCGTCATAATCAGACGGAATAGCATCCGTAAAAGGCACTTCAATGGCATCATAATTGTCGTAATGATCATATGCTGTTTTTCCTTTCAGTTCTTTGTGTTTCGAGAAACGGAGATTGTCAACCATAGTCATTAAAGCAAGAGGTTGGTGGCGACGACCATGATCAATATTTGTAAACCAACGTACACCCTTAACTCTTATGAACTTTCGACCATTCTCGTCAATTCGCCATCCTGCTGCAGCTAATGGGTATTCATTCGGAACTTCAAATTCTCTGTCTCCACTATGAATGGAATATCCCAACCACATTTTATTATCTTTTATCAGTGGAAATGCCTCTTTGTAGGTTATCGCATTCATATTTCCGATAATGATAAATTTCTTATCCGCTTCTATAATCCATGCCAAAAATTCACGAAACAAGGAAAATGGAGGATTAGTTACGATAAAGTCAGCTTCATCTCGAAGTTTTGTAACTTCCTTACTACGAAAATCTCCATCTCCTTCAAGATATTCCCACTGTAAATCTTCGATATTTACTCTACCATCATTCGTTATGTCTTTGTCAAGGATAAAGATTTTACCTTTTGTCTGCGCTTTCTTAGGGTCAAATTGCGGTGCTTCCATTTCAAACAAAGAAGGCTCTGCAAGTAATTTCATTTTCTTGGCATCCGGCGCATAACTCGTAGAAATCAGTTTTTTCAAGCCTAACTCATCAAACTTGGCGGCAAAGTATCGGGTAAAGTTGCTCCATTCGGGGTCATCACAAGGAAGCAATACAGTCTTTCCCCTAAACACGTCCGGGTCATATTCAAGATAGGCATTCATTTCAATCTCTATGTCATGAAATTGCGTATAGAACTCATCATTCTTAGCCGCCTTAGCTTCTTTTAGATTAGTATTTGCCATATGTCTATTTTTTTATTTCGTTAGGTACAAGAAGTGTACGCACATCCACATTCAGTATTTCCGCTATCCTGTATAGTACGGGTATAGGCGGTTGCACTTTGTTCGTGGCGTATAGATTGACCATATTAAAACCTTTGCCAAGTCGTTTAGCCAATTCAGTTTGACTAATACCCGCCTCAATCAATGCTTCTTTTATCCGATTCATTGCGACATCTTCTTTAACTTGTTACAAAGGTATATAATTTTATTGGGTAAACCACTGTGCTCTTAAAAGAATGTATTTCGTTAATGGCTTATCCAAAGCTATTTTGGAAAATTTTATTTGTTTTTTCGCCAGTCGATTTTATAAAACTGCCGCCGATAGTTCGTACTTTCGAAAAAAAACTATATTTGCAAATGAAAGAGTTATTTGACAGCATAGCAACGCAAAACACTGAAATTCACACGATTGCTAACTCATTACCGCCACTTCTCAAATAATTCGCTAAAAGTTTATTTCTCAATCGGTTAAGTCAAACCGACAAAAATCTAAAATAAGTAAATCAGTTTAATCAATATAGTCATTTTATGCTCTGCAAGCCAAAATAATAAAATTTCTCTTTTTCCATAAGCAAAGTTTCTCCATGTTTTATTAGCTTCAGGATACAACGTATAATATTTATCAATATTAAAATATTCCTTATTGATCAAATAAGTTTGTTTACACATTATAATCCTTGCATATAAAGCTTTTTTATAAGTCTGCCAAATATCATTGAGTTCCAAAAAAGTTTTTACCGCACCTATAGCTTTTATTCTATCCACCAAAAACAATTCATAATTCTTAGTATAGCTATAAGAATTTCCTATTACAGTATAATAATACAATACATTCGAGATATCTACGGTTAAATTAGAATAATAAAATAACTTGATGCTCATTATATAGTCTTCACAAGCATTAATTCCGTCTTCAAATTGTAATGAGTTCCTATCATAAAGGTTCCTCTTCACAAATAATTTCCACATAGCATCCACTCCCGAAAGACTACTTATTGCCTTTTCCAATAATTGCTGTTTATTTTGCATAGGCTCGTGAGTGACAACCTCATAATTCCCGTTCTCATTATTCACATAATAATTATAGCGTATAATCTCAGCTCCAGTTTCACATGCTTTATTATAAAGTATTTCTATCGCATTCAGCTCCACATAATCATCACTATCTATAAATATGCAATATTCTCCTTTGGCTTCCTTTAACAGTTCATTTCTCGTTTGAGCAATTCCTACATTTTTAGAATGAAACAATACTTTCATAGAACCGTATCTTTCAGGATATTCTTTACTAATACCTTAATTCCGCAGCACTTTAGTTTAACTATTTTTATAAGTTCCTGAGCAACAAA
>ENA-OPVG01001418-OPVG01001418.1-human-gut-metagenome-genome-assembly--contig:-NODE-1418-length-17277-cov-2.013761_pt1 | contig 17277 bp, 14 predicted proteins | sample MGYA00241093_ERZ501975 | MGnify/ENA primary metagenome ERZ501975 (study PRJEB25962, sample SAMEA2042993) | human gut metagenome | biome: human gut; feature: human-associated habitat; material: faeces... | reverse complement strand
ATCCTGCGTGAGCATTTCAAAACTGTTATTATAAGGATTGACGCCGGCTGCCTGAATACTGTAGACATCACGCACTTTAAAATCACCACATCTTGTCTCCAGCGTGGTAAGACCGATCCCGTATCTGGTATTAAATTTTTCTATAATCTCCTTCGTCTGAAAGACCCGGATCTCATCTGCCTCTTCCGTCATCCCTGCATTTTTCCTGCTCTCAAGGCTGTGGAAATATTCTTTTTCTACCGCCTCCAGCGTCTCCTGCAATCTGACCGGTTCATCAAAGAAGAACAGACTTTTTTCTTTTGGAAAATACTCTGAAAATGAAACTGCCTGCTCTTCTTTTTCCACATTCTCCGTTGCCGGATAAATGACGATCTGCTCCATATTTTCCACGGATCTCTGGCTTTCCACATCAAAGCTTCTGATGGAATCAATTTCATCCCCCCACAGTTCGATCCTGACCGGAATCTCTTCTGTCAGCGGATAGACATCCAGGATCCCTCCTCTGACTGCAAACTGTCCTGGTCCCTCGATCTGGCTTTCCCGCTCATACCCAAGATGGACCAGCTCTTCCTGCAGTTTCTGAAAATCAATGACAGCCCCCGCTTCTATTTCAATACGGCTTTCCCACAATTTTTCTTTTGACGGAAGTCCATCTAAAAAAGCATCTGCCGTAGTGATCACCGTAACCGGCTCCCGGTTCTTCTTTTCTGTCAGTTTTTTCAGAACTTCCATTCTTTTTCCGGTCAGGGCAGCACCCTTGATATCCGCATGATAAAACAAAAGATCCTTTGCAGGATACAGAAAGGTATTCTCCTCCAGCATTTTGTATTCTTCATACGCCTGCTTTGCTTTTTCCTCACTGGAAAAAACGATGACTCTGTACTCAAAGCCATCGCCCAATGCATACATCAGATGCGTCTTCTGCGAACTGACGCAGCCCGCAATCTGAAGAATTCCTTCTGTCTTTCCCCTCTTTTGAACTATTTCCTGATAATCCGCCAGTTCTTCCAACGGTTCCAAAAAAGCCAGCATATCATTCTTCCTTCTTCTTACGATTATACTCGTTCATCGCACCACTGATATCGCCTGATACGATCATCTCTACCGCTTTGACCGCATCCTTATATCCTTCCTCCATCAGTTCCTGCTCTGCCTTTGAAAAATGCCCCAGGACATAATCTGCCAGATCATACTTCGGAGGCTTTTCTCCAACGCCCACTTTGATCCGCGGGAAAACCGATCCGCCTACATGGGCGATAATATTTTTGATTCCGTTATGCCCTCCCGCACTGCCTTTCGCACGAATCCTCAATTTTCCTACATCCAGACTGATATCGTCATAGATCACGATCAGTTCTGTCTCAGGATCAACTTTATAATAATCCAGGATACTGCGGATACTCTCTCCGCTCAGATTCATATACGTCTGTGGCTTTGCAAGAATCACTTTCTGCCCTGCGATCATTCCCTTCCCGATCAAAGCCCGGTGCTTCTTTACATCTACATCTATATTATATCTCGCAGCCAGTCTGTCTATTACATCAAATCCGACATTATGCCTTGTCCCTTCATACTCCCTGGTCGGATTCCCCAGTCCTGCAATAATAAACATCTTCACGACTCCTTTCTACTTTTGAAAACGTTGCTATTTATTTTACTCCATCCACAGATATTTGTCACGTATAAATCTCTTTTCCACGTCATACAATGATAGAAAGAACTTGCTGTTCCCCCAACTGCCGGGAACAGACAGATACCGGAAATTCTGAACTTCAGGATCTTTCGGCAAACAGCTACCAGAATCTACCAGGAGGGTTTTCCATGAGTTCCAGAACACGCATCGTTGTCCTACACATGAAAGAAATTATCTACACAGCAATCTTCGCTGCACTTGCTATCCTGCTGATCATTCTTCTGATCGTCATGTTCCGGCCATCCGGGAAATCTGCTGCATCAGGAGAGAAAAAGCAGTACACTCCGGGAGTCTATACTTCCACACTCACACTGAATAATACAAACCTGGAAGTCGAAGTTGCTGTCACAGATTCAGAAATCAGCAGCATCCGCTTTTCCAATCTTGATGAAACCGTAACAACTATGTTCCCACTGGTTCAACCTGCACTGGAAGATATCGCAGATCAGATCTGCCGAACTCAGTCCCTGGAAAATATTTCTTTTCCGGAAGATGCCCCTTATACATCCCAGTTAATCCTTAACGCGGTCACGCAGGCGGTCGAAAAAGCCACAGTTCAATAACCGTGGCTTTTCTGTCTTTCCTATCATAACTGTTCTTTTTCTGACGGAAAGCCTACCCTTCCACAATCAGATATGTTCCATCCGGGAGTACAAAGACCTCCGATGCTTCCTCCAGCTCTTCCTCAGTCATATGATCCACATCCGCTCCGCTCTCCTCAAAATACTCGCGTACCTCCTCCAGTGAATCCACAACAACTGCCATGCAGTCTTCCAGAAATGCTTCTGCCTCTTCCAGTGTCTCTGCTACCGGTTCATCGAACAGTTGTCCCTGATCCTTCAGAAAAGTACGCAGACATTCTTCACTATATTCACCCATCTTCTCGTCCTCCTGCTATCTCATTATCTCAAGTATTTCATCAACCGAATCTACGATACAGTCTGCCCCGTCTTCTTCCAGTGCTTTTCTTCCACGGAATCCCCAGGATACCAGGATCGTCTTCATGCCGGCTGCCTTTCCCGTTGCAAGATCCACTTCCGAATCTCCGATATACGCTGTCTCTGCGATCTCAGCTCCCAGTCTGTCCGCAATATCAAGTGCCGCACTGGGATCCGGTTTTCTCGGAACGCCCTCTTTCTGCCCCTGGATCCAGTCAAAAAGCCCTTCTCCAAAAATCTCCTTAATCACATGACCGACCTGGCGGTCCGGCTTATTCGAAAGCACTGCAAGCCTGATCCCCTGCTTTTTCAATGTCTCGAGCATCCTTTCAATTCCCTTATAAGGAACAACCTTATAAGTACAGTTCTCATCGAACACTCTGCCATAGACTTCCATCGCCTCATCTAGCCTGTCCAGAGCCTCATCTCCCCCGGCTTTCAACGCCTTCTCTATGAGAACCTTCGCTCCGTTTCCGACAAAATCTCTGCACTGCTCTTTCGTGATCTGTGGCATATGGATCTGTTTCATCGTCTCATTCACAGAATATTCCAGTGAATCCAATGTATCAGTCAATGTTCCGTCGAGATCAAAAATACATGCTTTCATCCCTGCTGCCTCCCTGCCATCCTTCATCCTGTAAGGACATTCTGTATTGTATTTCTTTCTCACTTATCATAGTATGATACATTCTAAAAAGCAAGTATTGACAACGCATTTATCGGCATATTTTTCAATCTCCCAGCAGATACTGCCGCATCGTCTTCAGGGCGTTTTTCTCAAGTCTGCTGACCTGTGCCTGAGAAATCCCGATCTGTCCTGCCACCTCCGTCTGAGTCTTCCCTTCAAAAAACCGCAGACTGATAATATACCGTTCCCGCTCATTGAGCCGTTCCATCGCAGCCTCCAGCGAAAGTTCCTCCACCCAGTTTTCTTCCCGGTTTTTCTTATCACTGACCTGATCCATCACATACAATGCATCCCCTCCGTCATTGTATACCGGTTCATGAAGACTCATCGGAGTCTGTACCGCATCCAGGGCAAAAACCACATCCTCCTTGGCAATCCCGATCTCATCTGCAATTTCCTGCACCGTCGGTTCTTTCATATAGCGGCGTACATATCCTTCCTTTGCATAAATAGCTTTATAAGCCGTATCCCTCAAAGAACGGCTCACACGGATGCTGCTGTTATCTCTTAAATATCTCCGGATCTCACCTACGATCATCGGGACTGCATAAGTTGAAAATCTTACCAGCCGCTCCGGATCAAAATTATCCACTGCCTTCATCAGACCCACACATCCGATCTGGAATAAATCATCTGCACTTTCACTGCTGCTGTCAAATCTCTTGATCACACTCAGAACCAGTCGCAGATTTCCTTTAATATATTCTTCTCTCGCTTTTTCATCGCCTTTCTGAATCCGACGAAAAAGCTCCTCCTTCTCATCTTCCCTGAGAAGCGGGAGCTTTGACGTATTCACTCCGCACAGTTCCACCTTATTCATCATCGTAAGAATCCTCCTAAGTCATTTTCTACTTAGAATCATTCTCCATCTGAATCAAAGATATTCTGTCCGGGGAAAAATTTAATAAAGTTTTACTCCTTGACAATCTGTCTGACTGCCTTTTCTTCAGAACTTTCTCACAGTTCTGTCTCTTTTGCAGGATTCTCTTACAGTTCCCACTTATCCGCAAGATTATTGATCTGTGCTTCAAATTTTGCTTTATCTTTATTGGAAAGTCCTGCATTGCTGTAAATGATATCCATAAGCCTTTTACCAGCCAGCGTAAGCCGGTCATACGCTGCATCCGCTTTCTTCTGTGCCGGTTTCTTTGCTTTCACAGGAATCTTCACGCCCTCACTGAGGATCTCATTGTTCAGAAGATCCACTTCTGCACACGGAAATGGTGCAAATGCCTGATAATCAAATGTCTCTTCCACAGTCTTTGCGAACTCCTCAGTTACTGTATCTTCACCATGTACAACAAAAACTCGCTGTATCGGTGGATCAAATGCCTTTACCCATTTCAGCAGACCATTCATATCCGCATGCCCACTGACACCATGAAGGCTTTCAATCCTTGCATGTACCTCGATCGACTCTCCAAACAGCTTCACATTTTTCTCGCCCTCCAGCAGCCGCCGACCCAGCGTTCCGTTTGCCTGATATCCGACAAATAAGATCGTACACTCTTCTCTCCAGAGATTATGCTTCAAATGATGCCGGATTCTTCCTGCATCGCACATTCCTGAAGCGGAAATGATTACTTTCGGCTTTTCTATAAAATTGATCATCTTAGAATCTTCACTGGATATTGCAGTATGCAGTCCCGGAAATACCAGTGGATTGATCCCTGCATTCACAAGAGCAAGTGCCTCCTCATCAAAGCATTCCCGCATATTTTTAGTAAATACCTTTGTCGCCTCGATTGCCAGCGGACTGTCCAGATAAACTTCAAAATCAGGATACTCACTCAGCAGTCCCTTTTCTTTGATCTCACGGATAAAATACAGCATCTCCTGCGTTCTTCCTACCGCAAATGACGGGATCACTACATTTCCCTTCCGGTCAAAGGTCTCTTTCAGAATCCTTGTAAAATCGCCAAGATAATCCGGCTTTTCCTGTGCATGTACCCGATTTCCATAGGTGGATTCCATGACGATATAATCTGCATTCTCCGTATAGGCCGGATCTTTGATGATCGGCTGATCCGTATTCCCTATATCACCTGAAAATACAATCTTTTTTGTCACGCCATCTTCTGTCGCCCACACTTCAATACTGGCTGATCCCAGCAGATGCCCCACATCGGTAAACCGGATCTCAACGCCTTCACAGATCCTGATCCGCTCGCCATACTGACATGGCACAAGAAGTTCAATCGCGTCCAGTGCATCCTGCATTACATAAACCGGCTCATACTCCGGCTTTCCTGCACGCTTTCCCTTCCGGTTTCTCCATTCAGCCTCAAACTCCTGGATATGTGCACTGTCACGCAGCATGATATTACACAGGTCAGCCGTTGCATACGTGGTAAAGATCTGACCTTTAAATCCATCTTTTGCAAGTCTTGGCAGCATCCCCGAATGATCTATATGTGCATGCGTCAGGAACACATAATCCACTTCATTCGCCGGAATCGGAAGCCCCGGATTCTCATACAGATCCGGTCCCTGCTCCATTCCACAATCAATCAGAATATTTTTCCCTGCAGTCTGAAGGAAATGACAGCTCCCAGTAACTTCGTGGGCTGCTCCTACAAAAGTAAGTTTCATAAGTCCACCAACCCTTCCGCTTTTTTCTTTTATTGTAGCACTTATTTATTTAATATGCACGAAAAATATAGCGGTACTCTTTAAATTTTAGTAAATTTTAATACTTATGTTAATAACTCGATGAACGTTATTCATACCGGATCATTTCCCGTCTGAGCCTTGTCATGATTTTCTTTTCCAGCCGGGAAATATACGACTGGGAAATTCCCAGAAGATCTGCCACTTCCTTCTGCGTCATTTCTTTTCCTTCCGGATGATCCAGGCCGAAACGCATCCGCACGATCATTTTCTCCCGACCGGACAGTTTGTTCAAAGCCCGGAACAAAATTTTTCTCTCTGCCTCATTTTCAAGATCTTTATAGATTGTATCTTCATCCGTCCCCAGAATGTCAGATAAAAGGAGCTCATTTCCATCCCAGTCCACATTCAGTGGTTCATCTATGGAAACCTCCAGCTTTGTCTTGCTGTTTCTGCGAAGATACATCAGGATTTCATTTTCAATACATCTGGATGCATAGGTTGCAAGCTTGATCTTCTTCTCCGGATCATAGGTATTGATCGCCTTGATCAATCCGATCGTACCAATGGAAATCAGATCCTCCACACCAACTCCTGTATTATCAAATTTCTGTGCAATGTAGACGACGAGACGCAGGTTGTGTTCGATCAGCGCCGAACGCGCCTCTTTATCCTCACTGGTTCCAAATTTTCTTAAAACCTCCGCCTCCCGCACACTGTCAAACGGTGCCGGAAGGATATCGGTTCCCCCGATATAATGAACTTCCCCGTCCCGGTGCATCAGAAATGACCGGAACGACGGCATCATTTTTAAACGAAACTGACCTGGAACTGAAACTTTTATAAACATACGCTTTCCCCCTTATGTTGTTCGCTATGGTTCAGACCATAACGGCTGTTTTTCTTCACAACCAATATTTTTCATTGAGCAGCATCTGATACTCGCCCTTCTGCGACAGCGCCTCCTGTGAAATGGCAATCCACGGCTTCTCAATCACCCGCATACCGCCCTGACCGGACACTTCCATCCGCTCCGCCTGATATGCCGGAATCACGCCGCCGCCCTTTCCGACACTCCGAAATGGGATGTATTGGACACCGTCCTCCCAGGAAAAAAATCTCTCTGCCACACACGCATCCAGCACCTGCACCGGACGCCCCGAAAGCGGCATCGTCAGATGGTTGCCTGTGTCGAGAATCGCCTGCACATGCCGCTCCCTGCCTTTGTTAAAAAGCGTTACCGCGTACTGGTGTTCCAGCTTCATACACCGCTGCATACCAAACCGCCACACCGCAGATGGAATCAGAAAACTCCCCCCCGCGGTAAACAGCCAGAACAGAAGATTCACCCGTATTCCAAGCGGCTGAACCAGTTCCATGCAGCCAGCCGCCAGCATAGATGCTATGTAAAGCCCGATCGCGGCTTCTGCCGCCTCCGACTTCCTACGGATGGAAAATGCCGTCCATGCCATCAGCACGCTCATCGTGGCGCTTAGGAGCATCCGCCCGGCATATCCCAGCGGAACCGGAGCTAACACCATTCCTAACGCATACACGGCTCCCAGAAGACTCCCTGCCAACCGCCCATACCGGCGTTCCGGCAGACGCAGGCAATTCTTCACCACCGACAGAAGCAGGAAATCCGCTGCCAGATTTTGCAGCAGGATGACATCCGCATACACACGATAGGTCACTGTCTCTTCCCACCTTTCTGTCCGACACGGGATATTATAAGAAAAAAGTTCCGCAAAATTTGTCAAACCGAGGGTGCAAAACGCCTGTTTTGATCGCCAAAAATCGGGGGAAAAACGTAAAATTTGAATAGATTCGACATAAGTCGAAGGTCTGAATCGACGATAAAAAAGAATGTGCCTTTTTGTGTAATAGGGGATTCCAAGGAATTTCCTATTACACAAAAAAACACGCATCAGAAATTTTCACTTCTAATGCGTGTCTCTTCCAAAAACAACTGCTTCTGTATATATTTTGTATTTTTGCTAAAGCAAGAGCAGTTCATCTCTCACTCTTATATTATTTCTTATTTCTCAGAAAATCCGGAATATTGATCTGTGTTTCCTGGCGCATCGGGCGGAACGGCTGTGCCGGTGCCGACTGCAGTGCTTCCTTCGGAGCGACTGGCTGTGCCGGTGCTGCTGCAGATGGTGCACGGAAGGTCGGTGCCTTGTAGGTCGGCTGCGCTGCCGCTGCAGTCTGTGCTGCCGGCTGAGCGTATGTATTGCCAGTCGTCTTTGCCTTGAACGGAGTCTTGAACTCAGTCATCGCTTTTGCGACCGGTGTGTTCACACCGTGGGAATCCAGTCCAGTCGCAATAACAGTGATCGTCGCCTCATCCTGTGCATTCTCATCGTACATCGCACCGAAGATGATATTGGCATCGTCGCCTGCAAGCTCCTGTACATAGCTGGCTGCGTCATTTGCCTCGATCAGGCTGATATCGCCGGAAATATTGATGATAACGTGGCTTGCACCCTCGATGGTTGTCTCAAGCAGCGGGCTGGATACAGCCTGCTTAACAGCCTCAAGTGCTTTGTCATCACCCTTCGCATGACCGATACCGATATGAGCGATACCCTTGTCCACCATAACGGTCTGAACATCTGCAAAGTCAAGATTGATAAGACCCGGAACATTGATCAGGTCGGTAATACCCTGTACTGCCTGCTGAAGAACCTCATCTGCTTTCTTCAGTGCATCCGGCATCGTGGTACGGCGGTCTACGATCTCAAGAAGTTTATCATTCGGGATAACGATCAGAGTATCGACAGCTGCTTTCAGTTTTTCGATACCATTGAGCGCATTGCTCATACGGGTCTTTGCCTCGAAACGGAACGGCTTTGTGACAACGCCGACCGTCAGGATGCCCATATCTTTTGCGATACGTGCAATAACCGGAGCTGCACCTGTACCGGTACCGCCGCCCATACCTGCGGTAACGAATACCATATCTGCACCCTTGAGAGCCTGTGCCAGCTCTTCCTGGCTTTCCTCAGCTGCTTTCTCACCGATCTCCGGCTTTGCGCCTGCACCAAGTCCCTTGGTCAGCTTCTCACCAATCTGCATAGCTGTGGACGCCTTGCAGAACTGCAGTGCCTGCTTATCTGTATTGATACCGATAAATTCTACACCGGCAATATCTTCATCGATCATACGGTTGACAGCGTTGTTACCGGCTCCGCCGACACCTACTACTATAATTCTGGCAGAGTTCTCTGCTTCATTTATCTTTATCTCTAACAAGATACTTCCTCCTTCATTTTCCCATCTGTTCCGGTTTTATCATCTTTATACTAAAATTAGGGTCTTTTAAATCTAGCCTACCTAATACTATATTTGATTTTCAGCAAAAAATCAATCGTTTCTTTTATAAATTTTCAATAAACCAGTCACAATGTTACTGTTCACACATACGTGCCAGTAACGGATTATGCCGATTCTTCCTAGTTTTTATCAAACCGGTACATCGGATTTGCATTCGATTCATCGTAGCTGTCCAGATAGAGGGTTCCGGACAGATCCGGATAATCCCGCAGAATATCCGTCAGCTCCGAAAGTTTCCCGTTCATCTCACTGTTGCTTCCCAGCTCAACCTTCAAGCTCCTGATTTGAAGCGTCGCTTCCTTTTCCTTATTAAAACGGATCTCGTCCACCGCAACCTCGTTGACCGACAGTACCTGCGTCAGGTTCAGAATCTCGTTGAAAACGCTGATATCCTCGACCGGCAGCGGCTGATGCAGCACGATATGTCCAAAGGAAAGTCCGGCAATCTTCGGCACACCCGGCAATGTCTCGCTTGTGCTCTCCACAATGATGCCGTCCTTGTCAAAATACATCCGGCTGTTCATGTAGGAAACGTAACCAACCACACTCTTCTCGTAGACGATCACCTCCACGTCCGACGGGCTGCGGAACACCAGCTTGTAATCCTGCACGAACGGAATTGACTTGTGCGGCCGGAAGCGGTACTGCATATAGCAGAACACCGGATTCCGGCTCAGCCGCGAATCGAAAATAGACGCCTCTATCTGCTCTGCCGTATATTGCCGGTTTCCACTGACATGGATTGTATTAATCTGAAGCAGCGACAGACCGACAAAAAACGCGGCTGCCACAAGAAGTGCTGCCGCCGTGATCCAGATATGTTTTTTTCCACGGCGGCGCCATACCTTTTCCTCTGTCTTTTTTTCAATCTGTATCTTCTCTATCTCCATCATCCTCCCGGCGCCGGATCTCTGCTCCTAATGCCCGCAAGTCCCGGCAAATATCTTCATATCCCCGCTCAATATGTTCACATTCTGATACTCTGGTCCATCCGTCCGCCCCCAGGGCTGCCACCGTCAGGGCTGCGCCGCCCCGCAGATCGCGGGCACGCACCAAAGCTCCCCGCAAGGTTTCCACTCCGTCAATCCGGGCAATGTTCCCGCTACATTCGATGTTCGCCCCCATTTTTTGAAGCTCCGCCGCTGTGCCAAACCGGTTTTCAAATACCGTCTCCCGCAGCATACTGGTTCCATCTGCCCGTGACAGCGCCGCCATCAAAAACGGCTGCAGATCGGTCGGAAACGCCGGATACGGTCCGGTTTTCACCGATACCGCCCGCAGGCGCTGTCCGCTGTGTACATATATAAGTTCCGGTTCCTGATAAAGCGAAACGCCCATATGCTCCAGCACCCCGGTCAATGCACGCAGCTCCTGTGTCTGCACGCCGTCCACGATCACCTCACCGCTGCAGGACGCAGCGGCAAGAAGATAGGTCCCGGCTACGATCCGGTCGCCGCCGATCACAAACCGGCTGTCATGAAGCGGCAATCCGCCTTCTATGATCAGCGCATCCGTCCCGATCCCCCGGATCGATGCCCCCATACCATTTAGGAAATGGCACAGCTGTCCAATCTCCGGTTCCCGCGCGCATCCCCGCAGAACCGTCCGCCCCACCGCTGCCACAGCGGCAAACAGGGCATTTTCCACCGCGCCGACACTCGGGAACGGAAAAATAATCTCTGCCCCGCGAAGTCCCGTTGTCTGTGCATGCAGGAAGCCGTCCGACTCCGGTTCCTGTATTTCCGCGCCCAGCGCACGGAGTGCCCGCAAATGCCAGTCGATTGGACGTTTTCCGATCATACATCCGCCGGGGCTGTAGACACCCGCCTCGCAAAAGCGTCCCAGGAGCGCTCCCAAAAGCATAATGGACGAGCGCATTTTCCCCATCGCTTTCTGCTCGATCCGCCAGCCATTCATCTTCGAAGTATCGATTTCCAGACGGTTTCCGTGCAACGCACACCGGCATCCCAGAGAATCAAGAATCCCCATCATACAGAACACATCCTGTATTCTGGGGACATTTTCAAGCACGGTAATTCCGCGGTTTAACACTGACGCCGCCATCATCGGCAAAACTGCATTTTTCGACCCCTGCACCGTGAGTCCGCCCTGAATCCGGCACGGTCCGTGAATCTCGATGAAAGCCAAACAATCCCCTCCCACCGGCATCTATGTATTATTATATGCCAACGAGAGAAAATGGTTCTCATTTTCTATATTTCCCGAAGTAAATATGTAACTCCGCCAAATATTCCTACTGCTCCAGCTTAATCTGGTTCGAGACGCTTAACACCATCCCCATCTCCAGCATCAGGAACATGACGGACGTACCTCCGTAACTGATAAACGGCAGCGTAACACCCGTGTTCGGGATCGTATTCGTAACAACCGCGATATTTAAGATAACCTGAATCGCGATGTGTGCCATCACGCCGATCACGATCATCGCACCCATCAGATCCGGTGCATTTCCAGCAATTACCATGAAGCGGTAAATCATAAACATGAAAATCAGAATGACCGAAATCGCGCCAAACAGACCTAATTCCTCACAGATAATCGAAAAAATCATATCATTCTGCGCCTCCGGCACGAAACCGAGCTTCTGGAGACTCTCGCCCAGTCCCTTTCCAAACAGACCGCCGGAACCGATCGCGTACAGACCCTGGAGCACCTGATAACCGCCGGAACGTGCATACTGCACCGGGTTGACCCAGACATTGATTCGTCCCAGCTGATAATCCTTCAGGATATGGAGCTTTACCAGCAAATGCCCTATATAGGGGGCGACCGCCAGAAGTCCAACGCCGCCTCCGATGCAGAGAAAAAACGGCCATTTGATCTTGCACGCCACAAACAGCATCACAAACACGATGCCGCAGATGATGATACCAGAACTTAAGTTGTTCGCCGTAACTAAAAGTGCCAGCGGCGCCGACAGCGCCACGATAAATCCGACTGCCCGCAGCTGGTTGATCCGCACGCCCAGATTGGCAATCAGAACCGCCAGAAGCAGAATCAGGGAAATCTTGACAATCTCGGTCGGCTGGAACTGGAGCGGTCCCAGGCGCAGCCAGCGCTTCTTACCATGCGATGCCACGCCCAGAGGTGTAAAACGCGTCAGAAGCAGCGTCACATATGAAACGATATATCCCAGCATCGCAAACCGCGCAAACCAGTGATAATCTATCTTGGAGACGATATACATCGCAACAAAGCTGACACCCGCGATGCCCGCCTGACGAAGCATAAAATATCCCGGATTGCCGTAATCAAGCTGCGCCTTATAGGAGCTCGCGCTGTAAATCATGATCAGTCCGAATACCGTCAGGAAAATGATGGTAAACAACAGACTGTAATCATAAAACCGATGTGGTTTTTTCTTTTTAATTTTTCCCGGTTCCGGCATACTTCCACTCCCCTGCTTTTTGTTGTTACAGTTTCGAAATTCTGCCTGTAAACGGCAGTTTTTCCTTCAAATCAGGGCTGCCGCAGACAAATGCCGGCTGCGACAGCCCCCTTAAATACATTAAGCCTTTATTCGTTACTGTTCACGCATACGTGCCCAGTAACCTTTATTCTTCCAATACCGAATTGCTGCGTGCTTTGCACTCCGCAATTCTCAAAAGTCACAATTCCTCCTGCAAGCAATCTTGCGTCGGATTTCCGACCTTTGAACCTTGGTATTACAAATTTCTCACAAACTCTTTGAATTTGCGTCCGCGCTCTTCAAAGTTCTTGAACTGCCCCCAGCTTGCACATGCCGGTGAAAGCAGGACGTTATCGCCCGGATTTGCGTAGGATGCACATACCTGTACAGCCTCCTGCAGATCTTCCGCGTACATGATATCATTGAAGCCGTGGCGTTTTGCACACTCGGCAATCTTGTCGCGGGTCTGGCCGATCAGCACCAGATAGCGTACCTTTCCGCCAAAGCTCTCGATCCACTCGTCAAACTCGGAATGCTTATCATATCCGCCTGCAATTAATAAGGTCGGTCCCGGCATCGCCTTGATCGCCTGCATCGCTGCATCCGGGTTGGTTCCCTTGGAATCGTTGTAGTATTTGACGCCGAAACGCTCGGTTACGAACTCAATGCGGTGTTCAACTGCCTTGAATTCCTTGATCACCTTCTGGATCTTCTCCAGCGGAACGCCCATGTTCATACTGATAGCAACCGCTGCCATAACATTTTCATGGTTATGACGGCCAAGTAGCTTCAGATCGTGGATATTGACAATCACGGTCTCTTTCTCGCCGTCGTTGTATACAATCTCATCCTCTTTCAGGTAGAAACCTTGTTTCAGGGTACGCAGACTGGAAAAATATACCACCTTGATGTCTTTTAAAGTCTCACCAAATTCACGCAGTACCGGATCCTCATAGTTCAGGACACAGACATCGCCCTCTTTCTGGTTCTTGGTAATGCTCTCTTTCGTCTCGATGTAGCATTCCATCGTCTTATGACGATCCAGATGATCCGGGGTAATATTTAAAATAGCGCTTACATTCGGGTGGAAATCAGTCATGGTCTCCAGCATGAAGCTCGATACCTCTGCGACGGTTACGGTCTCATCCGTTGTCTCCAATGCGTGGAATGCAAACGGCTCACCGATATTTCCAACTACAAATACGCTGTCATAGAATGACTTCATGATCTCGCCGGTCAGGGAAGTCGTCGTTGTCTTTCCGTTCGTGCCGGTAATGGCTGCCATACGTCCTTTTGCACAGTGATATGCAAGCTGCATCTCGCCCCAGATCGGAATACCGGTTTCACGGATCATCTCTACAAACGGTGCATCGGTCGGGATGCCTGGGCTTAAAATTGCCAGCTCCACGCCTAACAAATCCGTCTTTTTCAGCTCTCCGAGGACGAACGTGATCGTCGCGCCTTCGTCAAATTTCTTTTTCAGCTCCTCTGGATCCAGTTTTTCATTGCCATCGTAAAGCACTACCTCCCCGCCTTTTGAGAGAAGGAGCTTTGCAGCTGCAATACCGCTGATACCTGTTCCTGCTACTAATACTTTCTGACTCATAATCTTCCTCCTATAATCCTAAGTATGCTATAAGGCAAAGGATTGCCGTAATAATCGAAAATACGCCTACGACCCTGGTCTCAGACCATCCGCAGAGCTCGAAATGATGATGGATCGGCGCCATCTTGAAAAAGCGCTTTCCGCCCGTCTTCTTAAAATAGGTTACCTGAATAATAACAGATAATACTTCCACCAGATAAATCAGACCCACGATCGCGATAAAGATCGGCATCTGCATCATAAAGGCACTGGAAGCAACAAAACCGCCAAGTGCCAGTGAACCGGTATCGCCCATAAACACACGCGCCGGATAGACATTGAACAGAAGAAAGCCCAGAAGACTTCCAACTACTGCGCCGGTAATCGGGCTAATGCCGCTGTTCTCCCCGATCGCCACGATCGTAAAGAACGTTGCTACCAGAATCGTCACACTGGTGCACAGACCGTCCAGACCATCTGTGAAGTTCACGCCATTGTCAGTTCCCAGAATGATGAAGAACAGTGCCGGTACAAACAGCCAGACCGGAAGCTGTAAATACTTGCCGGTAAATGGAATCAGCATCCCTGTTCCGATGTCCGGTGAGGTTACAATATAATAGGCAAAAATACCTGTGATCACAAACTGTCCTATCAGCTTCTGGATCGGATTTAAGCCCTCCGAACGTTTCATCACGATCTTGATGTAATCGTCCAGAAATCCAACCACGCCGAATCCGACGGTCATAAACAGCACCGGAATGATCTTCGGATAATCCCGGATATAGAGCAGAGACGTAATGATGATGCTGGAAAGAATTACCAGACCGCCCATCGTTGGGGTTCCCTGCTTTTTCAGATGCGTCTGCGGCCCGTCATCGCGCACCTGCTGTCCGAATTTCAACCTGTGGAGAAACGGTATCACGATCGGGCACAGCACTGCGCTGACCACAAATGCGATGATAACCGCCAGTATTGTTTCATTTACCATGTCACACCTCTAACTTATCTTCCTATGTATACAGAGATAGTTCCTCAAATTATACACTTCAATAGTATACGTCTTTTTAGGGGAATAATCAACCTCTTTTCTCCACCCCCAGATACGGCAAAATGACCTCAAACAGATCGCGGATCACCGGGGCGGCAATCGTCCCGCCATAGTAGATTCCTTCCGGTTCATCGATGGTGATAAGCGCGATCACCTGCGGATCGTCCGCCGGTGCAAACCCTAAAAACGAGGAAATATATTTTTTCCGGCTCCTTGGAAGTTTCTCCGAGGTTGCCGTCTTTCCGCCGATCCGGTAGCCCTCGATCCGGGCGTTTTTTCCACTCCCCTCCGCCACCACCTGTTCCAGAATATAACGCAGCGTCTCACTCGTCTGCTCCGATAAGATTCTCTCCCCTTTTGGATAGGTAAACACGTGGACTGCCTGACCATCTGCCCGCACGGCACGGATCCCGATGTGCGGTGTGATGCGCGTGCCTCCGTTGATCAGGGAGGATGCCGTTGTAATGAGCTGGATCGGCGTGATCTGAAACGACTGCCCAAAAGAGACGGTCGCCAGCTCCACCGGTCCGATCTGATCCGGCTGGTGCATGATCGTCCCCGCCTCACCCGGCAGATCAATCCCAGTCTTTCCCAGCAGACCAAACTGCTTAAAATACTGATAGTACCGCTCCGGTCCCAGCCGCTGTCCGACATCGATCAGAACAGGATTGCAGGAATTCATCATTCCCTGTAAAAACGTCTCCCCGCCGTGTCCGCCCACCTTGTGACACCGAATCTTCCGATCTTCCACGATCCGGAATCCTGGGCAGGAAAACTGATCAGTCAGGTTGACCACGCCCGCCTCCAGTCCCGCAGCGGCAGTCACGATTTTGAATGTAGACCCCGGTTCGTATGTATCATTTAAACAGGGATTGCGCCACATCTGATTGAGGAGAGCTTGTTTATTTTGCGCTGATGCTGCGTGTGACTGCACTTCATTCTTCCAGGATATGTCTTCTTCTGTTTCTGAATCTTCGTTTTTTCCATCTGTCACCAGCTCAAACGGCTCATTCAATGAAAACTCCGGTGCATTTACCATTGCATAGATTTCCCCGTTCTTCGGGTTCATCACGATGATCGAGACGCGGTTCGCATTCTTTTTCTGCATCGTCTGGTACGCCGCCTGTTCCGCGTACATCTGGATATTGACATCCAGACTCGCCTGCAGATCCCGCCCTGCCTCCGGCTCGATGCGATCCTCCGCCTCATTTTCCAGCTCGATCCCCGCCGCGTCCGTGAGCGTCAGGATCTTGCCATCCGTGCCCTTTAAATACTTCTCATACTGTACTTCCAGACCGATGATCCCCTGATTATCTCCCCCGGTGAACCCCAGCACTTTCGATGCCAGACGTCCATATGGATAATATCGTTTATAGTCCTCATCCACCTTGACCCCCTCCAGGCGCATTGCCCGGATCACATCGCCCCGCGTTTTCTCTACATTGGACTTGATCACCTCTCTGGAAGATCGTTTTTCCGTCTTTTTCCGCACCTCCGCCTCCGGAAGTCCCAGTTCTTCGCTTAAAACCCGGATAACTGTCTCCGGATCTTTTACCTGATTATGAATCACTGAGATAGTACACACAGTCCGGTTATCAGCGATCACCGTTCCGTTCCGGTCAAGGATCCGCCCGCGCGGCGCTTTGATACTGCGCTCCCGCCGATGCAGCTCCTCCGCCATCTGGCTGTAATAATCCGCTTTATACAGCATGAGGAAGAACAGTCTCCCCGCCAATCCTGCCATGCACAGGCAGATGGCGGCGCACAAAAAGACAGTTCTTCCTCTGTGATGCGTCCGGTTCCGATTCATACTGCTTCCTGTCTGATCTCATTGCTACAGTATATCATAAGAACCGTTTCTTTATTCTGTATTTTCGTTACTGTTCACACACGTGTGCCCAGCAACGGGATTTTGCCGATGCTACGCATTCCAAATCGGCAAAATC
>ENA-OPVG01001414-OPVG01001414.1-human-gut-metagenome-genome-assembly--contig:-NODE-1414-length-17346-cov-2.967960_pt1 | contig 17346 bp, 18 predicted proteins | sample MGYA00241093_ERZ501975 | MGnify/ENA primary metagenome ERZ501975 (study PRJEB25962, sample SAMEA2042993) | human gut metagenome | biome: human gut; feature: human-associated habitat; material: faeces... | reverse complement strand
TTCCACATCACTTCTCCGGCTGAGGACGGAGCAGGCGCAGCCAGAGCAATGGAACTTGCAATGGAAGAAGCTGGTGTTCAGCCATCTGAGGTAGAATACATTAACGCGCATGGAACGAGTACGCATCACAATGACCTGTTTGAGACAAGAGCGATCCACAAAGCATTTGGAGATGCGGCAAAAAATCTGGTTGTAAATTCTACAAAATCCATGATCGGACATCTTCTTGGTGCAGCCGGTGGAGTGGAATTTGTGACCTGCGTTAAATCTCTGGAAGAGGGATTTATCCACCAGACAGTTGGAACCACAGATCCGGACGAAGAGTGTGATCTGAACTATGCGATCGGTGCTCCGGTAGAAAAAGAGATCCATTATGCAATGAGCAATTCTCTTGGCTTTGGCGGACACAATGCGACACTTCTTGTAAAGAAATATGAGGGTTGATAATTATGGAATTTGAAAATCTTCTTACATTAATAAAAACAGTATCAGATTCTGAACTGACAGATTTTGATTACGAAGAAAATGGTACCCGCATCCGACTGAAGAAGAAAAAAGAAACAGTAGTGGTTTCTGGTGCTTCTTCAAATGTACCGGTTATGGGACTTGAAAACATTCGGACAGTTGAAAATGTTGCAGCGGTGAATACAGCAAATACTCAGGCAGACAATAGCGAACCGGAGGGAATGATCGTAAAATCTCCTCTTGTGGGAACTTTTTATGCAGCACCTGCCGAGGACGCAGATCCGTTTGTTTCTGTTGGAGATCAGGTCAAAAAAGGTCAGACGCTTGCCATCGTGGAAGCAATGAAACTGATGAACGAGATTGAAAGTGATTTTGACGGTAAAGTTGCGGAAATTTATGTGGAAAACGGACAGGCAGTAGAGTATGGACAGCCGTTGTTCCGGATTGTATAAATTCAGGGTATAAATCTGAAAAAATGTGGATCATTCGAATGTACAGAGAAATTAATGTGGATAAACGAAGTTTCCATTGTAGGAGTATAGATTATGAATAAATTAGGGGTAAAAGAAATTGAACAGATTCTTCCTCACAGACATCCATTTCTTCTTGTGGATTATATCGAGGATTATGAGCCGGGCAAATTTGCCGTCGGTTATAAATGCGTGACTTTCCGTGAGGACTTTTTTAAAGGACATTTCCCACAGGAACCGGTAATGCCGGGTGTCCTGATGGTGGAAGCTCTTGCGCAGACAGGCGCTGTGGCAATCTTAAGCCTGGAAGAAAACAAAGGCAAGATTGCATACTTTGGCGGGATCAAGAACTGCAGATTCCGTGGAAAAGTTGTTCCGGGGGATAAACTTCGTCTGGAAACAACGATCATCAAATGCAAAGGACCGGTTGGTGTCGGTCATGCAGTTGCAAGTGTTGACGGCAAAGTGGTAGTTGATGCAGAACTGACTTTTATGATTGGATAGGTGACACACTATGATTAAAAAAGTGCTGATTGCGAATCGAGGGGAGATTGCAGTACGGATCATCCGCGCATGCAGAGAAATGGGAATAGAGACGGTTGCTGTTTATTCAGAGGCAGACAGAGATGCACTTCATACTCAGCTTGCGGATGAGGCAGTCTGCATCGGACCGGCACCGTCATCCGAGAGCTATCTCAGCATGGAAAATATCATCAGTGCAACGATCGTTACAGGTGCGGATGCAATTCATCCGGGATTTGGTTTCCTTTCCGAAAACAGTCGTTTTGCGGAACTCTGTGAACAGTGCAATATTACATTTATCGGGCCGCCGTCAACTGTGATCGCAAGTCTTGGAAACAAGCAGGCGGCAAAAAATACAATGGCAAATGCAGGGGTTCCGATCATTCCTGGTGGCAAAAATCCAATCTATACAGTAGAAGAGGGAATGAAGGAAGCCGAAACGATCGGTTATCCGGTCATCATCAAAGCTGCTCTTGGTGGAGGCGGCAAGGGAATGCGAGTTGCTGATACACCGGCAGATTTTGAAGAAAGTTTCCGTACCGCACAGAAAGAAACGCAGATGGCTTTTGGCGATTCTACGATGTACGTGGAGCATTTTGTACGTCATCCAAGACATATTGAATTTCAGATCATGGCAGATAAATTCGGTAATGTAATTCACCTGGGGGAACGTGATTGTTCCATTCAGAGAAATCATCAGAAGATGATCGAGGAATCCCCATGTGAGGTGATCTCCGATGAACTTCGTGCCAGAATGGGAGAGGCAGCGGTGAAAGCGGCAAAAGCAGCCGGGTATGAAAATGCCGGAACGATTGAATTCCTTCTTGATAAAGAAGGCAGATTTTATTTTATGGAAATGAATACCCGAATTCAGGTGGAGCATCCGGTTACGGAGTGGGTGACAGGTGTGGATCTTGTCAAAGAGCAGATCCGCATTGCATCCGGGCTTCCACTATCCTGTAAGCAGGAAGATATTCAGCTGACAGGGCATGCGATTGAATGCCGGATCAATGCAGAAAATCCGGCAAAAGGGTTTCGTCCGTCACCGGGAACGATCACGGACATGTATTTTCCGGGAGGAAAAGGAATCCGTATTGATTCCGCTGTGTACAGTGGATATACGATCCCACCGTATTATGATTCCATGATCGCCAAGGTGATCGTGTGGGCGAAAAATCGTACAGAGGCGATCCGCAAGATGCAGAGTGCCCTTGGTGAGGTGATCATCGAGGGAATCGATACAAATGTGGATTATCAGTACGAAATCCTGGAGCATCCTGATTTCCAGTCAGGAAATACAGATGTAGAATTCATCGAAAGAATGGAAGCAGATAAATAAAGTGTTACTGTAAACGGAGTGAACAGTAACGTATAGTTTTGGTATTAACAGGAGTGAACGATCATGAAGTTGGATAACATGTTCAAAAAGACAAGAATTGTTTCCAGAATACAGAGCCATAGTGCGGTCCGTGCTTCCAGGCCGGAGGTACCGGAAGGACTTCTTCGTAAATGTAACAAGTGCGGAGCTGCCATCATTGCAGAAGATGTAAAACAGGAATATTATATCTGTCCGAAATGCGGAGGATATTTCCGTGTACATGCATATCGCAGAATCCAGATGGTGATCGATGAGGGAACTTTTGAGGAATGGAATCAGGATCTGATCGGTGGAAATCCTGTAAATTACAAAGGGTATCCGGAAAAAGTACAGGCACTTCAGGAGAAGACCGGGCTCAAAGAGGCTGTTGTCACAGGCAAAGGCAAAATAAATGGCAGAGATACTGTGATCGCAGTCTGCGATGGAAGATTCCTGATGGCAAGCATGGGCTGGGCAGTTGGCGAAAAAATCACCAGAGCAGTAGAACGTGCAACGGAGGAAAAACTTCCCATTATCATTTTTGCCTGTTCTGGTGGTGCCAGAATGCAGGAAGGAATCACATCTCTGATGCAGATGGCAAAAACTTCCGCGGCGCTGGAACGTCACAGCAAGGCCGGACTGCTTTATGTAAGTGTTTTGACAGAACCTACGACAGGCGGCGTGACGGCAAGTTTTGCGATGCTGGGGGATATCATTCTGGCGGAACCAGGTGCACTGATCGGTTTCGCAGGTCCGCGTGTCATTGAGCAGACTCTTCGTCAGAAACTGCCGAAAGGATTTCAGAGAGCAGAATTTCTGGTTGAGCATGGTTTTGTAGATGATATTGTAAGGCGTGAGAATCTGAAGGAAACACTTGGTAAGATCTTGGAGATACATGCGGTATCCTGGAAAACAGAAAACAGGATCAGAACGGATGCAGCTGAATTACATCACTCGAGTGATTCTGAAGCAGGTTTTGAAAACCTGGTAAATGACAAGTGTGATTCTGACAAGGGTAACTCCGACAAAGGAGATTCCAGTCTGATTAACGCTGGCATCAACCCTTACCTCACAGCCTGGGATCGTGTACAGATCTCACGCAAGATTGACCGTCCATCCGGCAGTGATTATATAGAAGCACTTTTTACGGATTTTATGGAATTTCATGGAGACCGAAATTACGGAGATGATAAGGCAATCATCGGTGGAATCGCAAAATTTCATGGAAAACCGGTCACTGTTATCGTGCAGGAAAAAGGAACCAACACCAAAGAAAACATTGCACACAATTTCGGCATGCCGATGCCGGAAGGATATCGCAAGGCGCTGCGCCTGATGAAGCAGGCAGAAAAGTTTCAGCGTCCGGTAATCTGTTTTGTGGATACGCCGGGAGCTTTCTGTGGTATCGAGGCAGAGGAACGAGGACAGGGCGAGGCTATTGCCCGTAATCTCTGGGAGCTTGCCGGACTGAAAACACCGGTTCTGTCTATTGTGACAGGAGAAGGTGGAAGCGGTGGGGCACTTGCCCTGGCAGCAGGTGATCAGGTATGGATGTTGGAGAATTCCATATATTCTATTCTTTCACCGGAAGGATTTGCAAGTATTCTCTGGAAGGACAGTACTAAGGCAAAAGAAGCTGCCGCGGTCATGAAACTGACAGCATCGGATCTGTATGAGAAAGGAATCATTGAGCAGGTGATTCCTGAACCGGAGAATCTGACACCGGAAAGTATGTGGCAGGTGGCTGAACGCCTGAACGATAAAATCTGTACTTTCCTTCAAAAATATACATCTCTTTCCGAGGAAGAACTCCTCGAAACAAGATACGCCCGTTTTCGTAAGTTCTGAATTGAAATATCACGCGACTCACTTCTTTCACTTTTCCTACATTATATAGAAAAAGGCGCGCAGGAAAAGAAAAATATCTGGGACAGAAAAGGAAAAGTGTGGAAAAACCGAACACTTTTCTTTTTTTGTCTATACAAAAGGACAGAAACTGGAATTATAATATATAAAAAGAAGAAAAATCGGAGGAGACACGAATGAAAGAAGTAAAATCGCCAAAGAAGCCGTTACTTTATTATTATGGAATCGTGCTTCTGATCATAATTGTTTTTAATGTGCTTGTAACCCCGATGCTCACAAAAACAATGGTCAAAGAAGTCGATTATGGAACTTTTATGTCGAAGATCGAAGATAAAAAGATTGATGATGTCCAGATTGAGGATAATCAGATCCTTTTTACAGATAAAGATGATAAAAATACCATCTATAAAACAGGCGTGATGGAAGACCCGACTTTGACAGAACGTCTTTATAAAGCGGGAGCAAAATTTTCCAAAGAAATCGACCAGCAGATGTCACCTGTAGCAAGTTTTCTGCTGACAGGAGTTCTTCCGCTTGTGCTCTTTATTGCGCTTGGTCAGTATATGAGCCGCAAGATGATGAATCAGATGGGCGGTAAGAATTCCATGGCATTTGGAATGGGAAAAAGCAATGCCAAAGTTTATGTACCGTCAACCGAAGGTATCCGCTTCAGTGATGTAGCCGGTGAAGAAGAAGCAAAAGAAAATCTGCAGGAAATCGTTGATTATCTGCATAATCCGGAGAAATACACCAAGGTGGGAGCTTCCATGCCGAAAGGTGTTCTGCTTGTCGGCCCTCCAGGTACCGGTAAAACCATGCTGGCAAAAGCAGTAGCCGGAGAATCCAATGTACCGTTCTTCTCGATGTCCGGTTCTGAATTTGTGGAAATGTTTGTTGGTATGGGTGCTTCCAAGGTTCGTGATCTCTTTAAACAGGCAAAGGAAAAAGCACCTTGTATCGTATTCATTGATGAGATCGATGCTATCGGTAAGAAACGAGACGGACAGATGGCAGGTGGAAACGATGAACGTGAGCAGACTCTGAACCAGCTGCTTACTGAGATGGATGGTTTTGAGGGAAATAACGGTGTCATTATTCTGGCAGCGACCAACCGTCCGGAATCTCTTGATCCGGCACTGACTCGTCCGGGACGTTTTGACCGTCGTGTACCTGTGGAACTTCCGGATCTTGAAGGCCGTGAAGCAATCCTTAAGGTACATGCAAAAAAAGTTCAGCTTTCTGACGATGTGGATTTCCATACGATCGCAAGAATGGCCTCAGGAGCTTCCGGTGCAGAGCTTGCCAATATTGTAAATGAAGCAGCTCTTCGTGCTGTTCGTGATAATCGTGAAGTAGTCACAGAAGCAGATCTGGAAGAAAGTATTGAAGTTGTTATTGCAGGATATCAGAAGAAAAATGCGGTACTTTCAGATCAGGAGAAAAAGGTAGTCGCATATCATGAGATTGGACACGCTCTTGTAGCAGCAATGCAGACACATTCTGCACCGGTTCAGAAGATTACGATCATTCCAAGAACTTCCGGCGCGCTTGGTTATACCATGCAGGTAGAGCAGGGAGACAAATATCTTCTGACAAAGCAGGAACTGGAAAATAAGATTGCAACATTTACCGGTGGCCGTGCTGCGGAGGAAGTGGTATTTGGTGAGATAACGACCGGTGCATCCAATGACATTGAACAGGCAACCAAGATTGCCCGGGCCATGATCACCCGCTATGGTATGAGTGATGACTTTGATATGGTGGCTATGGAAACCGTGACAAATCAGTATCTTGGCGGCGACGCATCCCTGGCATGCTCTGCGGATACGCAGAATGAGATTGACCGTAAGGTTGTGGAACTGGTTAAGAGAGAGCATGAGAAAGCGAAAAAAATTCTTCTTGATAACCGTCAGAAACTGGATGAGTTATCCAATTATCTCTATGAAAAAGAGACGATCACAGGAGATGAATTTATGGCAATCCTGAATGGCGAGGCAAAAAAAGATACAAATACAGAAACGAAAATAGAATCAGGAGCTGAGAAGAAGGAGGCGGATGCAGATGAACAGACGATCTGATATTGGATGGCCTGAATTAATCGTGGGTATCATTCTGATTATACTTGGTGTTGTGATCATGCGTCAGCCGGTAGGGGTACTTACCTGGATCGTGATTCTGTGTGGTGTGCTTGCAATCTTAAGTGGAATTGGAGATATTGTTCTGTATGTCAAAATGGAACACTTTACCGGGTTTGGACCGATCGTTTCACTTGTCACAGGAATCCTGAGTGTGATGGCCGGATTTATGCTCGCGGCACATCCGGAAGCAGGAAACTGGGCGCTTGCAATGATTCTTCCAATCTGGATTATTGCGCATTGTATTTCCAGACTTTCTCATCTGCAGTATATGAAGATGCATTACGGAATGACTTATTATACGATTTCACTGATTCTGAATATCCTTGGTCTGCTCGTTGGAATCCTTCTGATCTTCCGGCCGATGATCACGATCTTTTCCATGGGTGTGCTTGTAGGGGGCTTCCTGATCATTGAGGGAGTGGAGTTCATTTTTGTTGGACTGGACGGCAGACAATATTACAGATAAAAAAGAAATTCAGGTACAGGTGGATCTGGTATTGGCCTGTCAGTTGCAAAAGCAATCGTACAGGCGCATAAAGGTAAAATTACCGCAGAAAATAAAAACGGAAAAGGATTGACGATCACGATTCTTCTATAAAAAGAAGAATATGTGAACATAGCCGCCGCACTCTTGTGCGGTGGCTTTTTATATTGTAAAATATATAAAATAAAACTTCTTAGGGTTCAATGACAAAGGGAGGAGAAGTTTTGAAAAATAATTATACCGTAAGCAGCAGAAAAAGATTTCTGTTCTATATTCTGATGATATTAAGTCTGCTCTGTATCATGGCATTGCAGTTTTTTGGACAGAATGAAAGGGATGGAAATACAACAGAAAAAAATCTTATTTACCAGGGAACTTTTACCTGGCAGAAATCAGACGGAAGCAGTGAAAAGATCAGCGTTCCGGGACAGTATGATGTAAAAGCAAAGGATACGATGACTATCCTGACCAGACTGCCGGAAGATTATCATGAGAATACACTGGCAATCCGTTCATCACTTCAGTCGGTCTGATTTTATGTGGACGGAGAACTGAGAATGGAATATGATACATCAGGGACTAGACTTGTTGGAAAAAACTCAGCAAGCTGTTATGTGTTCTGTCCGACATCAGAAGATGATGCAGGAAAAGAAGTGCGTATTGAACTTACCACAAATACAGCAAAATATTCTGGAGTGGTAAATACTGTTTATTGTGGAGATGAGGCAGCAATCTGGGGGTATCTGTTTCAGACGTATGGACTGGAGACTGTCATTGCTCTTTTTCTGTTGTTTGCCGGAATCATTACGATCATTTTTGGGTTTTCTCTCGGGATTGCCTATCAGACGAAATTTGATATGGAATATCTGGGCTGGTGCGTTTTTATGGCAGCAATCTGGATGCTTGGTGAGTCCAAGATGCGGCAGCTGTTTTTTCCGAATCCGTCAGCACTTGCAACGCTGTGTTTTGTAATGATCATGTTAAGTCCGATCGCAATCGGATATTATATGGATACGCTGCAGAAAGGAAGATACCGGAAAGTATTTGGAGTGGTAGAAAGCATAGCATTTCTGAATGCTCTGATCTGTTCAGCACTTCATATTCTTGGGATTGCGGATTATATCGAGACACTTCCTGTTGCTCATGTGATCCTTGCAGGCAGCGTTCTGATTGGGTTCATTACGATGGTCTGTGACCTGAAAAGAGGATATGTGTCAGAAAAATATACTTTTTTCAGTATTATACTGGCAATGATCGCTATTATAGCAGAGTCGAGCCTGGTTTATTTCAGAGTTTCCGCATCAGGAATCTTTATAGGAATCGGAATGATCATACTGCTGTGCACAAACCTGCTGAAAACGATCAAAAATATCCAGAAAGTGGAAAGCCGCCGTCAGAGAGCAGAGTTAAATAAGCGCAGGAAACAGATGGAAACCATGTCACTGCAGATGATGCGGACACTTTCCACAACGATTGAGGCGAAAGATGAGTATACAAGAGGACATTCTTATCGGGTGGCAGAATACGCAGCTCTGATTGCAGAAGAACTTGGGTGGGATAAAAAAGAAATCAGAAATCTCAAAAATGCAGCACATCTGCATGATATTGGTAAGATCGGTATTCCGGATAACATTCTGAACAGGCCAACCAGACTGACGGAAGAAGAGTTTCAGGTAATTAAAGAGCATACCGTCATTGGAGCAGAGATACTAAAAAATATTACGTTGATCGATCATGTGAAAGAGGTGGCTCGAAGCCATCATGAAAGATACGATGGTATGGGGTATCCGGATGGATTGAAGGGCGAAGAAATTCCACTGTATGCAAGGGTCATAGCTATAGCAGACTGTTATGATGCTATGAAGTCAAGGCGGATTTACAGAAATCCGCTTGGAGATGAAGTTATATATAATGAAATATCCAGAAACTGTGGATCACAGTTTGACCCCAAGATCGCAGGAGTTTTTATGAAAATGTTGAATGAAGGTCGCGTAGTGATCAGAGAAGACGGCAAGCTTGCAGATAAAGAAGATAATCTTCTGAATATGGAAGCAGAAATTGAAAAGTTCATCTCCACTGTAATGATAACAATGAAAACACAGGAAGACAGTGAAGGATTTGATTTTCTGACAGGATTGCCAATGAGAAATCGTGGTGAAAAGCTTGCGGCACAGTTTATGCAGCAGGACAGCGGTTATCTGGTATTTCTTGACATGGATAACCTCAAGAAGATGAATGACCTTTATGGACACAAAGCAGGAGACAGAGCATTGAAATTACTTGGATCTTTCTTGATGGAATATGCACATCATTCCGTTGTCTGCCGCCTGGGTGGGGATGAATTCCTGATGTTTGTGCCGAACGTTTCAAAAGAAAAGATAACAGAGATCGTCACAGAAATCCAGGAAAAATTTGAACAGAGCAAGGAAAAGGATGTAGCGATCCGTTGTGCTTCTGTTTCTGCCGGAATCTGTGAAGTAAATAAAGGAGATCCTTTTGAAGAATGCTATTCAAAGGCAGATAAGGCCCTGTATTATGTGAAACAGAATGGAAAAGGAAGCTTTTTCTTCTATCAACAGATGGAAGGGGAAAAGATTGTTGGCTATGGAACAGGAAAAGATCTGACACTGGTTTCCAAAGCACTGAGCGCCAGCGGCGATTATTCCGGGGCACTTGAGCTGGATTATCGTGAATTCGCCAAGATATATGAATATATGAATAGTATGGAAAAAAGATACAAATGTCATTGTTATCTGGTGATGGTAACGCTGGAAACGGAAGCGGATTCTGTATTAAATATCGAAGACATAGAATATGCACTGGAATGTATGGAGCAGGCAATACGACAAAAAATACGAAAGGTTGATGTGTGCACGCGTTACAGTTCCATGCAGTATCTGATCATTCTGTTTGAACCAGATGAAAAAACAATTCCAAATATCATGGAACGTATTTTCGGTCAATATCGTGAGCAGTGCGGAAAGAAAAAACTGCTTCTTAATTATGAATATATGTCAATGACGGAAAAATAATACAGAGGCTGAATTGTTGGAACATTACGGAGTAATTTCCTATAAAGTAAAGTAAAAAGCGCGGTCGTAATAAATGCGACTGCGCTTTTTGAGGTTAAAGAATGATTTTAATTAATGGCATATTCTGATTAAAGAACATCTTCTCTGCGGATATATCCAGGATGTCCTTCTTCTGCGATGATCTCATTGCCGTGGATGACCTTGGCCCATTTATCCATTACCTGATTTTCAAGATGAGCATTCTCGCCGACAACAGTATGAGACAATACAATGCTGTTTTTAATGACAGCACCGGCTTTGATCTGGCATCCACGTCCGATAACGGAATTTTCGACTGTTCCTTCGATCAGACAGCCATTGGAGATAACAGAATTCTTGACAGATGCACCTTCCAGATACTGGGTCGGGCAGGAATCGTTGGTTTTGGTATAAATTGGCCATTCCGGATTGAACAGTCCTTCTGCAGTTTTGATGTCGATCAGAGAGATATTTGCGTTGTAATAACTGTTAAAGTCAGTAATGGATGCAAAATATCCTCTGTGTGAAACACCGCGGATATCGAGATCCGCAGAAGATTCATTGACAATCTGAGGCAGAGTGTACATCGAAGAAATTTTCCGGGCTTTTTTGATCAGTTCAATGAAAAGCTCTTTACTCATAACATATGTATCCATGAAGATGTTGCGTTTCTGGGCACTTCCACGGTTTTTTTCGATGGATTCAACACCTTTCTGTTTGTTCAGATTCAGAATATCACAGTTCAGGAATTTTTCTCTTGCATTGTCCACAGAATGATACAGGAGTGTGATATCAGCACCGGAATCAATATGTGTCTGAAGAAGTTCCCTGTAATCTTCTGCATATACCATGTAAGATGGCGCGATGATCACATATGGCTCATGCATTCTTTCAATGAATTCAATATTTTCATAAAATGATGCGATATCTGTATTGTATACATCATTTTCGGAACTGTTCTGAGCGAACATAAGCTGCAGCTTGCCACGTTTGGAGTTGATGTTGTAATGACGTCCGGTTCCGAGATGTTCTGCCAGAGAACGTGGCTTGGTTCTTACATATACCTGGATGCGGTCGATACCGCTGTTGCTCATATTTGAAATAGGAAAGTCAATGACACGATATCTTCCGAGGAAGGAAAAAGCACCGATTGGACGATACTGCTGAAGTCCTTCTACTTTGATATGGGTTCCGGAAGATGTGACAATTCCAAATGCTCTTGCCATATTATTCTACCCCCTTTACACGTTTGGACACGAGTTCGATATTTTCACTGTCTGCACTGCCTACAACAGCATCCTGGCCAATCTTGACATTATCAGCAACAAGTGCACGCTGAACAACTGCGCCGGCGGCAACTTCTACGCCTGGCATCAGTACACTGTCAATGATCTTGGCACCCTCGCCGACTTTGCATCCGGTGAACAGTACAGAATGCTTAACTTCACCTTCGACAACACAGCCCTGTGTGATAAATGCTTTGTCGATTTTGGCATTTGGTCCTATGTACTGAGGAAGAGCAGGTGTGTCTTCTGTGTAGATCTTCCATGTTGGATCGTTCAGATTCAGCTCATTTCTGGAATCAATGAGGTCCATATTTGCCTCCCAGAGAGAATCGATGGTTCCGACATCTTTCCAGTAACCTTTGAATTTATATGCGGCAAGTGTTTTATTGTCGTTAAGGAGACACGGGATAACATCCTTACCAAAGTCATGGTGGGAATCAGGATTCTTCATATCTGCAAGAAGGATCTTGCGGAGAAGCTTCCAGTTGAAAATATAAATACCCATAGAAGCAAGGTTGCTCTTCGGATGCTCTGGTTTTTCTTCGAATTCAACGATGCGGCCGTTGCCATCTGTGTTCATGATACCGAAACGGCTTGCTTCTTTCATCGGTACTTCAATGACTGCGATCGTTGCATCGGCATTCATTTCCTTATGGTAATCCAGCATTTTGTCGTAATTCATTTTATAAATATGGTCGCCGGAAAGAACTAAAAGATATTCCGGAGAATATTTATCGATAAAATCGATATTCTGAGAAATCGCGTCAGCAGTACCTCTGTAAACGTCAAGATCTGCATCAGCTTTTTCACGTGGTGGAAGAACAAAGACTCCACTTTCTCTGGCATCAAGTCCCCAGCGTCCGCCAGCTGCTACATAACTATTCAGAAGAACGGATTCGTACTGAGTCAGTACTCCGACAATGTCCACTCCGCTGTTAGCGCAGTTGCTGAGCGGGAAATCAACAATGCGGTATTTTCCGCCATATGAAACTGCCGGCTTGGCTACTTTGTTGGTGAGTTCATGAAGACGGCTTCCACGTCCGCCAGCCAGGATCATCGCTAACATGTTGTTTTGTTTCATAGTGAACCCTCACTTTCCTTTTAGATTGCTTATATGAATCTATTATACATTTTTTACAAAAACATTTCTATATTTTTGAGCAAAAAAGTGTGGCTTGATTGATATTTTTTTTTGATGATTGTTAAGTGTGTATTAAATTGATGGAAAAATTTCGACAAAAACATAAAAAAGTAACAAAAACAGAGGAGCGGACGAGAAATGCTGTATACAAGGCTGGAAAGGAGCCGACAATCACTGGACGAAAAGTATGTTTTACGTTATAATAACAAGGTTAAAGGGAAAAATAAAAGTGCTATTTGACGGATGAGAGGGATATAGTGAACAGACGAGAGGATTTTAAACGTTTTATAGTATTTTGTCTGGCAAGTCTTGTTGTGATCGCACAGACAGCTGTTTTTGCATATATCTGGTATGACTATTACAGAGGACTTATTTTTGAACCGTTCTGGAGAAAAGGTAACTGGGTCCTGATTGCAATCTACGGATTGATCAATGTTTTGTTTTCCAGACTTTATGGAGGTCTGAAAGTAGGATATCTGAAACGCATAGATGTATTTTATTCTCTGACGCTGGCTACGATCTGTACAAATATCGTGACATATTTTCAGATCACGTTGATCAACCGATGGTTCCTGAGACCATGGCCAATGATAGAGATGACACTGATTCAGTTTGTGATCATCCTTGTATGGATATGGGGTTCCAGATATATTTATTCAAAATTATATCAGGCAAGGAAACTTCTGGTGATTTATGGAGACCGTGATCCTGGTGATCTGATCAGTAAAATGAATTCCAGACGTGATAAATATGATATCAGCGGAAAAGTTCATATCAGTGTGGGTGAGAAAGAAATTTACCGGATGATGAAGGAATATGACGGAGTGATCATATGGGATCTTCCGGCAAATATCCGTAACCGTTATCTGAAACATTGTTTTGCACATTCTATCCGGTGCTATCTCAGCCCGAAGATTTCTGATGTGATCCTGATGGGAAGCGAACGCATTCATTTGTTTGACACACCGCTTCTTGTTGCGAAGAACATGGGACTTTCTATTGAGCAGCGTGCAGCAAAACGGCTGTTGGATATTATTGTTTCGGGTATTGGAATCATAGTTGCATCTCCACTGATGCTGATCATTGCATTGTGTGTGAAGTTTTATGACAGAGGTCCGGTCTTATATCGACAGGAAAGACTTACGGAGGGCGGAAGACCATTTAAGATCTGTAAGTTCCGTAGTATGTGCGTGGATTCCGAGAAGAACGGTGCAAGACTTGCATCCAAACATGACAGCAGGATCACCCCGGTAGGAAGAGTACTCCGCAATCTGCATCTGGATGAACTGCCTCAGTTATTTAATGTATTTATGGGGGATATGTCTCTGGTTGGACCGAGACCGGAAAGACAGACGCTTGTCCGCGAATACTGCAAGGAAATTCCAGAGTTTTATTATCGCCTGAAGGTTAAGGCAGGACTTACCGGTTATGCGCAGGTATATGGTAAATACAACACCACACCTTATGATAAACTGAAGCTGGACCTGTTCTATATTGAGAATTACTCTTTTGTACTTGACCTGAAACTGCTTATGATGACAGTGAAGATATTCTTCCAGAAAGAAGTTTCTGAAGGAGTAAATGATAATCAGACAAATGCACTGAAGGATTCAGTGGATCCGGTAAAAGAACTTTCTGAGAAAGAACCGGTGGATCCGGAAGAAAAAGAATAAGCCACGGGGGTTTACCCCGTGACTTTTTTTCAGCTTTTTTCCATAAAAGCTACATATTCATCAAGGACTTCGTCCGGATCACCGATTCGCTTGATCTGTCCTTCGTGCATCCACATAACAGTATCGCAAAGCTGTTTCAGAGTTTCGATACTATGGGAGACGATAACTACGGTACGATCTTTGTTGGAGATCAGGCTCTTCATCTTTTCATAGCTCTTCTTTTTGAATTTCTGGTCGCCGACACTCAATACTTCGTCGATCAGCATAATGTCTGTTTCAAGAATAGCTGTGATGGAAAAAGCCAGTTTGGAATACATACCGCTGGAATAAGTTCTGACTGGCATATCAATGAACTCGCCGATTTCAGCAAAATCAATGATTTCCTGTTCTTTGGCTTTGACCTGTTCTTCAGTAAAACCAAGAAGCATACCGGAAAGAGTGATATTTTCACGGCCGGTCATCTCACGGATGAAACCGACACCGATGGACAGGAGTGAAATACTGTGTCCGTTCAGGTCAATAGAACCACTGTCCGGAGAAAAGATACCAGCCAGTGCGTTCAGTGTGGTGGATTTTCCACTTCCGTTCTTACCGATGATACCAAGGATCTCGCCTTCGCGAACGTAGAAGGAAATTCCTTTTACTGCAACAAAACGGTCAGGTTTCTGACGTTTCAGATGAAGCAGAGTTTTCTTAATAGAAGTTTTTTTCAGATTCTGGTAGCTGATAACCAGATCTTTGACTTCGATTGCATGCTTTTCTTCCATATTAAATCACCTTTACATAGCTGTTTTCGCTCTTATAGATTTTGCGGATACCAAGGGCACAGAGTACCAGCCCGATCAGGAACCACAGAAGCAGAAGCTTACGATGAGGTGCCTGTCCGTAGATTACGCACTGACGCATGGATGTGATCAGAAATGCGATCGGGTTTCCCTTGCCGATGTAGTTGTTGTATGGTGCCGGCAGACGACTCATGATGTTCCAGAATACACCGGTCAGGTAGAATACAAGGCGAAGTGCGATACGCAGAACATTGCCAAGGTCTTCTACAAATACACCATAATGAAGCAGAAAACAACTGATACCAAAAACTACAGTAACCAGTGTGATCAGAATTGGAATCACATACAGGATATTCAGAGTCAGCGGAACGCGCCATATAGCAAGCATAGCAACGATGATCAGCAGAGAAATGCACATCTTGAAGCCGTTGACACATATTCTGATAACCAGAAGGATGAATTTTGGTATATATACTTTGGATACGATTGGTTTGTTGTTCTTGATGATCTTGACACTCTGCAACAGACACTTGTTAAAAAAGTCCCAGAGAGTGATGCCGACAAAAACGAAGATCGCAAAGTACTGTTCTTTAGACTTAAATACATATCCGAACATGAATACATAGATCAACATGAAGCACAGAGGATCCAGTACCCACCAGAGCCAGTTCAGATAGGAATTGGCTACTTCAGCTTTCAACTGGGCTTTAGAAGAGTAAATGGCATACTTCCAGTACTTCTTCATGTCATCCCTAAATCGTTTAAACATAAAATCCGCTCCTATATTTTCTTTATTAAATTATAGAACCCCCAGTAATCTGAGGGCTGTGACCTTACTTATCATACACTACCAAAGGTTTGTTGACAAGAGAAATCTATTGTTCTTTCTTTATTATTTTGCAAGAAAGCTTGTATTTTGCAGGAAAAAGCTTGACTTATATAGTATGGTTGTGCTAAACTAGACGAGCGACATGGAAGTTAGGTCTTTTTTTTATGCCCGAAAAAGGCAAAAAGGCCCACGCAAATGAAAACACTGGAGGTGGAAGTTGTGCGCGTTAAGATTACATTGGCATGTACGGAGTGCAAGCAGCGTAACTACAATATGACCAAGGAGAAAAAGAATCATCCTGAGCGTCTTGAAACAAAGAAATATTGTAAGTTCTGCCGTACCCATACTCTGCACAAGGAAACAAAATAATCACAAACGATTGTGAGGTTAGACTATGCAAGAGAAAGAAAAATCTGCTGGCAAAGGTCAGAAGAGAAATTGGTTTCAGGGACTTCAATCGGAATTCAAAAAGATTGTCTGGGTTGACAAGGCTACACTTGTAAAACAGACTATAGCAGTTACAATTATTACAGTTGTACTTGCTGTGATCATCAGTGTATTTGACTCAGCTATTCTGGAAGGAATAAATCTTTTAGTGAAATAAGGATAACGGTGATTGTATGTCAGAAGCGAAATGGTATGTTGTTCATACTTATTCAGGGTATGAAAACAAAGTAAAAGCCAACATTGAAAAAACAATCGAAAACAGACACCTGGAAGACCAGATTCTGGAGGTTCGCGTTCCGCTGCAGGAAGTTGTGGAAATGCGTAACGGTGCTGCCAAGCAGGTCCAGAAAAAGATGTTTCCTGGTTATGTGCTTCTCAACATGGTCATGAATGATGATACCTGGTATGTTGTCCGCAACACCAGAGGTGTTACAGGATTTGTAGGCCCGGGATCAAAGCCGGTGCCGCTGACGGAGGAAGAGATGATTGCTCTTGCTACCTTTATGGGTACTCCGCAGGAAAAGGTGAACTTCGCAGAAGGCGACCTTATCAGTGTTATTACTGGTGCATGGCAAGGTACCGAGGCTGTGATTCGTTCTGTAGATGCTGAAAAGCAGACCGCTACAATTTTTATTGACATGTTTGGACATGAAACACCGGTTGAACTGAATTTTACCGACATTAAGAAAGTTCAGTAAAACGCCTATTTGGCGTATGGTTCTGCTGTGGGAGGGTATCCCCCGCAAATACCACATTATTAGGAGGTGCCACAATGGCAAAGAAAGTTACAGGTTATATTAAATTACAGATTCCTGCTGCAAAGGCAACACCGG
>ENA-OPVG01001406-OPVG01001406.1-human-gut-metagenome-genome-assembly--contig:-NODE-1406-length-17446-cov-6.810649_pt1 | contig 17446 bp, 16 predicted proteins | sample MGYA00241093_ERZ501975 | MGnify/ENA primary metagenome ERZ501975 (study PRJEB25962, sample SAMEA2042993) | human gut metagenome | biome: human gut; feature: human-associated habitat; material: faeces... | reverse complement strand
GAAGCAAACGATACTCCTTGGGCATTGCACAAGGAGGTTCATATTTCCTGCATCGCGAAGCGTGTTGCTGGGAACGGAGTGAACAGTAACTTATTTATGAGGGCTGCTATAGAAAACAGAGTCATATAATTGACAAAAGATAAGCATAAAAAATACAAGGAGAAATACGAATGGGAATGGCAGTAGTAACTCTGAAAAAGGGAGAGGGAAGACTTCTGAAATCCGGCGGAATGTGGATTTTTGATAATGAGATAGATACAGTCATGGGAAATTTCGAGAACGGTGATATTGTACTTGTCCATGATTTTGACGGATATCCTATGGGAAGAGGGTTCATTAATACTAATTCTAAGATTACGGTACGTCTTATGACCAGAGATGAAAATGTTGATATTAATGAAGAACTTTTGGAGAAGCGTGTACGTGATGCATGGGAATATCGTAAGAAAGTGGTAGATACAGGATGCTGTCGTCTGATTTTTGCAGAGGCAGATTTCCTTCCGGGAATTGTGGTGGATAAATTTTCGGATGTACTGGTAGTTCAGTCACTGGCTCTGGGGATCGATCGTTTTAAAGAAACAATCGTAGAACTCCTCAGGAAAGTCCTGGCAGAAGATGGGATCACTATTCGCGGTGTTTACGAAAGAAGCGATGTGAAGGTGCGCAAACAGGAAGGAATGGAAATGGTTAAGGGTTTTATAGGACCAGAGTTTCCAACACTTGTGCAGATTGAAGAAAATGGCGTAAAATATGAAGTTGATGTAAAGGACGGGCAGAAGACAGGATTTTTCCTGGATCAGAAGTATAACAGACTGGCAATCCAGAAGCTTTGCAAAGGTGCGAAAGTTCTGGACTGCTTTACACATACAGGTTCCTTTGCACTCAATGCCGGAATTGCAGGCGCTGAAAGTGTAACCGGTGTGGATGCATCTCAGTTGGCGGTAGATCAGGCAACAGCCAATGCGGCATTGAATGGTTTATCTGACAGTGTGAAATTTATCTGTGAAGATGTTTTTGAACTGCTCCCTGAGCTGGAAGAGAAAGGTGAGAAATTTGATGTTGTAATTCTTGATCCTCCTGCATTTACCAAGTCCAGAAATTCCATTAAAAATGCAGTAAAAGGATACAGAGAGATTAATCTGCGTGCCATGAAACTGGTAAAAGACGGCGGATTTCTGGCAACCTGTTCCTGTTCTCATTTTATGGACTATGAATTATTTACCAAAACCATCGGACAGGCAGCAAAGAATGTACATAAAAGACTTCGCCAGGTAGAATACAGGACACAGGCACCGGATCATCCGATCCTGTGGGCGGCAGATGAGTCTTACTATCTGAAGTTTTACATATTCCAGGTATGCAATGACAGATGATTATTTGGCATATCAGGTAGGGGCAAAATATCTTTTGCCCCTAGAGCGTGTCTGAAAAATCATTTCCACAATCTGCACGCCCCACTTTGCGGTATATTTTGCCCGAATTCGGTTGACGTAGCCCGCTACGACGCCCTCATCCGGGCAAAATCTCCCACAAATTGTGACATATATCTTGCGGAAAGCATTTTTCAGACACGCTCTAACATCATAAGAGTACACAATAAAGAAAGAGAGGAAATAATATTATGAGTTTCAGAGAAGTAAAAGCAGAAGAACTGACAATGAATCCATTTACCAAGATTGGAAAGGAATGGCTGCTGATCACAGCCGGAAATGAAGAAAAATGCAATACCATGACAGCAAGCTGGGGTGCAATGGGTGTTATGTGGGGAAAGAACGCAGTGACAGTGTATATCCGTCCTCAGAGATACACCAAGGAATTTGTGGACAGGGAAGATACATTTACAATTTCTGTTCTGGGAGAAGAGTATCGCAAGGCATTAAATTATTGCGGAAAGGTTTCCGGAAAAAATGCGGATAACAAGATTAAAGAAGCAGGACTGACTCCTTACTTTACAGACGGAACAGCCGGAATTGAAGAAGCTGACATGATCATGGTCTGCAAAAAAATGTATCATGATGAGATTAAACCGGAATGCTTTGATGCCGGGGAAAACGACGGTAAGTGGTATCCGCAGAAAGACTACCATACCATGTATATTGCAGAGATCCTGAAAGTTCTTGTCAGAGAGTAAAAAAATGCATTACAAACAGTAAAAAAGAGGTAGTTTAATGAAAGACAAATTAAACAGATTCATGCAGGGGCGTTATGGAGTGGATAATTTTGCAAGATTCACTCTCGGTGTGGCACTTTTCGTCATTGTTGTAGGTTCTTTTATGAGACAAAACGCAGCCGGAGGCGTTCTGGATACAGTTGGATTTATTCTTATCATTTATACATATTTCAGAATCCTTTCCAGAAATATCTCTGCACGATATGCGGAAAACCAGAAATATCTGGGATATACTCAGAAAATCCGCAGCCGGTTTACCAGAGAGAAAAATATGATGGAGCAGAGAAAAACACATCATATCTATACCTGCCCGGGTTGTGGACAGAAAATTCGTATTCCCAGAGGAAAAGGACAGAAGGTAGAGATTGAATGTCCGAAATGTCATGAGAAGTTTATCAAAAGACGTTGATTTGCTGCAAACACGCTCTGGCAGATCATCATAAGTTATGGGCTGGAGGAATTATGTTTGGTTATATAGTAATGAATAAGCCTGAAATCAAGTTTAAAGATTTTGATCTGTACAGATCCTTTTACTGTGGATTGTGCAGAGAACTCAAAAGTAAATATGGAATATCAGGACAGATTTCTCTGACTTATGATATGACATTTGTGGTGATTCTTCTCAGTGCGCTTTATGAGCCGCCCACACAAAAGGGAAGCACAAGATGTATCATTCATCCGGTCTGTAAACAGCCGGTCAGAAGAAATACAGTGACAGAATATGCGGCAGATATGAATGTACTTCTTACTTATTATAAATGCCGGGACGACTGGGAGGATGAAAAAAAAGTAACTGCTCTTGGTTATTCAAAAGTTCTTCAGGGAAAAGTGAAAAAACTGGATCAGAAATATCCGGATAAATCCCGAAGAATACAGAAGCTTCTCAGTGAATTGTCTGAGATGGAGAAATCCGGAGAAAAAGACATTGACAAAATGTCGGGCTGTTTCGGAAAAATTATGGAAGAGATTTTTGCATGGAAACAGGATGTATGGGAAGATACTCTGCGCAGAATGGGATTTTTTCTTGGCAAATTTATTTATCTTCTGGATGCATACGATGATGTGGAAGAGGATATAAAAAATAAAAATTACAATCCTTTTTCAGAACAATATATAATGGAAGGGTTCGATGAGCAGGTACGCCGGATTCTGATCATGATGATGGCACAGACCTGCAGGGAGTTTGAGAAACTTCCTATTATAAAATACACTGATATTTTGAGAAATATTCTTTACTCAGGGGTATGGTGCCGGTTTGAGGTAATTCATAAGAAGAGAAAAGAAGCAGGAGAGAAAGATAATGATTGATCCGTACAGTATACTGGGGATTTCCAGAGATGCATCCGATGAAGAAGTGAAGAAGGCATATCGTAAGCTGAGCAGAAAGTATCATCCGGATGCCAATATTGACAATCCGAATAAAGAACAGGCTGAGGAGAAATTCAAGCAGGTTCAGCAGGCTTATGAGCAGATTATGAAGGAAAGAGAGCAGGGAACCGGTTACGGGAATTATGGCAGCAATAATTACGGTGGTTTTGGCGGATTTTCCGGACAGGCAGACTCTGGCTATCAGGATGAAGAGTCTATGCGCAGGCAGGCGGCAGCCAATTATATCCAGAGCGGTCATTATCGTGAGGCTATGAATGTTCTGCAGTCACTTTCACAGAGGAACGGACAGTGGTATTATTTGTCTTCCATGGCAAACATGGGACTTGGAAATAACGTAAATGCATTGAATGATATTAAGCAGGCTATCCGTCTGGAACCGGATAATGTACAGTATCAGATGGTTTTGCAGCAGATGGAAGGCGGAGGAAACTGGTATCAGGAGATGCAGAATCCTTTTGGAGGTATGCCGACAGGCGGTGATGATTATTGTATGAAGCTGTGCCTGGCAAATATGGCATGCAGTCTGTGTTGCCCGGGAAGCGGCATATTTTGCTGCTAAAACGTTATTGTTCACTCCGTTCTCAGTAACGTAGTCAAAATTCATTCCAGATTGCCTGCGGCAATGGAATTTTGGTAATAATTGGATTGACAATTAAAAGTGAAAATATTACTATAGTAAAGTGATAATGTGCAACTGTAATGATATGCAACAGTTGCGAACATATAATTAAGGTTACAGGAGGAAATCATAATGAGTATTCGTATTGGTATTTTAGGCTACGGCAATCTTGGCCGCGGTGTAGAGTGCGCAATCAAACATAATCCGGATCTGGAGCTTGTTGCTGTATTTACACGTCGTGCTCCGGAAACTGTTAAAATCCTTACAGAGACAGCAGCGGTATATTCTGTCAATGATGCCGAAAAAATGAAAGATAAGATAGATGTACTTATCATCTGTGGCGGAAGTGCAACAGATCTCCCGAAACAGACACCGGAATATGCGAAGATGTTTAATGTAATTGACAGCTTTGATACACATGCAAGAATTCCTGAGCATTTTGATTCAGTAGATGCAGCTGCAAAAGAAAGCGGTCATATCGGAATTATTTCAGTGGGCTGGGATCCGGGAATGTTCTCACTGAACCGTCTCTATGCAAATGCAATCCTTACAAACGGAAAGGATTATACATTCTGGGGCAAGGGTGTAAGCCAGGGACACTCAGATGCAGTACGCCGTATCAAAGGTGTAAAAGATGCAAAACAGTATACAATTCCTGTTGAAGCAGCACTGGAAGCAGTGAGAAACGGAGAAAATCCGGATCTTACAACAAGACAGAAACATACAAGAGAATGCTTTGTAGTTGCAGAGGAAGGTGCGGATCTGGCACAGATTGAGAATGATATCAAGACTATGCCTAACTATTTCTCTGACTATGACACAACTGTACATTTTATTTCTGAAGAAGAACTGAAGCGAGATCACAGTGGAATCCCACATGGCGGTTTCGTGATCCGATCCGGAAAAACGGGCTGGAATGATGAGAACAATCATGTGATCGAATATAGTCTGAAGCTGGATTCCAATCCGGAGTTTACATCTTCTGTACTTGTTGCATATGCAAGAGCTGCATATCGTATGAATAAAGAAGGACAGAGTGGTGCGAAGACCGTATTTGATGTGGCACCTGCTTATTTATGTGCTGCTGATGGTGCTGAATTAAGAAAGCATCTGTTGTGATCAGGGATATAAGATAATATTCTGTCTGTTGAAAAAATAAAAAGAAAACAGGTATACAGGTTATATTTCACAGTGTTATCTTGTGAAAAGAGACAAAGTATTTGTGGACTTTGTCTCTTTTTTTATGGAATAGACTGTGAAAAATTAGTGAATGTTTAACAGAATTTTACTTGTCTGTTGACGGGATATTTAAAGTGTAATATAATAGAGTCATAGAAACGTAACAACATTGTAAAAAACTTTGTTAAACCTTAGAGCGTATCTGAGAAGTATGTGAGATATCAGAGCGATACCCACGATTCATACTTTTCAGGCACGCTCTGATAATGAAAAAAGAAAAGGAAGGTATGTATGCAAAACGTAAACAGGAAGTTTAAAATCTGGGGGGCACTTCTGTTTCTGCTGTTTTTTGCTGTGGGAGTTTCCATGTATTTTACTGCGGCAAATGTACAGGCTGCAACGAAAACAGGTTTTGTAACTATTAACGGAGATTCATACTACATAAATGAAGATGGCTCTAAACAGAAGGGTTGGCTGGAACTTGAAGGAAAGAAATATTACTTTAACACAAAGACCGGTGTTCAGGTAAAGGGCTGGGTTACTGACAGTAAAGGACGAAAGAGATATTTCAGTAAACAGGCTGGTATCATGATGACAGGCTGGGTCACTGATTCAAAGGATCAGAAAAGATATTTTAATCCATCTACCGGATTCATGCAGACGAAATGGCTGACATTGAAGGGAAAGAGATATTATTTCTACAGTAACAGTGGAGTGGCTGCCTGCAAGACATTCCTTACAGACAGTAAGAAAAATACCAGATATTTTACAAGTGCATGTTATATGCTTACCGGCTGGACAAAGAATTCCAGCAATGAATACAGATATTTTGAAACTGAAGACGGAATTATGGCAAAAGGTTTCCAGACACTGAATGGAAAGAAATACTACTTTAATACAGGCAGCGGCAAGATGGCTGTAGGCTGGACGACAATTGACGGAAATAAGTATTATTTTGATAAGGAAACCGGTGTGATGGCTACCGGAGATGTAACAATTGATGGACAGAAATACCATTTTAATTCCAATGGTATATTGAGCAATACTACAAGTCCGACCGGTTCCAGAACAATCAAGAATTATCTGGCAGGTGCATTACAGCCTGTTGGTCAGGCTCTGTACGTATGGGGTGGCGGATGGAATGATTCCACCAGAAAAGGAACAAGTCAGACAATGACTGATTTCTATAACAGTCAGAGCAGCAGTTATGATTACAATAACTACAGAGATCTCAGCACAGCCAACAGAGCAAAAGGTTTTGACTGTTCCGGTTTCGTAGGATGGTCAGCTTATCAGGTAATGCAGAGTAAGTCCGGTGTAGGAAGCGGATATACGGTAGTTTCCGGTGAGATTGGTTCTTATTATAAGTCCATGGGCTGGGGAAGTATTCTCACTCAGGCGAATCTGGCAAGTGATGACTGGACAGTATATCCCGGAGATGTGGGATATGACAGTGGACATACATGGATCATTCTCGGACAGTGTGCTGATAAGAGTGCAGTGATCGTGCATTCTACCCCGAATGCAGGTGTTCAGATTGCAGGTACACCTACTCCGTCCGGTGGTTATTCCAGTCAGGCGATTGCACTGGCACAGAAGTATATGTCAAGATATCCGGGATATACCAAGTATGATTATCATACTTCATCTGGTAACTATATCAGAAGAGGTAATTATCTGAGATGGAACAGAAGTACGCTTTCTGATCCGGATGGATATATGAATATGACCGCAGACCAGATCCTTGCAGATCTGTTTAGCTGAGAAGTGAATAGTTAAGAAAATGGAAGCAGCTTTCGAATGAGGAGGCTGCTTCTTTTTTTGCGTTCTGTAGTAATTCCATAAATAATGCAAACAATCCAGTCCACTATAGCGTGAAGTCCTGCTACGTTACTGTCCACTCCGTTCACAGTAACGTAGCCAAAATTCATTCCAGATTGCCTGCGGCAATGGAATTTTGGCTTGTATGTCTCGGGATTTTGGCATATTCATGCCAAAACACCTCGCGGGATAGTGGTGTGTGAACAGTAACCCTGCATCAGATATCTTTGTCCTGTGTCAAATTATTACAAACATGAAATGGAATATGTTTGAATTGTAGAAAGAAATGCGAAGAATAACAAAAAGATTAATAAATGTTACAGAAATATAAAATTTATGGTAATTAATCCTTGCGTTTTTGAGTGCGGTGTGTTAATATGTATAAGAATTAACTTAGATATTGCAAAAACATTAAGATATAGAAAGAAAATGTTACGAGGGTGAGAATTCATGAAGAAAAGAATTGTATGTCTTACATTAGCACTCCTGATGAGCGCAACACAGGTTGTTAGTGTAAGCGCTTCAAGAGAGGATGAATTGAGAGAAGAGCAGGCGATCACAAGTCAGCAGCTGGATGCGACATATTCCAGAATGGATGAGCTTGCATATGCGAAATCACAGCTTGAGAATGAGATTTCCGAACTGGATTCCAATCTTGTAAGTGTTATGGTTTCTATTGATACTCTTAAAGGAGATATCGATAATAAAGAAGTAGATATTATTAAGACAAAACAGGATCTGGCTAAGGCTCAGAAGGCGAGAGATAAGCAGTATGAGAGCATGAAGCTTCGTATTCAGGCACTGTATGAACAGGGTGGGGATGCAGCGTGGTTTCAGATGATGCTTAATTCAGAAGATTTAAGTGAACTTCTGACACGTGCTGAGAATACACAGCAGATGTATGAGCAGGACAGAAAGAATCTTGATAAATATGTGAATACTATTAATGAGGTGAATAATTTAAAGACTCAGTATGAATCTGACAAAGCAGAACTGGAAGAGATGAAGGCTTCTTATGAACAGCAGTCTTATGATCTTCAGTGCCAGATTGATCAGAAGAAATCTGAATCAGCCGATTATGAGAATGAAATTGCATATGCACAGCAGCAGGCGACAGAATATGCAAATCTGTTAGCGGAACAGACAGCTGAAATTCAGAGATTGGAAGCTGAAAGAATCGCAGCAGAAGAAGAGGCAAGACGACAGGCTGAGGAAGAGGCTGCAAGACAGGCGGCAGAAGAAGAGGCAGCAGCAAAAGCTGCAGAGCAGGAACAGGACTCCGAATCAGAAGACGAAGAAAATATAGAGTATGATGAAGACGGAAATGAGATTGAGAATACTGATGATGCGGATGATGAGTCTGAATCAGATGATGGTGTAGAATATGATGAAAATGGTGATCCTGTTGACAATGCAGGAGCTTCTGATGATGTAGAGTACGATGAGTATGGCAATGTGATTGATTCTGATAATACAGTTTCACCAGATGATTATGAGAGTGAACAGTCATCTGATTCAGATAGTTCTTCATCTTCAGGATCAGGATCTTCTGTAGTAGACTTTGCAACACAGTTTGTTGGCAATCCATATGTATGGGGCGGTACAAGCCTTACAGGTGGAGCTGACTGTTCAGGATTTACACAGAGTGTATATGCAAACTTCGGAGTAAGTCTTCCGAGAACTTCTTATGAACAGCAGAATGCCGGTACAGAAGTATCTTATGCTGATGCACAGCCGGGCGATTTGATCTGCTACGGTGGACACGTTGCAATCTATATGGGGAATGGACGTATCGTTCATGCATCGAACTCTGTAGATGGAATTAAGATCAGTGATAACGCAGCGTACAGAACGATTGTTTCTGTAAGAAGACTGGTATAATTAAATAAGTATAAATAATTAAATTTATAGGGGTTGAAAAGGAGTATCGCTAAGGGGGCTGATGCTCCTTTTCTTTATGTATAAGTTACCATTATTCCGCGAGGTGTTTTGGCATGAATATGCCAAAATTCCGAGACATACCGCGCGAATTTATGCGATTAGCATAAATTCTGTGCATCGCGAAGCGTGTTGCTGTGAACGGAGTGAACCGTAACCATGTATAATATTTTACCGATTTTCAGGTGGATTTTACCTTGACATAAAATTGGATGGATAGTACAGTTTATGTAACTGAAGAGATACATATAAAATTTTAAATCTGTTTTTGGAGACATCAGTGGGAAAGAATATTCTCATGAATTATCCGGATTATAGTTGAATAGTGAAAGCGAGGAATGATAAATGGCAAATGACCATGTAGAACACATAAGAATTGTACAGGAAACAGTTGCTGGCAAGGAGATTACTTTTGCACATGTAATGGGAGGGCCGGCTCCGGTCATATACCAGAAGCTTGGACTGAATCCGCAGGTGGATTACCGTTCATCTGCAATCGGAATTATGAATATGACACCGCCTGAATCGGCAGTGATCGCATCTGATATTGCGGTAAAAAGCGGAAATGTTTATCTGGGATTTGCAGATCGATTTACAGGCACACTGATCATTACGGGAGAGATTTCCGATGTAATGTCAGCGATGACTGAGGTTGTGGATTATTTCAGAGACACTCTGGGTTATGTAGTCTGCAAGATTACCAAAAGATAGGAAGTGTTGGGATGGCAGGGATGACAACCAGAGAATTACTGGAAAAGCTTTATAACCAGGATTATGAGAAACTAAAGGGAAAAAAGCTGCGTATGACCAGGGTAAGGGTTCCGGGAAAGGAAGTGTGCCTGGCGCATGTGATCAATCCTTCACAGAGCTGTATTTATCAGAATCTTGGTCTGCATATTGGAGTCCATGAGGGAGAAGACCACACAGGAGAAGCAATCGGAATGATTCGTTTTACCCCATGGGAAGCAGTGGTTGTAGCTGCTGATATTGCAGTGAAAAGTGCAAATGTGGAGATTGGTTTCATGGATCGCTTCAGCGGATCATTGATCCTTACGGGAGGTCTGACGGAAGTTCAGACTGCAGTGGAAGAAGTGGTGAAATTTTTTAGAGAGGTGCTTGGCTTTAAGACTTGTGCAGTTCACAAAAGTTAAAACATACGAAAAGTCAGTTATTCTGTACCGATGGTGCTTATGTAACTGCCGGAATAGCTGAGAGAAGTGAAAGGGACAGACATTAAATATGAAGAAAATATTTCTGATGGGCAGAAGTGAAGCAGGTAAGACTTCATTAACGCAGGCATTAAAAGGCGAAAAACTTCATTATGTAAAAACGCAGTATACGAATACGGATGATGATACCATTGATTCTCCGGGAGAGTATGCAGAGTCCAAGCATTTCAGCGTAGGGCTGGCCTGTTTTTCTTTTGAAGCAGATGTGGTGGCAATGGTACAGTCAGCAGATGAACCTTTCAGTTTGTTTGGCTATGGCAGTAATGCATTTATTCTGAGACCACTGATAGGAATCATTACGAAAATAGATTCTCCTTATGCGAATGTTCCAATGGTGCGTCAGTGGATGCTGAATGCAGGATGTGAAAGAATTTTTCTGGTAAACAATGTGACCGGAGAGGGGATTGATGAGCTGAGAGCGTTTTTGAATGAGGATGTTCCAAAGCTGAGTCTGGAAGAAGCAAAATTCAGACAGAGTCTTGGTCTGAATGAATGGGATCCGCTGCCGGAAGGTGTGGAATATTGAAAAATATATTGATAAATAGTTGACAAGCTTGTTGCAGGGTGTTATTATAATGACAGTATAATTCCATACAGAACATATTAAGTGCTGATACTGTGAGAAAGAGCAGTACAGAAAGAGGGAATCAGGTGAGAAACCTGAGCGATCCGGTCACTGTAACAGAGGAGCAAATCTCAGAATGTCCATTGTGCCATAGCATGAGAAGGAGAGAGGAGCGATGAGCCTGGAGCCAGGAAACCTGCTTGGTATGGCGAGGTTAAACTTCCGTGTAAAGTGTAACAACCAACTCCGTTGAATCCGCAGCTTCGGAGTGTTGTCTGCTTTTATCTGAAGGCAGACATTTTTTATGGAATGCGCCTGTTCTTTATGAATTATACATGATTAAATGGCAGGCGATACTACTTCGGATTTATTCGTTCCCTCCGCGCACTCATGAACGGATTTTTTTCTACCCCGGGGTAGCATCGCTCCCTCTTATTAATTTTAAATGTATGATCTGTGAAAAATACTGTAATGAATTTTCAATGCTTTGTTATGTGAAGAGAAATTGATAATTTATTAGAGTATTTTTTTTATTTCGTCCTCTGATGGGTGGGATTGATGGAGACTGAGAAAACGGAATTATTCTGGAAAGATAAAAACTTGCAACAGGAGAGGAGAGGTAGCAATGGAGAAACCTTATTGGGAAGGGAAAGAATATTCTTATTTCAGCCATAAGAAATGTGAATTTTTTCCGTGTCATAAGAATGCAGATCCGGATGATTTTAACTGTCTGTTCTGTTATTGCCCGCTATATGCCCTGGGTGAGAAATGCGGTGGGAATTTCCGGTATACGGAAAAGGGAATTAAAGACTGCACAAACTGTATGCTTCCGCATAAGCGAAAAAACTATGGATATGTCACAGGAAAATACCAGGAACTGGCTGATATGATGAAAAGAGCAAAGGAAAGTATCAGCAAATAAGAGGAGAATGTGTCGCTGCTTAGAACGGAGTGAACAGTAACAATGTGTCAGATTAGCACAAATAAGAAAGAACGATTTTCATTGTAATACAATGCTTGTTCTGCTAGAATAAGGATAGCAAAAGAGAAGAGTCTGTAAGATTTTCAAGTCTGTTCTGAGTTAGTATATAAAGCATTTCACACACATTTTCCACACTTTTCACATGCACAGAAGAAAATGCATCACAGGCATTTGACGTCTTTTCCTGGCGACATTTTCTTGTCGGCAGAGCTCTGCATTTCTACATAGAGCCGTCGGAAAACAGGGAAAATTCACTGTTTTCCGACGGTTTTTGTCATTGATCATGGTTGAAAAACAAAAAAGATACTGATATAATGATATTATATTTACGCAAGGGAGTTAACTACTACATGAAAAAAAGAAATACAGCGATACGCGCATTGTCAGTTTTTCTGGCTTATGCAATGGTTTGTACATCGGTACCCGCTGCGGGTCAGGAAATGTTTGGATCCGGAGTCAACAGAGAGACAGAAGAAAATACATCAGATCTGAAAGAATTTCAAAGTTCACAGGCAGATGAATTTGGAACAGATACGGAATCTGATGCAGAACTGTTCGGAAGCGATGATGCAAAACAGGAGTTTCAGGATGGAGAAAACTCAGAAGAGGGTACAGACGGAATCAGGTATATTAAGGGTCGTCCGTTGACAGAAGAGGAAAGAAAGGAAGAACTGGAACCCTTTAAAAATTTAAAACCTTTGGATCCGGGAATTGAAGTGGAGAGTGATCTGACATCAGTTTATGCTGCATATGGAAACAGGGAGGCTGCATTTCCATCTTCCTATGATGCCAGAAAGGAAGGATTAGTTACGCCCGTAAAGAATCAGAATCCATTTGGAACCTGCTGGGCTTTTGGTATGGCAGCAATCATGGAGACTTCGCTTCTGGCACAGAACAAAGGAACCTACGATCTGTCAGAAGAACATTTATCATATTTTTTCTCCAACAGACAGAATGATCCTCTTGGAAATACCCCTGATGATAAGAATTATGTACTGGGAAATTATCACGTGATAGGAGGTAATGATCACCTGGCGGCGATTTATCTCAGTACATGGTCGGGAATGACCACAGAGGCCGATGTACCATTTCCTACGGATTCTTCGCATCAGAATGATCTGACTGTACAGATTCCGGAAAGTAAGGCTTATAATTCTGCAGCATATCTGAAAAATGCATCTGTTTCCAAATACAGTGAGGAACGTATGAAAGAAATGCTGCTGAATGACCATGCAGTATCCATTATGCTTTATATGAAGGAAAGTTATGTAAATCCGGACACAGCTGCATATTGTTATCCTGTTGGAAAATCAAATTCGACTGTAATTAATCATATTGTGACAGTGGTCGGATGGGATGATACGTATTCAAAGGATAATTTCCTTCCTGTTTCCAATGTAACATCTGATGGTGCGTGGATCATCAAAAACAGTTGGGGGGAGAAGAAAGGAGACGGAGGATATTACTATCTTTCTTATCAGGATCCCAATATCAGTAAACTTGTAAGTGCAGAGGCAGTGGCTGCTTCGGATCAAAAGTACAGGAATAATTATTTTTATGATGGTTCTTCAGCACTTTCAGTGATTCCGATACAGGCGGGACAGTCAGTAGCAGCAGTTTATGAGACAACTGCAGGAAAGGGAAAAGCAGAAGTCCTGGGGGAGGTTAATCTTGTTACAAACAGTGACAATGCCTGTTACAAAATTCAGATATACACCGATCTGACAGATCCATATGACCCGGAAAGCGGGACCGCTGCATATGCTGCTCCATATGAGTTTGAACAGCCAATCGCAGGTGTACAGACTATCAGTGTACCAGAGGTGGTTTTGAAACAGGGAAGCAGATATTCTGTTGTGATCACAAACAGTGGGATTGACAAAATCAGCTTTGGAGTGGAAGCAAAGTCCAGTTATGGAAACTGGTTTACCTGTACGGCGGGGATAGAAACAGGGCAGACATTCTATAAGAGTGCATCGGAAACGGCCAGGTGGACAGATGGAAAGACGAAAAACTGGACGGCAAGGATCAAGGCACATACAAGGACCCTGAATCAGTCATGGGTGCCGGATACACCGGTATTTCAGGTGAAGGCATATAATTCCGGATATAACCTTATTTCATGGGAAAAAGTTTCCGGAGCTACAGGATATTATGTGTACAGAAAACCTGCAGCAGGTGGGAAGTGGTCCCAAATTGCAGATGTCGGGACATCGGAATTAAAATATAAAGATAGTAAGGTTACGGCTAATGCATCATACCGTTATACAGTAAAAGCATATTATGAAGCATCCGGAAAAAGATATTCAGGTAAATATAAAACCGGCGATGTGATTAAAGCAGCACCTGCAGTGCAGAAGGTTACTTCTGTGAAATCTGAGAAAAATGGAATCCGTATCCGGTGGAAGCCTCAGAAAAAATGTGACGGCTATTATATTTACAGAAAGAAAAAAGGTGGTTCCTATCAATTGATAAAGAAAATTTCCAATGGAAATAGTTCTTCTTATCTGGACAAAAAAGCACAAAAAGGTGTATCATACTATTATGCGGTAAAAGCATATGTTAAAGAGCCATATGGAAATACATACAGCAAATATAAAAGTTCATCTGCTGTAAAAAGAAAATAGGAAATGAAGGAAAGAGATTATGAAGAGAAGGTTTGGAACAGTAATAGCAATGGTACTGTGCTTTATTCTGACAGTGGTTTCTGTTTATGCGGATGACGGAAAGGGTCAGAATCCGGATTATGTAACAGATTATTATATGATCGTACAGAGTACACAGGGCGGGGTAGATATTTATGATGAAGCAGACACTCAGAGTGTTAAACTGAATGACAGCAAGATTCCAAATGGAACTGCCATTCACGTTCTGGGTGAGAAGAATGGAGCAGACAATAAAAAATGGGCATATACACAGTACCATGGAATGAACGGATATGTTCCTATGGATGATCTGGATCCGGCTTCCAGAGAAGAAGCTGCCAATGAGGAATATCGTACTTTCGGAGGCAAAGATGTGGATTTCAAAGTAAAGGTTCATGGAAACGATGGAAACGTATCGGTTTATAACGGACCTGGAGAGAAATTTGATCAGGTTTCAGAAACAGAGGGAATCGCAGATGGGACAACTGTACATATTTTTCAGTATGTTCAGGGAGAAGACGGAACAAACTGGGGGAAAACAGACACAGATGGTGTGACACAGGGATGGCTGAATCTTGATCGTGATACAGATTACGTAAATGAAAATGTATCCGCAGATGCACCGGAGGCTACAGGCACATCAGGAAATGTTCCGGTGGCTGCTGTTACACCAACACCGGAAGCAACTCCAACTCCGAAAGCCACACCAACACCAGATGTAACACCTACAGAAAAAGTGACACCGACACCGGAGGCAACACCTACAGAAGAAGCAACGCCAACACCGGAAGAAACAGAGACGCCTGCTTCGACAGAAGACAAGGAATCCGATGATAAGCAGAGTCAGAAAACATCAGGAAAGAATGTAAAAGCAGATTCAGGAATGAAGAATCCTGTAATCTGGATTAGTGGTATCGGGATTATTGTTATCATAATTTTACTTATTTATTTCCTGAAGAAGAAAAAGTAAGAGTTAAAATCATTAAAGAATGCCGTCGACGGCAGAGAACAGTTACAAAATAAACAGTGGAACTAAAAGAGCAGCGCATCGGATGATGCAGCTGCTCTTTTTAGAAAATGTGTGTGTATAATTGAGACGTTATGAGGAAACCTCAAATCAGTCTTAATTAACAAAAACTATTAATGTGTGTGCATATATAGTCTACAATTTTTTTGCAATTTAATCAAGATGGAATTTTATAGAACGTGATATATTGAGGAAAGAGGCTATTCAGACTTTTTACTTGCGTAACTCTGGCGGGAAACGTATAATAGGAAAAAGCAATACTCGAGGGTGAGGAAAAGAGGATGAAGATAACAGAAGAACTGTTAAATGAGATGAAAATTAAGGATGAGAACTTTTCTGACGGTCTGATCAAGCCGGACGGCGATTACGTAAGAATACCCAGAGGACATCTTCATGGAATGATGGAATTGCTTCCATGGACAGAGAACGAAATCTGGAAAATGATCCCGGATGATGATTCTCCGCTGTTCTGGCTGATTGAGAAAACAGGATGTGTTCTTACGGATTATAATAATTCTATTGGCATGAAGATGACACCTGCTCAGCAGACTGTGTTTGATATGATGCGAAAACATGGGGTTCTTACAGATGATTATTACGATCTGACGAAACAGAGGGAGAAAGTAAGAGAAGCCAGAGAACAAAAAGAGAACAGGAAACAATAGTTAAGTGCATATGAATATATGGGAGTGCATCGATGGAAAAGCATGCTCATTAAAGTCACCCGATGCAGAAAAAAACAATATACGATATTAAAAAGCAGCATATCAGAGTTATGGATCATAACCTGATATGCTGCTTTTAGCGTGTCTGAAGAAAAAACTTCAGTTTTGGAATCTGATTGTTGAGAATCAGTGATTCCGGAAACATAGCCTGGTGGACAAATTCTGCGGAATAAGTGAAATCGCCCACATGATCTTTTCCGTGACTGTCGCTGGATAAAATGATCGGAATCTCATATTTCTGACAGAAATAAAGAATTTCAGTCGCATTGGATGTTGTATCTCCGCGATAGCCGTTTGGAGAAAGAGAAGCTTCGTTTATTTCAAAGATAACATTCTCCTGCAATGCAGCAATAGCCAGAGTTCTGTAATCCACCGGGAAATGCGGATCATCACAATGCCCGAGGACTTTTACAGCAGGATGTTTCATGGCGTTGATATAGGCCAGGGTATTCTCAGCAGCAGCGCCGGAACGGTAATTCTGCTGATGCATACTGATGATCGCATAATCCAGTCCATTCAGCAGATCATCTGACAGGTCGATGTGCCCGTCAATATCAAGAATGTTCAGTTCAACGCCATAAAGAACATCAATTCCAAAGCGTTTTTTGGGACAGAATGGAAGACTTCTGAAATATGAGGAAGTCCCGGAAGTGAGAGTCCCGGGACCATGATCTGAAATTCCAAGAAGCTTCAGACCCTTATGACTGGCTTCCTTTGCCATATCTGAAATGGTACAGGTGGTGCCGTGCCCACTGGCAATGGAATGCGTGTGAATATCGGAGAGATACATATAAGTTTTCCTTTCTGAATGAAAAATAAGCGTGTCAGGAATGCTTTATGAGACAAGTATGGCAGAAGAAAAATGAAATGTCAATCATAAAAACAAAACAAAAACAACCAGAACGGAAGAAAAAACAAATAAAAAACAACATAAAAGTTCAGAATATACATGTTGATTTATGTTGACTTCGCGATAGCCATAAGGTATAATGAATCTATATGAAAACATGGAGGATATTGCTGTCAGAATGATACCGGAATGTATTGGGGTCTGGTATGGGTGCAGCTTTTATTCATGAGAAAGGAGTAACATGGAAAAATTTCAAACATCAGATATTCCCAAGTCTCCCAGAATTCAGAAACTGGTAGATGCATTG
>ENA-OPVG01001388-OPVG01001388.1-human-gut-metagenome-genome-assembly--contig:-NODE-1388-length-17630-cov-1.944637_pt1 | contig 17630 bp, 12 predicted proteins | sample MGYA00241093_ERZ501975 | MGnify/ENA primary metagenome ERZ501975 (study PRJEB25962, sample SAMEA2042993) | human gut metagenome | biome: human gut; feature: human-associated habitat; material: faeces... | reverse complement strand
TAACGGGGTTGCCGTGACTTCATAGATCCTTTGTATCTCCATCACTCTGAATAAGAGAAGTTACAATATAGAATTTTTCAAATCTCTGTCAGCTATATTACTACCACATGATATATATGTCAAGTATCATTTTCGATACAGATTTATCAATAATCCATCTTCGATACCCTATTCATTATTTATAAGCTATTTTATGTGATTATTCTTTCTTCCTTTATTGACTTTCATAATTTTGGTAATTATACTAAAATTTGTATTTATAGTACTATACACACAATTTCAAAATAACCAAAAATAAGAACCGTGCATCTACAGTAAGATGCTGCCGGTTCTTATTTTATATATACCTATCTATTACGATACCTTGAGTATGAACTTCTGAAGCTCCTTCTCATCCTCTACCCTGGCAATCTTTGCACCAATCTTTGTAAGCTTCTCCTCGAGTGCCTCATAGCCTCTCTGGATATAATAGATATCATCAACCACTGTAATGCCATCTGCTGCAAGACCTGCTATAACCAGTGCAGCTCCTGCTCTTAGGTCAGGTGCATTCACTCTGGCACCTGTGTATCTTTTCACGCCGCTGATGATTGCTATATTGCTCTCTACCTTTATATCAGCTCCCATTCTGGTGAGCTCGTCAACATACTTGAAACGATTCTCAAATATGCTCTCTGTCACTGTACTGGTGCCCTCAGCGATACCCAAAAGCACCGCCATCTGTGGCTGCATATCTGTCGGGAAGCCCGGATATGGAAGTGTTGTGACCTGTGTATGCTTTAAATGTCCGTCTGATATTACTCTGACTGAGTCATCAAACTCCTCTACCTGGCAGCCTACCTCCAACAGCTTTGCTGTGGTGGCCTCAAGATGCTTTGGAATGACATTCTTTACCAGCACGTTGCCTCCCGCTGCCGCAACTGCAAACATGAATGTACCGGCCTCAATCTGATCCGGAATGACAGAATACTCTGTCGCATGTAATTTCTCCACACCTACAATTCTGATGACATCGGTTCCTGCGCCCCTGATATTTGCTCCCATGCTGTTTAAGAAGTTTGCCACGTCAACGACATGAGGCTCCTTAGCCGCATTCTCGATAACCGTCTTGCCATCTGCCATGGCTGCAGCCATCATAATATTGATTGTGGCACCTACAGAAACCTTATCCATATATATGTGTGTGCCCTTAAGCTCCTTTGCCCTGGCGATGACAAGGCCATGAGCTATGTCTATGTCTGCTCCCATGGAGCGGAAGCCCTTCATATGAAGGTCAATCGGCCTGCTTCCGATATCACAGCCTCCCGGAAGCGCAACCTCTGCATGCTTGTATTTTCCAAGTAATGCACCAATCAAATAATATGATGCCCTGATTCGTCTGATGAATTCATTATCGACATTTACGCCCCTGATAAATGAACCGTTTATCTTTACCTTGTGTATATCCACGCGCTCCACATGTGCGCCGATTTCTTCGATTGCCTGAAGTAAGACATTGATATCCCTTACATTTGGCAAATTATCTATTGTTACAGTCTCGTCTGTCATTATGGCAGCGGCCAAAATAGCAAGTGCAGCATTTTTAGCTCCACCAATTTCAACTTCACCGTATAAAGGATTTCCACCTTTGATTACGTACTGTTCCATATTCCACCTCTATGAATTCAGGAGTATACTTCCTCCTAATATACTATTCTCAATTTACACTATTGTTATACATCCAACTACAAATTTCATTTATGACGACGTATTTAAGCCGCCATTTGTGCCGGTGCTGCTTTTAATAAATGACGCAGCAGCTACTATTATCTAATCATATCACGATAAATAAGCACTATAATTCAAGTGCCTCCACCAGCTTCTCTACTGTCTGCTCCACATCAAGCCCCTCCTCGGAAACCTCGATGTCTGCATACTGCTCATACAATTTTGAGCGCTCTTCAAAAAGGGTTTCTAAAGTCTGCCCTTTCTTTAATACTACACCTCTACCCTTTATGTCTGCAAGTCGTTTTTCCAAAATGGCATAAGAAACCTTGAGATACACAACTCTGCCTATCTCCTTAAGATGCTCCATGGCCTCTTTTCCGTATACCACCGAACCGCCTGTAGCTATAATGGCCCTATCAGCCCTGATAGAGGCATTGACACGGTTCTCTACCTCTATAAAACCGTCCGTGCCCTTTTCCTCAATTATCTCACGCAGAAGCTTTCCCTCCTGCTCCTGTATCAGTAAATCCGCATCCAAGAAGCTGTATCCCAGCACCTTTGCAAGTATTACGCCTATGGTACTCTTTCCAACTCCCGGCATGCCTATAAGTACGATATTAGTTTTCTGTTCCATCTACTGCCTCAGTATTCTCTGTATCTGTACTATTGGTGCTTTCTGACTGCTGTGTGCTCTCTGTAGCGCTTGTGTCTGCTGCCTTTTTGTCCTTCTTGGTAGTAGTAAAATAATTGTGAATCTTGATCTTGTCAAGCTGCTTCTGCTTTACAGACCATTTTTCATCGTCCTGCCATCCTGAAAGGATGCCATTGTAATATTTGTCCTCTTTATTGCCCTTTACAGTCTTCCTGTTTGACTCTGTTGCTTCCTCATCGGTCTTTTTATCGAGCCTTACGATATAGTAAGTGCTGTCTGTGGTGATGAGGTCTGAGGTCTGTCCCTCCTCGAGGGAATTGAGTGCATCTACAACGCTCTGATCAAGATTGTTTGTAGTGTATACACTGTCCTTTGTCTTGCTGTTCGATGACTCTGAGCTCTCTTTAGACTCGGTATCACTTACAGACTCGGTGGACTCTGTGTCATCTGATTTCTTATCTGAATCATCTGTCTTCTCCGCATCCGGATCAACGTATGTGGCGTATGTGCCTGTTGTGGCTGTAGTGCCTGCATCCTCTAAGGATGATCCGCCTGCAAGCGCCTCTACCACTGCATCTGCCTGTGCCTTTATCTGTGCTGACTGCTCATCTGTATATGTCTGATACTGGTAATTAGAGTCATATGCACCCTTGTAATCAAGCTTCACAATGGTGTATGCAGCCATATTGGCTTCCTCATCCGTCACGCTTGAATCAGCATTTTTGATGATTGCAGCATACATCTTACTCTTTATGAGGCGAAGCTCTAAATATTCCTCGACAATCTCCTCTGTAGCACTCATCTCGTCTATCACATCATCGGAATTTGCCTTCATAAACTTCTCTGCGGCCTTTTTGATTTCCTTTTTCTCATCATCAGAAACCTCTACATCGTAATCTGACTGATGCGCCTTTAATGTGTAAAGCTCATGAGCCTCCTCGATAGCATTTTTCTTCCATGTTTCAAGCACAGTATTATTGCCTGATACTGTCTTGTCCCAGTAGCCCTCGCCCATGTACTGTATATACATGTCATCATAACCGGCCTCCTGGTACCTTATCATAAAATTAACAAGCCCAAGCTTGATATCCTCTTTATCTAATGTCGCAACTGTTGCGGTTTTATTTATTGCACATCCTGTAAAAGCTGTAACTGAGAGTGTTGCAGCTAATAACATAGCTATTACTTTTTTCGCTTTCATTGTATCTATCCTCTTTAAAATTGGTATAGTATCGCTCGTATATTATAGAGCTTTTCGGGCCTGCTGGCAAGCATTTTCTAAACTTTGTAAATTATCGTCAATTTCGCGTAAAGCATGTGGTGTTTCCTATGCTATATGCTACATGATTCCAAAATTCGGGTAACTATTCAGCCGTAATCAGTTCCTTACGCATTTGCGAAATCAGTTCCTCCACCACATCAAGCACATCCCGCTTCTTTGCCACGCTGCCATTTTTTAAATCAAATGTGAAATATGGGTTTTCTGCCATATTGAATTTGATGGAGGATTTATACTGGGTAATAAGCTCCGGTATCTTCTCCGGATTTATCCTTGCCCGTTCAAACATGGTAAGCTTTATCAGTGAGCCGGTCTGCTTTATCTCAGTGATATATACGGCATGAGCCAACGACTTAAGCCTTGCCACGCGAAGCAGGCTGAGCACAGATTTTGGTGGTTCACCAAACCTGTCTATGAGCTCCTCGAGCATCTCGTCCTTCTCTTCCTCTGTCTCTATGCCTGCAATACGCTTGTATATATCCAGCTTCTGGAATTCGTTTGCAATATAACCTGCCGGAATATAAGCATCGGTAACAATATCCACGGTCGTATCAAATTTGTCACTGATATCCTCGATGCCCTTAGCCTCTTTTACAGCCTCGCTCAACATCTTGCAGTACAAATCATAGCCCACTGCCTCCATATGGCCGCTCTGCTCCGCTCCGAGCAGATTGCCCGCACCGCGGATTTCAAGGTCTCTCATGGCAATCTTAAAGCCGCTGCCAAGGTCTGAGTACTCCTTTATCGCTGCAAGACGCTTTTCTGCCACCTCTTTTAGCATCTTGTTGCGCCTGTACATGAGAAATGCATACGCAGTACGGTTAGATCTGCCGACTCGTCCGCGAAGCTGATAAAGCTGTGAAAGTCCCATGTTGTCCGCATCGTGGATAATCATTGTATTGACGTTTGAGATGTCAAGTCCGGTCTCTATAATGGTCGTGGATACAAGCACATCTATTTCACCATTGATGAAACGGTACATGATGCGCTCAAGCTCCGTCTCCTTCATCTGTCCGTGCGCAAATGCAACAGTCGCATCCGGCACCAGCTCCTGCAGCTTTGCCGTTATGTCTGCTATGTCGCGCACTTTATTGTATACGTAGTACACCTGTCCGTTTCTGGCAAGCTCCCTGTTTATTGCCTCTCTGACAAGCTCATCATTGTACTCCATGACATATGTCTGAATCGGCACACGGTCCATCGGCGGCTCCTCAAGCACGCTCATATCCCTTATGCCGATTAAGCTCATGTGGAGTGTCCTCGGAATCGGTGTAGCAGTCAGTGTGAGCACATCGACATTGACCTTCATCTGCTTAATCTTCTCCTTGTGAGTCACTCCGAAGCGCTGCTCCTCATCGATTACCAAAAGCCCCAGATCCTTAAACTGCACATCCTTTGAGAGTATACGGTGTGTTCCGATGATGATATCAACCTCACCCTTTTTAAGCTTTTCTATCGTCTTTTTCTGCTCTGCTGCGCTTCTGAAACGGCACATCAAATCCACATTCACCGGAAAATCCTTCATCCTCTGCGAAAACGTATCGTAAATCTGCTGTGCCAGAATGGTTGTCGGGGCAAGATATGCCACCTGCTTGCTGTCCTGCACCGCCTTGAAGGCCGCACGGATCGCAACCTCCGTCTTGCCGTAGCCCACGTCACCGCAAATCAGTCTGTCCATTATTTTATGACTCTGCATATCGGTCTTTGTGGCTTCAATTGCAAGAATCTGATCCTCAGTCTCATCAAAAGGGAAAAGCTCCTCAAACTCTCTCTGCCATACCGTATCCTCGCCGAAGGCATATCCGTTTTGCTGCTCACGCTGGGCATACAGCTTCACCAGGTCTCCTGCAATCTGCTTTACCGCACCTCTGACACGATTCTTCGTCCTGGTCCATTCCTGACCGCCAAGCTTGTTGAGCTTTGGTTTCCTGGCATCCTTTCCGGCATATTTTTGTATCATATCAAGCTGAGTGGCAAGAATATAGAGATTGGAGCCACCCTGATACTCTATCTTGATGTAGTCCTTTACCTTTTTGTCCACCTCAAGCTTTTCAATGCCGCGGTAAATACCGAGTCCGTGGTTTTCATGCACCACATAGTCCCCCACCGACAGATCGGTAAAGCTCTGTATTTTTTCACCCTCATAGGTGCGGTGACGCTTCTTTTTCTTCTGCTGCGCCCCAAAAATATCTGACTCCGTAATCACGGCAAACTTTAGGATAGGATACTCAAAGCCTCTTCTCACCTTGCCGTAGCAGACCATAATCTGCCCCTCAAAAAGCTCATGGTCGTAGTTTTCAGTGTAAAAGCATGTGATTCCCTGGTCTGTGATATCCTCTGAAAGCCTCTTTGCCCTTGTCCTTGAACCGGATAAAAGAATGACTCTGTAGCCGTTTTTCTTATAGCGCTTTAAGTCCTTTATCAAAAGCTCAAAGCTGTTATTGTATGGGCTGACGCTCTGACAGTGAATACCATAGCTTCCCAGCTGGTGCAGTCCGTTTGCTTTATTATCGAGCGCAGCGAGTGCGATACATGAATACTTCTCGAGCTTTGCCACAATCTCCTTCTCTGTAAAAAGACCGTTCATCTGCCCCGGAAGTATATATCCCATCGCAAGTCTCTGCTTCATGCTCTCTGAAAACTCAGTCTCTGTAAGCTTTCCCTGCTCTGTACATCTGGTCAGCTCATCGAAGAAAATAAGGCTGTCCGATGGCTTAAAATAATCCAAAATCCCGACTCTCTCGTCAAAAAAGTACGACAAAAAAGCATCCATGCCTGCATACATGGACAGCTCTCCCCACTCCTCGGTAAGCTCGTCTGCCATCACACTCACTCTGTGGGCCTCCTCTGTCTTCATCTGCTTTCTAAGCTTGTCAGACACCCTCTTTGCCTCTGCCTTAAGCTTTTCAATTCCCCCGGCCTTTTCCTCATCACTAAGTACAAGCTCTGCCGCCGGATATATGCTCACCCGGTCTGTATTTTCGATGGATTTCTGGCTCTCGCAGTCAAAATATCTGATGGTGTCTATCTCGTCTCCCCACAGCTCGATTCGGATAGGATTCTCCTCCGTCAGCGGAAAAACATCAAGAATACCACCCCTGACAGAAAACTGTCCCATCGTCTGGACCTGATACTCTTTTTCATAGCCCATTCTGATAAGAGCAGCCTGAATTTCCTTCAAATCCAAAAGCTGTTCCTGCTCAAGTGTAAGCACGTTTTCCCACATCTTTTCTATCGGCGCCATCGTATTCATCAGCGCGTCAAAGGTGGTCACAAGCGTCACTCTCTCCTGCTCGCGGATAGCCTTCAAAGCCCTGATACGCTCCGCTGTCAGGAGATTGCCCCTGATATCCGACTGGTAAAAAAGCACATCCTTTGATGGATAATACACCACCTCTTTGTCAAAAAAACTGTACTCATCGTACAGTTCCTTCGCTTTCTGCTCTCCAAAGGTCACAATAAGCTTGTTTTTCCTGTGACCTCCAAAGGCATATATCATCTGTGATTTTTGCGCATCTATGCATCCCGTGACAGATATAAGTCCGGACGATTTTTCTGCCGTTTTTGTCATCTCCTCAAAGCCCGCAAGGGAAAGGAGTGGCTCTGTAAATGCTTTCACTTTCAATTCTCCATTTCTGTCTGTTCAAAATCACCTTGTCGATTTCCAGCTAGTTATATATGTTCATAGCCTTATCCGTCTCGCCCTGCATCATGAGAACTGCTGCATCCATCGCATGGCCTATAGCTTCCTCTACCTTTGCCCTGTCCTCAGAACTGAAACGCCCGAGCACATGGTCAGCAAGATCCCAGCCCTGCGGCTTCTCTCCAACACCGACCTTGATACGGCTGAAGCCCTGTGTGCCGGTCATTGCAATGATGCTCTTAATCCCGTTGTGACCGCCGGCGCTGCCCTTTTTGCGGATACGGATACGCCCCGGTTCGAGCGAAATATCATCAAAAATAACAATCATTTCCTCATCCGGATCAAGCTTATAAAAATTCATCACCTCAGCAACAGACTCACCGCTTAAGTTCATGTATGTCTGTGGCTTCACAAGCAGCACCTTCATGCCCTCAATCACTCCGCTTCCACAGAGCGCCTTGTGCTTTTTGTCTGTCACACTTATATTATATTTATCCGCAAGCGCATCTATCACATCAAATCCGATATTGTGCCTTGTGTGCTCATATTTTTTGTCAGGATTTCCAAGTCCTACTATAACGTACATCGTTTATCCTTTCTCTTTCTCATATCATTTACAATTCAAAATAAAACAAATACTGCTGGATAATTCCCGCCACACCCTTGTAGCGCTCAAAATCAAAGCCGTCACTATAATATTTGTCCAAAAGCTGCTTTACATGCGTATCTATCGGAAATGCATCCACATGATGCAAACCGAAAAGACATATGCAGTTCGCCACCTTTTTGCCAATTCCTTTGCGAGAAAGCAGGCTTTCCATCGCCTCATCATAGCTCATTTTGCGCAGATTATCAAGCCAGTCAGGATTATTAGCGCCATACTCATATATTTCCTTCAGATACGGTGCCCTATAGCCAAAGCCCATGCTCCTGTCATCAAATACCTCATCCGGCACCTCAAGAGGCTTTGGAAATGTATACAGTTCTTCCCCCTCTGCACTGCCGTCTATTTTATGCCCGCACCGCCTGCAAAGTAAATCCACACTGTTTGTGATTCGCTTTATGTTATTATTCTGGGAAATCATAAAAGTAACAATCATCTCCCACAAATCCTGCCTTAAAATGCGCACACCACTGCCATATGCATACGCCTCCTTCAGATGCGCATCATCTCCGTCTGCTATCAGCTTTGCAATCCCCGCATAATCCGTATCCATATCCAGATAACTTTTCCATATATTGTTCCAGTCAGCCTCATCACAGTCCAGCTCAAACTCATTCCCGTCCTGTTTAATCCGAAGTGCCCTGTCAAATGCCACTACCGTGTATTCGTTTTCTCCTGTGTTCTTCCATCTGAAGCACTGACCACTGTCAGCAATCTGTTTTAAATCCAGATTATCTATTTTCGTCTTGTACATATCTGTTTGTCTATCCTCTTTTATTGTAGCTATACTCTAAAAAGCCGGTCTGTCTGTGGCTTATTGTACCACGGATAGACCGGTTTGTGTGAAATATATTTGGATTATTATACCAGCTCAGGTATTTTATATCCCGCCTTGCTCATCGCTTTTTCAAAGTTATTGTTTGATTTTATGCATTCTCAATCTCTGTCTTATACTTTTCAAGAATCATATTCTGGATATTCTCGCGTGTGGCAGAGTTAATCGGATGGGCTATATCCCTGTACTCGCCATCGTTTGCCTTACGGCTTGGCATGGCGATGAAAAGTTCCTTTTCTCCTTCGATTACCTTGATGTCATGTACCACGAATTCATCATCGATTGTTATTGACACAACCGCCTTCATCTTGCCTTCCTTTTCTACCTTACGAATTCTGATGTCTGTAATCTGCATATTTTTGTCCCCCTGGTCTGTTTTTAAATTACATATCTTACATTTTTTTCTTTTACTATCATGACTCCATCCTCACCACAATAGCAGGTGTTTGGATTGATGGTTCCGCGGCTCTCTACGATGCAATTTTCGAGGTGCACATTGTCGCCTATGTAGACGTCATTGAGTATCACGCAGTTCTTCACTGTGGTGTTTTTGCCCACAAATACCTGCTTGAAAAGCACCGAATCCTCCACACTGCCGTTTATGATACAGCCACTTGATACGAGGCTGTTTGAAATGTCTGAGCCCGGATTAAACTTGGCCGGTGGCAGGTCGTCCACCTTTGAACAGATTGTCGGCTCCTCCCTGAAGAAATAGCTTCTGACGTCAGGTCTTAAGAAATCCATATTGGTCTTGAAGTATGCATCAATATCGGCGATATTGTTCCAGTATGAATTTATCTTGTAGCCATATATTTTCTTTACATTTTTGTAGCGCACGAGGATATCATTTACGAAATCGAATCTGTTTTCCTCAGCTGCTGCCTCCAAAAGCTCTATGAGCTGTCGTCTTCTGATGACATAGATACCAGTGGAAATGGTATTGGATGAAGCCTCGATCGGCTTTTCATCAAACTCTGTGATTCTTGACTCCTCGTCCATGCGTACCACACCAAAACGGCTGACATCGTCGTTGTACATCATGTCCTTGCATACCACTGTAATGTCTGATTTTTTCTCGATGTGAAAATCAAGCACTCTGTTGAAATCCAGCTTGTATACACAGTCACCGCTGCTGATGATGACATATGGCTCATGGCGTCTCTTGAGAAAATCAATATTCTGATACATCGCATCTGCCGTACCCCTGTACCAGTCACTGTTGTCCGCTGTGACTGTAGGTGTAAAGAGGAATAATCCTCCCTGCTTTCTGCCAAAATTCCACCATTTTGATGAGCTTAAATGCTCATTCAGTGAGCGTGCATTATATTGTGTCAATATCGCAACTGTCTGTATATGTGAGTTTGACATGCTGCTGAGCGCAAAATCTATGCTTCTGAAGCTGCCTGCTACCGGCAGGGCCGGTACTGCTCGTTTTGCTGTCAGTTCCTTCATCCTATTATTGTTGCCGCCGGCCAAAATTATTCCTATTGCCTTCATTTTCCGTCACCTGCCTTGATAATAACTTCTCCGCCCTCAAGCACACCATCTTTGTAATCCTCTTCATATGTAACACCGGAGATTGCTGTATTTTTGCCTATCTTTACCCCGTCCGGTATCACAGAATCTTCTCCTATAGTGACCAGCCCAAATGAGTATATGCTCTCATTTAATACGTTCGGCTTCTCCTGTCCGAAGCCAAGTGTCACATTGTCGCCCACCTTGCAATTTTCGGCAATGATGGACTTGTCTATCGTGACATTAGAGCCTATCTCCGTGTCACGCATGATGATGGAATCACGTATTACTGCGCCTCTTCCAATCTTGACGTTGGCACCTATAACAGAATGTTCCACATGACCATAGCATTCACAGCCCTCACCCATGATGCTTCGCTCCACATGACCCCCTTTGGCTATATAAAGTGGCTCGATTGCATCGTTCTTTGTGTAAATCTTCCAATACTCCTCGTACAGGTTGAACTCCGGAATGATGTCCACAAGCTCCATATTGGCCTCCCAGTATGAGCCCAGTGTACCTACGTCCTTCCAGTATCCGTTGAACTCGTATGCAAACATACGTCTATCGTTTTCAAAGCAGTATGGTATGACATGCTTGCCAAAATCACAGTTTTCCTGATTCTTTAGTGCAAGTAAGGCTTCCTTTAGCACCGGCCATGAGAATATGTAAATGCCCATTGATGCGAGATTGCTGCGCGGATGAACCGGCTTTTCCTCAAATGCATTGATGCGCTTATCATCATCGGCTATGACGATACCAAATCGGCTGGCCTCCTCGATAGGCACCGGCATTGTTGCTATGGTCACATCTGCATTGTTTTCCTTGTGAAAATCAAGCATCACCTCATAGTCCATCTTGTAAATATGGTCTCCTGACAGTATCAACACATAGTCCGGGTTGTAACTGTCTATATACCTCATATTCTGGTAGATTGCATTTGCTGTACCTGTGTACCACTCGCTGTTGCCGCTCTTCTCATAAGGAGGCAGTATTGCCACTCCTCCATTATTCCTGTCGAGGTCCCACGGAATACCTATTCCGATGTGGCGGTTAAGTCTGAGTGGCTGATACTGTGTAAGTACACCCACTGTATCAATTCCTGAATTGATGCAGTTGCTAAGCGGAAAATCTATGATTCTGTACTTTCCACCAAACGAAACTGCCGGTTTTGCTACGTTCGCTGTCAGAACACCAAGTCTGCTGCCTTGACCACCTGCTAAAAGCATGGCTATCATTTCTTTCTTAATCACGTTATCACTCCTCGTCTGTCCTAATTTTTGTTGTGCCCATCCGGTACCCACCACTAGTTTCTGTAATAACCGTATCTGTAATGCTTCTATAATAAATCACAATTGTTTCCATATAAATTATAGTTGCCGCTGCATAAATTGCAGTTACTGCCATATACTTTAACCCCATAAAATTCATATGGTCCGGATGAATTATTTTTATAAAAAAATTATACCACAGCCGCATTATCACTTCAACATTTTTCACAAAATCAAATAATATTTTTCTTTTTTTTTGACATTTTGCACAAGTGTCATTTATCGTATATCTGTTTAACCTGCAAGGGTTCTTATCATTTGAAAGTCATGCCTGCTTTCACCTTATTTTTCCTTTGCAAATACTATATTTAGTTGTATAATTAATATAAAGTAACTATTCAGAACAAGAAAATCAGTCGCTTACATGCAATCATGACGCATCGGCTTTTTGTTCTCAGCAGTTCTTAATAGTTACAATTATAATAAATCAGGCAGGTAAAATAAATGTATAAAATAGATTTCAGCAAACCAATACACATCCATTTCATAGGCATCGGCGGTATCAGCATGAGCGGTCTCGCAGAGATTCTGCATGAGGAGGGCTTTACCATTTCCGGCTCCGATTCAAAGGAATCAGACCTCACAAAAACTCTTGCTGCCAAGGGCATAAAAGTCATATATGGTCAGAGCGCAGACAATATCACCTCCGATATCGACCTGGTGGTTTACACTGCTGCTATCCACGAAAGCAATCCTGAGTTTGCCGCAGCAAAAGCAGCCGGTATTCCAATGCTTACCAGAGCCGAGCTTCTCGGACAGATTATGGACAATTACGATTATTCTATCGCTGTAGCCGGCACACACGGCAAGACTACCACCACATCCATGATCAGTGAGATTCTTCTCGCCGCCCAGACAGATCCTACCATTTCCGTAGGTGGGATTTTGTCATCTATCCACGGCAATCTGCGTGTGGGCGATTCAGAGTACTTCATCTCTGAGGCGTGTGAGTACACAAACAGCTTTTTGAATTTCAGACCACGCTACAGTATTATTTTAAATATTGAGGCTGAGCATCTGGATTTCTTCAAGGATATCAACGACATCAGGCATTCCTTCCGCGAGTATGCATCAAACACTCTCGCAGGCGGTGCTACCATCATCAACGGTGAGATTGACCGCTATGAAGAGATTGTCGCAGGTCTTCCTCAGAAGATTATCACCTATGGCTTTGATTCAAAATATGATTTCTATCCGGAAAATATAACCTATGACGATAAAGCTTGTGCATCTTTTACAGCTATGAGACAGGGTAGTCCACTTTTCGACGTAAAACTCTCTGTTCCGGGCGCTCACAATGTAAGCAATGCGCTCGCAGCCATAGCTTTATCCACCACACTCGGTCTTAATGAGGAGTCTATCCTCACAGGCCTTGACAAATTTGGCGGTGCTGACAGACGTTTCCAGTACAAGGGCAAGGTAAACGGCGTCACAATCATTGATGACTACGCTCACCATCCAACAGAGATCCGTGCAACACTGACAGCTGCACAAAAATATCCACATGACAGGCTTGTCCTTTGCTTCCAGCCACATACCTATTCCAGAACCAAGGCATTCTTAAATGATTTTGCCGATGTTCTTTCAATGGCAGATGTTGTGGTGCTTGCTGATATCTATGCTGCGCGTGAGCAGAACACATATGGTATCTCATCTAAGGATATCCTGGATTTATTGCTCGAAAAAGGTGTGAATGCGCACTATTTCCCATCATTTGAGGAAATCGAGAAATTTTTATCAGAAAATTGTGTAAACGGCGACCTGTTGATAACAATGGGTGCCGGAAATGTAGTAGAAATCGGCGAAGACCTGCTTAAGAAATAAGTTATCCACGTTATCCACATACAAAATGTTAACAACTCTCATTTTGTGTGTGGATTTTTTTAATAATTTTCAACAGCTTATATACCCTGTGATACATTGATTTTTCAATTATTTTACACAGTTATCCACGTTATCCACATTTTTTTGTGGACTCGGAAAGCCCGAGTTTACAAGGCTTGTAGCACTTTTACCATCTTCACACGGTTAAAATATTGTGCTATAATTGCTCACAGGTTAAGCGAAAGAGAGTTTTTTATATGACAGCGATAAACATTAGCAGTGACATAGCAACATCATTCACTACTGTGTCAGATATTTTTATAGATCAATACATGCCAAAGGCAAACGGTGAGTTTGTCAAGGTATACCTTTATCTACTCCGTGCGACAGGCTCCGGGGCAGGCATAGCAACTATTTCAGAGATTGCCGATCATTTCAGCAATACTGAAGCCGACATCATACGTGCCCTCAATTACTGGGCCTCTGAGGGCATTTTGCAGGTGCAAACCGGCGCTGATGGGCAGATTATGGGAATCAACCTCTGCAGTCTTTCTGTATCCGGTATGCAGGCTGCTCAGAGTAATATACAAAGCGCTGTGGCTGATAATGCCGCGCAGAATAATTTGCAAAACAGCGTAGTTAATAATGCTGCACAGAATAATTTGCAAAACAGCGTGGTTAATAATGCTGCACAGAATATTTCTACCGTGAATATTCGGATGCAGGATTCTGTTGTGGAAAAGCTTAAGAGCCAGACTCCTGACAAAGCTGCTTCTTCACAGAAGGAATACACACTTGATGAGATTAAGGAGTTTAGAAAGAATCCTGACATTTCAGAGCTTTTCTTTATTATAGAGACATATCTGAAGCATACGCTCTCATCCTCAGACACCAATATGGTGCTCTACTGGCTGGACGAGCTCCATTTTTCTACCGACCTGGTAGAATATCTCGTAGAGTACTGCATTACCAAAGGCCATTCAAGCCTTCGGTACATGAACAAGGTCGCTCTCGGCTGGGCCGATGCCGGCATAAAGACCGTAGACCAGGCAAAGGACGATGCAGCCGCACACTCACAGATTTACTATTCTGTAATGAAGGCTCTAGGCATCACAGGCCGCAATCTGGTTGACTCTGAGGTGTCACTAATAAACAAATGGGTCGGCGAATACGGTTTCGATATAGAGCTTGTAAAAGCCGCCTGCAGTAAAACTATTTCAGCTATCCAGAAGCCAAGCTTCGAGTACACAGACTCGATACTCGCGAACTGGAGGAAAAAGGATGTACATACTTTAAAGGATGTTGAAGTGCTTGATGCCAACTTTGCCAAGGCCAATAAAGCCTCTGCTACAGGCTCATCACAAGGCACAAATGCTGCAAACGGTTCCTCAAAACCAAAAAGCAATAATTCAAGTTCCAAGAATAAATTTAACAACTTCAATCAGCGAAACAATGATTACGACAAGCTGGAGAAGCTGTTTCTCAATTCTACGGTATGATTTAAGCTACATGATTTCAATTATATAATTTAACTTGTATGATTTCTGTTGCGCAATTTAGTTATATGATTTTTCAAGTTAGATTTACACATCCCAAGGAGGGTATATGGCACTTACCAATGCTCAATATGATGAGATAATGCGAGGCTACGATAAACGCCAGCTTCAGAACAAATACATACATGACAAGCGTATTGAGGAAGCCTATCGCAAGGCGCCCCGCCTCAGGGAGATTGACTCAGAGATTGCATCCGCATCTGTCAGGCAGGCGTACAGGCTTATGGACGGCGATGAGAATGCTCTTGCCGCTTTACGCCTTGCAATCGATGACTATAAGGAGGAGCGTGCTGCACTGCTATCCACACTCGGATATCCGCTTGATTATTTTGAGCCTATTTACACCTGTCCAGATTGCCACGATACAGGATACATAAACGGTCAGAAATGTCATTGTTTCAAGCAGGCTATTATCAATACCGTTTATTCGCAGTCCAATATCAGGGAGATTTTGTCTCGTGAGAATTTTTCCACGCTCTCATTTGATTATTACTCAGATGAGCAGAAAAATCCTGCGACAGGGCTGTCTGCTCTTGCCACAGCAAAGCTTGCAGTGACGAACTGTCATGAATTTATAGACAATTTTGAAAACAAACCTAAAAACATATTTTTCTACGGTAATACCGGTGTCGGAAAGACTTTTTTATCTAATTGCATTGCAAAAGAGCTTTTAGATGCAGGTTACTCCGTAATTTACTTTACAGCATTCCAATTATTTGATATATTAAGCAAAGGTGTGTTTGAAAAGGATGCAGATGCCATCGCAGCGCACCAGAATATATTCGACTGTGATTTACTTATCATAGACGATCTCGGAACCGAGCTTTCCAACTCATTTACCACATCACAGCTTTTCCTTTGTGTAAATGAGCGTATACTGCGCCGGAAATCTACTATTATTTCCACTAATCTGAATTTGGAGCAGATAGCAGAGATTTACTCCGAGAGAACACTCTCAAGAATTTCAAGCAATTATAGTTTTATCAAGCTCTTTGGAGATGACATACGAATTAAAAAGCGTCTTTCCAAATAACGCTTTTTATATTATATATTTAGTTTATTTATTATATGGTTATATGGAGGAATAACAATGCCAAACGATGAGAGAATTTTGGAGACTATGCCAACCGGTACACTTGGACTTGTTGCAACCGACAGTTGTATAGGTCTTGCCCAGAAGGTAGATGCATACTTACAGGGCTGGAGAGAGCACAGAGAGCACCAGCATGCTAACGAGAGTGCTTTCAAGGACTACTACAAAAACAGCTACATTATCAAGCCTTCTACACCTAGATTCGGTTCCGGCGAGGCTAAATGTGTTATCAACCAGTCAGTTCGTGGTTATGATCTGTACATCATGGTAGATGTAACTAACTACAGTCTTACCTACACAGTATGCGGTCAGACAAACCACATGTCACCTGATGACCACTATGCTGACTTAAAGCGTGTTATCGCTGCAGCCGGCGGAAAAGCAAGAAGAATAACAGTTATCATGCCTTTCCTTTATGAGAGCCGTCAGCACAGACGTACAGGCCGTGAGTCTCTTGACTGTCCATTAGCTCTTCAGGAGCTTATCAACATGGGTGTAGACAATATCATCACATTCGATGCTCATGACCCTCGTGTGGTAAATGCCATTCCTCTGAACGGTTTTGAGAATGTAATGCCTTCTTACCAGTTCATTAAGGGCATCTTAAAGAACGTAAAGGATATCACTATTGATGCTGACCATCTTATGATTATCTCTCCTGATGAGGGCGCTACAAACCGTGCTATCTACCTTGCAAACGTACTCGGAGTAGACATGGGTATGTTCTACAAACGTCGTGATTACAGCCGTATCGTTGACGGACGTAACCCTATCGTAGCTCATGAGTTCCTCGGAACAAATGTGGAGGGTAAGGATGTTCTTATCATCGATGATATGATTTCTTCCGGCGAGAGTATGATAGATACAGCAAGAGAGCTCAAGAAGCGTAAAGCTAACAGAATCTTTGTTGTTTCTACATTCGGTCTCTTTACAAACGGCTTTGCTTCATTTGACAAGGCTTACGAGGAGGGTCTCATCTACAGAGTAGTTACAACAAACCTTATCTACCAGTCACCTGAGCTTCTCTCTAAGGAGTACTATATCAGCTGTGACATGAGCAAATACATCGCATACCTCATTGATACATTAAACCACGACTGTTCTATCAGTGATCTTCTCTCACCATATGACAGAATCAAGAAGTGTGTTCAGAAGTACAATGACGAGCAGGCTGCAGCAAAGAATAAATAATTAATCGTATTTAAAAAAAGCCGTGTGAAATGATTTAGATTTCACACGGCTTTTTTATTTTCTTATAAGTTCATAGTAACTATAGAAAAAAATTTAGAACAATCAAACCTGCTGCTTTCAAGCAACCATGAAGCTTTGGTTTTTCTCAATAGATTAGAATAATTACCCTAGAAATAAAAAACCAGAGAAGTGAGTGTCATCCACTCAAATCTCTGGTTTTATTTAGTCTAAGATTTATACCGATTAAATATTAAACTAACTCAAGGAGAACCTCTAAAGCTCCGTCACCTTTACGCTGTCCAATCTTAACGGTTCTTGTGTAACCACCGTTACGATCAGC
>ENA-OPVG01001387-OPVG01001387.1-human-gut-metagenome-genome-assembly--contig:-NODE-1387-length-17630-cov-3.127738_pt1 | contig 17630 bp, 17 predicted proteins | sample MGYA00241093_ERZ501975 | MGnify/ENA primary metagenome ERZ501975 (study PRJEB25962, sample SAMEA2042993) | human gut metagenome | biome: human gut; feature: human-associated habitat; material: faeces... | reverse complement strand
TGCCGAATTTGATCCAGTGCATCCAGAACGGCTGATTAGCGAACCTAAGTGCTTGTCCAGACCACTGTATGGCTTTGAAAATACGGAGCGTACAATTAATAATGAAGGACCGTATGCATTTTATTACCATAACAAAATTTATTTGGCCTATTCGGGAGGCGATGCGAGAGGATATCTGTATGCAATCGGCATGTTGACGGCAAATGATGGAGATGATCTTTGTGATTTGTCTGTGTGGGAAAAAGCGAAGACACCGATAGCTAGCTTTGCAACCATTCCAGGCGAGTATGGTCCGGGGCACAATTCATTTTTCTGGGATCGGGATCAAAATTTGTGGATCGCCTATCACGCGGTTACAAGCTTTGAGGAAAAGATTGTGTCAAGTGGAATGAGACGTGTCTATTTTGAACAGGATAAAACACCGAGATTTGATGTCATCGTTGAATAAGGAAACAATAAAAAGTGGAGGAGCGAATGAGCTTCTCCACTTTTTGTATGAAAAAATTAAATGCGTTTAAATACTGGCATCGAATCAAGCGGTGCGTCTGCGGTGATTGTCTGGCCACCATTGTAAACCTTATGGTCTCTTGTATCTTCCCACTTTCCGGCTGGCAGATAAACTTCGCGCTCAAACTGGTTTAAGTGGAAGATTGGAGCAACCAGGTAGTCGCTTCCAAACATGTACTGATCCTGCAGCTCCCAGCATTTTGAATCCTCTGGGAACTCATAGAACATTGTACGAATTAATGGAGAGCCGTTTTTAGAAGCTTCTTCGTAGAGCTGCTTGATGTAATCATGCATCTCGATACGGATATCATAATATTTCTTCATGATGCGGTAATTTTCCTCACCGTAGCTCCATAGCTCATTTGGCTGTCCTGTATGAAGGTAGCCGCCGCCCCAGTCGCGTGTATCAAGCGGTGGAATGTTGTAAGGACCACGATCACCGTGCATACGAAGAACTGCGGAGTAAACAGCAAACTCATACCAGCGAATTAAAAGCTGCTGGAAATCTGGATCATTTACATCATCAGTCATGAAGCCGCCGACATCTGTTGTCCACCACGGGATTCCGGCAAGACCCATATTTAAGCCTGCCTGAAGTTGGTCATAGAATGCCTCAAAGGTACTAGGAACATCGCCAGACCATACAACATTGCCGTATTTTTGGCTGCCAGCCCATGCACAGCGAAGTAAATTAACAACAGTGCCGTCGCCAAGATCCTTCATGTTGTCATAGAAAACGCGGCTGTACAGCTGCGGATAAATATTAGAGCAGGAGAGAGCAGGACCTGCAATGTAGCGGTAATGGTCGAAATCGTATACACCGTAATCAGGCTCGGAGTTGTCAAGCCAGAATGCGTCGATGCCAAAATCATAATAATTTTTCTTGCAGATTTCCCATACGTATTTTCTTGTTTCAGGATTAAATACATCAATCTCAACACAGTCACCCTGATAGTCGTAAGTTTGTGCTGCACCGCGCTCAGTGCGGATCAAAAGACCGCGATCCATCATTGGCTGGAAGTTTTCGCTCTTTCTGTCAACTGATGGCCATACAGAAACTATTACCTTAATGCCCATGGAGTGGAGTTCATCTACCATTGCCTTAGGATCAGGCCAGTAGGTGGTATCAAATTTCCAGTCACCCTGAACAGTCCAGTGGAAGAAGTCGATTACGATCTGGTCAATATGGATGCCTTCCTTCTGGTACTGACGTGCAACGCTAAGAACTTCATCCTGTGTGCGGTAACGAAGCTTGCACTGCCAAAGTCCCATACGGTCCTCAGGAAACATCGGTGCGCGTCCTGTCACGGCTGTATAATTTTCCAAAATCTGCTTTGGGCCGTCAGCAACTGTAAGCCAATAATCCATCTGCTTGGTGGAACGTGCAGTCCATTCAGTATAGTTCTTTCCGAATGTAACCTGTCCGACAGCTGGATTGTTCCACAGCATACCATATCCTAAGCTGGATACGGCGAATGGTACGCTGATCTGGGAGTTCCGCTGCGCCAGCTCCAGGGTGCATCCCTTCAGATCCATGTATTTCTGCTGATACTGGCCCATTCCGAAAATCTTCTCTTCGTCGTTGCTCTCAAATTTCAGGTTCAGGCTGTATTCGCTTCCGCCGATCACACCTTTCCACTCACGGTTGACCGTTTTTAAGCAGCGGCTCTCTTTGCTGATCGTTCCGTCGTAGCAACGGTGATATTCTCTTAAAATTTCCTGTTCTTCTTTGTAGAAGGTGATAACTCCTGCAAAGTTGACCACAGCACGGATTTTTCCATTGGTGATGGATGCGCTGGTTCTTTTTCCCATCGATCCGTCGATTTCCAGATGATCGACCTCAAACTGCTCTGCTTTTGCCTCTGTTTTTTCCGGCACTTCGGTCAGCGCCCAGTCTTTTCCGGAAAATTCTGGAAGCATGGTTGCGCGGACACGTAAGGAATCTTTTCCCCACGGCTCAATCCGCAGTGTTTCTCCGTTTGCCTGTGCAATTAACACACCATTTTTTGTCTGAAAACGCATTGTTTTATTCTCCTTTTTTGAAAAGAGAGGTCACAGAACAATTTGCTTTTCCGTGCCTCTCCCTATATTCTTACATTCCGATGCTTATGCAACAACAACTTCGTTCGCATCTGCTGCGAGTACAGCTTCTTTCTTCTCGTTTCCGACGAATACTTCTACTTTGAGTTCCGTATGTGCACCTTCTACGGATACTTTCACTGTGTCGCCGTCTTTCACTGCTTTTACGGTGAATACATTGTTTCCGTGGATATCCGGAACTTTTGTCTCGGCTGCGTCTTTTAACTGATATACGCAAACAGTTGCGTGGTCAGCGTAGTCGTAATCCGGTTTGGTGTCGCAGTTTCCTCTTACTACGATGCTGTTCTCTCTTACATACAGCGGCATGGAGAAGTAGTCGTAGGTTCCCTGATACCATCTTCCGCCCTCTTTTGTCTCGCCGGTCAGAAGCTCAGTCCAGGTGCCTTCCGGCAGGTAGTACTGTGCAACTTTATCCTCGCGGAATACCGGTGCAACCATAAGGGCATCACCTAACATGTACTGCTGATCCAGATACGGAACGGCCGGGTCGTTCATGAACTCGAATACCATCGGGCGCATTACCGGGGTTCCTTCCTCGTGTGCCTCTACAGATTTCTGGAAAATGTACGGCATCAGCGAGCATTTCAGGTTGGTGAAGAATTTTACTACGTCGCAGGACTCTTCGTCGAACAGCCACGGCACACGGTAGCTTGTGGATCCGTGCAGACGGCTGTGGGTAGACATCAGTCCAAATGCGCACCATCTCTTGTACAGATCCGGTGTTGCGGTGCTCTCGAATCCGGAGATATCATGGCTCCAGAAGGAGAAGCCGCTCATGGCGAAGGAAAGGCCGCCGCGCAGCGTTTCTGCCATGGACGGATAGTTTGCAGAGCAGTCGCCGCCCCAGTGTACCGGGAATTTCTGGCTTCCTGCTGTTGCACTTCTTGCAAACAGAACTGCCTCGTTCTCACCTTTTACTTCTTTTAACAGGCTGAATACTGCCTGGTTGTACAGGTATGTATAGTAGTTGTGCATTGCCTGCGGATCGCTTCCGTCGTGGTAAACAACGTCAACCGGGATTCTCTCGCCGAAGTCGGTCTTGAAACAGTCTACGCCGCAGTCCAGAACGGTTTTCAGTTTATCGGTATACCATTTTACGGCATCCGGGTTGGTGAAGTCTACCAGACCCATACCGGCCTGCCAGTTGTCGGTCTGCCATACGCCTCTGCCGTCTGCTCTCTGAAGGAGATAGCCGTTTGCTGCACCCTCTTTGAAGAACGCGGTTCCCTGTGCGATGTACGGGTTGATCCATGCGCAGATGTGCAGGCCTTTGTCATGATATTTCTTTAAGGTTGCACGGATGTCCGGGAAGCATTTCTTATCCCACTCGAAATCGCACCAGTGGAATTCATGCATCCAGAAGCAGTCGAAATGGAATACGCTCAGCGGAATATTTCTCTTCTCCATTCCCTCGATGAAGGATGTGGTGGTCTCTTCGTCGTAGTTGGTGGTGAAGGATGTGGACAGCCACAGACCAAAGGACCATGCCGGAGGAAGTGCCGGACGTCCGGTCAGTGCGGTGTACTCGTTCATGATCTTCTTCGGTGACGGGCCGTGGAACAGATAATATTTGATTCTCTCGCCCGGTACGGAGAAGCCGACATACTCAACTTTTTCACTTGCTACTTCGAAGGAAACGTTGTCGGTGCTGTCAACGAGAATACCGTAGCCGTTGTTTGTCATATAGAATGGCACGCATTTGTATCCGATCTCGGATGCAGTACCGCCGTCTTCATTCCAGGTATCGACAACCTGTCCGTTTTTCACGAATGGGGTGAATCTCTCGCCAAGGCCGTATACGCACTCACCTACGCCAAGGGACAGCTCACTTACCATGTATGGCTGATATTTTTCGGTCATGTAGTTCGGTGCCGGCAGCATGGTGCTCTGCTTGCGATCCCATCTGATATAGGAAAGGTTGCGGAATCCGCTTCCGGTCAGGACTTTTCCGTCTGCCTCAAAGGTGTAAGCGAAGATTCCTTTTCTCTGTACGCGTACCAGTACGCTTCCGGTGTCGAGAACTGCCTCATCGTCGTTGATGGTAACGGTTACGTCCTCGTATACGCTCTCTGTTTTGTCGAAGGACGGAACTTTGTTGTCGTATGCTTCATAGTGCCATGCTTCCATGGAGATGGTATCCGGTGTGTGTGCCACGAACTCAACGGTGATGGTCGGCAGGTTCAGGGTCATACCTCTGTGCTCGATCGGGCGGGTGGTAGCCAGGATACGCATACCGCCTGGGATCTGCTCTACTTCATAAGCCTGCATTGCATGGGATGCATTTGCTTTTTCACTCGGAAGCCAGTAACCTTCTGTGAATTTCATTTTTTCATTACCTCCTGATTGGATGAGCCTGAAACAGATAGCCGAAAGCACTTTCTTTTCATCAATCTTTACAGAATTATTGTTTCAGGCTGACGTTTTTTGGTAATTTTATACTACCACACTCTTGCTTTCGAAAACAGGGCGGATTCTGTGAAAAAATACGGCGATATTATCTTTTTCTATCTTTTTGGTGTATTCGGGGGCTGGGATGCAAAACGGGAGTGTGCCCCGCAGACGTCTGCAAAAGACACACTCCCGTTTCTCTTCTGTTTTTTCTTATGCTGCAATCAGATACGCAATGACGGCCAGCAGGATCTGCAGGATCACAAAGCGGATCACAACCTGACTGTCGGACCATTTGTATTTCAGGCGGACATGGTCATGCAGCGGTGTTCTTGTATTTTTGAGGATCGCGATTTTCAGGAAACGGAGTAAAAATACTTTGACAAGACCGATTCCTCCGTCGACGATCATCACGCCTGCCATCAGCAGATATAAGAACGGATGGCGGGACTGCATGGCAAGGATGGCGATGTAGAAGCCAAGTGCTCTCGAACCGGCGTCTCCCATCAGCATGCTGCTCGGCGAGGTGTTGAAATACAGGTACGCGAGAAGCGCTGCCACGAACAGGTAATTGGCTACGGTGAAGCTTCCAAGGACATCATGGAAAATCATACTGAACGCGAAGATAACCACACAGGAAAGGCTCGCGCAGAGTCCGTCGACACCGTCGGAACAGTTTGTAACGTTGATCGAAATCCAGATCAGGATGATGCCGAGGATTATGTAGACCACTTTCGGAATGGTAAGGGACATGCTTCCGAAGTAGATCGTGGTGGAATTGTAATTCACAAAGGTGATGACGGTCACAATGGAGATGACGAGGTCAATCGCACCTTTTTTGTAATCGCTCCACGGGGTTTCGGATGCATCATCGAGGTAGCCGCTCAGCATGATGCAGACGAGCAGGATCGCGTAGATCGCATACTCGGCACCAAGAGGCAGGAACAGAACGCTTCCGATCAGGAAACAGATGACGATCACGAGGCCGACGCCGCGCAGTTTTCCGCGGGAGAGGCCGCCGTTTACGGCAAATTCTCTGCCGTGATCGCTCGGCAGAAAGGAAAATGGATGCTTTAACGCCAGAAAGGTCAGCAGAAAGGTGACCACGATTCCCAGCATGGCGATCTGGCCGGGATTTAAAAAGTTACTCCATACTTGATACATACGTTTTCTTCCTTCACTTTTCTTTAGATTGAGTTTGCACGAAGCCGTATGTGACATGGCTTTGTGTTCATTTATTATAACAACTTCATGCAAAAATTGCTATACCCAATTCGGGGGTTTCGTGATAAGATAGTGATACACTAAGTTGAACAAAAAAGGAGTTTTTTATGCCACGCAAAGATCATCTGCCGCGCCAGACACGCCAGGAACACATCACGCTGCAGCCGAACCGCAGCATCGAATTTCGTGTAACCGACGATTTCGGCAGTTTTTCGCCGCCGCACTGGCACGACGCGCTGGAAATTATTTATATTCTGGAGGGTTCCTCCATTGTCACGCTCTCGGACCGCACCAAGACCGTCCTTCCGGGTCAATTTCTGCTGATCAATTCCGGGCGTATCCACACGGCGCGCTGTCCGTCCACGGGAAACCGCTCGATTCTGATGCAGATTCCGGATGCGTTCCTTGCGAACTATCTGCCTGATCCGTCACAGCTCTGGTTCTCGATTGACTACGACAGTACGAATCCGGAAGTGCAGAAAAATATCAGCCAGTTCCGGCGTCTTCTGCTTTCGATGATGCAGCTTCATGAGGAAATGCCCGACGGCTATCTGCTGACGTTCCAGCGGGAGCTTTTTACGTTTCTCGATCTGCTCTACACGAAATTTTCCGAGAAGAGCCCGCTTGCGCACCACCCGATGAGCTCCCGGACGCAGACACGGCTCGATACGATTCTGACGTACACGCAGGAAAATTACCAGCGGCCGATTACGCTGAAGGAGGCTGCCGATGTTGTCTCGCTGCAGCCGGAATATTTCTGCCGGTTCTTCCGCCAGAACATGGAAACGACGTATCTGGAATACTTGAATTCCTACCGTCTTTCCCGCATCTACCGCGACCTGATTGCCACGGATCTGCCGGTCGGCACGCTCGCGGAAAAACATGGCTTTACAAACGATAAGCTGTTTCACCGCCTCTTCCGCGAGCGGTTTCACACGACGCCGCTGCAGCTTCGGAAGGCAGCACGCGAGAAAGGATCCTGATAGCTTTCGCTGTTTTTATATCTTTGAGAATGGGAGTTTAACACGATGACAAAAGAAGAACTGACGCTTGCCGTCATTGAACGTTTGAAACAAGAATATCCTGACGCCGACTGTACGCTTGACTATGACCAGGCGTGGAAGCTGCTCGTCAGTGTCCGCCTAGCCGCACAGTGCACCGATGCGCGGGTCAATGTTGTGGTGGAGGATCTCTACGCAAAGTATCCTGATATCGATGCGCTGGCAAACGCAACACCGGAGGAAATCGAGGAAATTGTGCGGCCGTGCGGTCTTGGAAAGAGCAAGGCACGCGACATCAACGCCTGCATGCGCATGCTGCGCGACGAGTACCACAGCCAGGTGCCGGATGACTTTAACGCACTTTTGAAGCTCCCGGGCGTGGGACGGAAAAGTGCGAACCTGATTATGGGCGATGTATTCAAAAAGCCTGCGATTGTGACAGATACGCACTGCATCCGGCTGTGCAACCGCATCGGGCTCGTGCATGACTGCAAGGATCCGAAGAAGGTGGAGATGGCACTCTGGAAAATTGTGCCGCCGGAAGAAGGAAGCTCGCTCTGCCACCGGTTTGTGGAGCACGGACGCGAGGTCTGTACTGCGCGGACGACACCGCACTGTGAACGGTGTGTGCTCGCGGATATCTGTGAGAAGAACGGCGTAGAAAAATAGCATTTTTCCATGCGTTTTCATACATAAAAGGCTTTTGCATACCGGACAGATTTTTCTGATTCTGTCCCGGCTGCAAAAGCCTTTTTGTTTCTATTTTTTATACGACCGAAAGAAGTCCGTCAGCGCTTTCAGCGTTTTCCCGAGCACCTGCACTTCCTCTTCTCCGAGTTCCGCCATCACGGCATCCGTCATCTGCTCGTGGAATTTTGCGTGATGATGGAATGCCTGCCGTCCCTTTCCGGTCAAGTGGATGTAGACGATCCGGCGGTCCTTCTCGCTGCGCTCCCGCTCGGTGTAGCCTTTTTTCACCAGACTGTTCATCGACGTTGTCAGCGATCCGACCGTGATGTCGAGCTTTGCCGCGATCGATGACATATTGCCGCCCTCCAGGCCGACGGCTTCTATGATGTGCATATCGTTGTTCGTCAGATCCTTGAAATCCTCGGTGATGATCGCCTCTTCTTCCAGTTTTTGTATCTCGTGAAACAGATGGACCAGTGTCTCATTGATGATTTCTCTGTTATCCACTCCTCTTCCCCTTTCCGTCTGTTCTGTCCTTTCTGAACAGGGTTCCGCTCTTTCTGTCTGTATTGTATCAAAAAAGTTCCGGACAAACAATACCAAAAACTGCCTGGGAAACGGCGGATCGCTCCGTGCCGTTTCCCAGGCAGTTCTGTTATGTTTGATTCAATTACATCTGCCCTTTTTTCTTTAACCGTGCAAAGCAGATCATGAAAAAGCAGATGCCGTATACGGTTGTGATCGGGGTGGACATGCCGACGAAGGTCAGGTTCGTATTCGGCAGGTGTGAGAAGAACAGCGCCAGCGGAATACGGATCAGGCAGGCGGAGGTGATTCCCTGGATCATAACCGGGATGCTGATGCCGCGGCCGTTGAAGTATCCGATGCTGCTGAACAGCACACAGGTCAGAATACATTCCGGTGCGAAACCGCGCAGATAAGCGGCGCTCTGCTCGATAACGGCCGGATCGCTCGTGAAGATTCTGGAGATGACACTTCCACCGAAGAAACCGATGCAGAAAATCACAACTCCAAGAGAGCAGCCCGTTGCGATTGCGGTGAGGAAGCCCTTCCACGCGCGGTCTTTCTTTCCGGCTCCGGTGTTCTGTGCCACGAATGCTGACACAGACTGCATCACAGAGGACGGGATCAGCATGATGAATGAGGTCAGCTTCTGCGCCACACCGTATCCGGCGGACGGCATCAGGCCCATGCCGTTGATGATCGAGTTGATCACAAGGAAGGAAATCTGTACGGTCGTCTCCTGCAGCGCGATCGGCACACCGACGTTCAGGACTTTCTTCAGCTCGTCACGGTCAATGCGGCAGTCTTCTTTTTTGAATTCAATCGGCAGATTGCCTTTTTTCAATACACCCATGGAAGCGATGACAGAAATCAGCTGCGCCAGAACCGTCGCAAGCGCTGCTCCCGCAACGTCCAGTTTCAGCGCACCGACGAAGAACAGATCTCCGGCAATATTGGCTGCGCAGGCGATGCCGACGAATAAAAGCGGCAGATTTGCATTACCGATTCCGCGAAGCACGCTGCTGATGACGTTGTACGCGATGATGATCAGAATACCGCCGGAACAGATCCGCAGGTAGAGGACGGTTTTGTCAAAAGACTCCGCCGGGACCTGTAAAATATTGGCGATCGGGCCTGCGAACAGCTCCAGAATCACCGTCATGGCGATACCGATGATGGCAAACAGAACAATCGAGGTTCCCACGGTTTTGCCGGCCTTATCCGGCTTGCCCTCGCCGATGTGCTGGCCGATCATAACGGTCGAACCCATCGCGAGGCTGGTGATGATAAATGTTACCATCTGCATGAAGTTGCTTCCGGTTCCGACAGCGGAAATACTCGACGCATCGCCGAACCAGCCGACCACGAGAAGGTCGACCGCACCGTAAGCCGCCTGCAGAATCAGCGCGCCGAGCACCGGCAGCGCAAAGCGGATCAGGGACTGGAAAATCGGTCCCTCTACAAACGATATTTCTTTCTTATTTTCTTTTGCCATTGTTTTTCACTCCTTTTATTCCCGGCATCGTTTCCTGCATCCGTGTGATTGCATGCACAAATTCGTCCACCACCGTGTCGTCCAGATCTGGCAGGCGGGATGCCCATTCCCCGTGAAAGTGCGTCACGCGGAGTTCCACAAACTCTTTTCCCTCTTCGGTCAGTGTCAGGTTGATCACGCGCTTATCTTTTTCATCCGCCTGTTTCACGAGAAGATTTCTCTCCTCCAGTTCCTGCACCAGCTTGGTGATGCTCGGCAGCGTTGTGTTCATATAGCTGCTGATGTCGCTGACGCGGCAGAAGCCCTGCTTTTTCTGAATCTCATTCACCGCATCCAGCACATGCACCTGCCGCGGCTTCATACCGTCCGGCAGGTCCGGGAGCTTCTCGATCAGACGCTTTGCATCAAAACACGCATCCAGGAACTGCTTTAATTTTTCCTGTGTCATGGAAAATGGTCCTTTCTTCTTGAAATTTAGTTATCTTTAGTAATTATCTTTGATAAGTATAGCAGGAAATGAAAAAATGTCAAGAGGGAACTGATGATAAAAAAGAGCTGATTGAAAGTTCTGGCAATGCCAGATTCTTTCATCAGCTCTTTTCCATATCCATTTGTCACTTTCAATGAGCTGCATTTCGGTGCCCCCCGCCGGATTTTATGCTTCTGATCGTCTTTTCCAGCACCTTCATCTCAACCGGTTTTGAAACATGTGCATTCATATATCCAAAACATCATTAATAATACCTAACAGATGCTGTGATGACGTATCAATTTTATCCGCATACTCTATTACCTTGCCTTTATCACCGGCATCATATCTGATTAATGACGTAATACTAATCAGAACTGCATTAGAATAACTGCATCCTTTTTCTTCCAGTTCCGCCTTTGTTTTCTCAAAAGAAGAATTGTGAAGATACTTCATATTCCAGTTCTACTAGACTTACCAATACATAAGGGTAATTATTTCCTGTACCGACTGCATCATAGCCCTCTTTATACAGGTCTCTTATCTGTTTCCCCACATCCTATAAGTCCTGTTACTGCTACACATGCCAAAATGAGACATACACTTTGTAGTTTTTTAATTTTCATATTTTTTCTCTCTTCTTTATAAAATTATTATAGTTACGTCTATGAAATAATATCATAAAAAACACTGCCAAACAGACAGTGCATCTCATTTCATGCAGCTGGCTGCCATTTTAAAGACCCTGTAGCTTTGCGTCCCAGACTTTCATCTGGTTTGCCGATTATCCTATTAAAACTTTTAAACTTATACAAAAATATTAATATTATTATTATACTCCCATATTCCACTATACACAAGAAAAACATTACCGCTTTAACGCCTAGAGTGTGTTTGAAAAATCATTCAAAGTAAAAAAAATGGAAGTCACAATATTATTTGTTAGTACTATCCATTTCTCATTATTTTTATTTTCCTTATCATTCATCATATTATAACAATAAAAAGGGAGAATCTTGACTTTCCCTATCATTCATCATATTATTTAATACAGTTCAAAAAAATACCATTTAGGAAGGAGAAGAATGAATCATATGCCCCAGCCACATTCGTAGCTTTTTTCACGACACTTTAAATGCTTACAATAAAATGTGCGAACCTATTCTTATAAAAGGAGACTATATATTTATGCAAGACAACAAAAACTTTTTAGCTGCCGAACCCATCGGAAAGCTTCTTCTTAAGCTGTCGATTCCAACCGTAATCGCGCAGCTCATCAATATGCTCTACAACATTGTAGACCGAATCTATATCGGGCATATCCCCAGTGATGGCAGTCTGGCTCTTACTGGTGTGGGAGTCTGTATGCCAATCATTATGATCGTTACTGCTTTTGCCGCATTAGTCAGCTCCGGTGGTGCTCCAAGAGCTTCTATTTATATGGGAAAGCAGGATAATGAATCGGCAGAAAATATACTTGGAAACTGTTTTCTTCTCCAGATTGTTATTTCTCTTATTTTAACTGCTATTTTACTGATTTGGAGTAAAGATTTATTGCTCGCATTCGGTGCCAGTGAAAATACGATCAGCTATGCCACAGACTATATGCATATCTATGCGTTTGGCACCTTGTTTGTGCAGTTAACACTTGGTATGAATGCTTTTATTACTGCACAGGGATTCACTACTATTTCTATGGTTTCTGTTCTTATTGGTGCCATTTGTAATATTACTTTAGACCCTGTATTTATTTTTGCTTTTCATATGGGTGTAAAAGGGGCGGCTCTGGCAACGGTGATTTCACAGGCAATTTCTACGATTTGGGTTGTCTCTTTCCTTTGCGGTAAAAAAACACATCTTCATCTTAGAAAGAAATATATGCGTCTGGAACCAAAAGTTTTTGTTCCATGTGTCACTCTTGGACTGGCTGCTTTTATTATGCAGGCAAGTGAAAGTATTGTAACGGTTTGCTTTAATTCCTCTCTTCTTCGTTATGGCGGAGATATTGCTGTCGGAGCCATGACGATTTTGACCAGTGTAATGCAATTTGCTATGCTGCCGCTTCAGGGAATCGCCCAGGGAGCGCAACCGATTTCCAGCTATAATTACGGAGCAAAAAATACGAATCGTGTAAAGAAAACTTTCCGTTTGCTCCTGATGACCTGTCTGAGCTATTCTGCATTACTTTGGGCTGCTGTACAGCTTATTCCAAGAGTATTCGTAAGTATTTTTACCGCAGATGCGAGTCTTATCAACTTTACTGCTCCAATGCTTAGAATCTATCTGGGAGGTCTCTTCCTGTTCGGTATTCAGATTGCCTGCCAGATGACATTTACTTCACTTGGAAAAGCAGTAAACTCTATTGTTGTTGCTGTCGTTCGTAAATTTGTATTGCTGCTGCCGCTTATTTATATTATGCCTCATGTGGTATCCAATCCAACTACAGGAGTGTATATGGCGGAACCGATTGCGGATATTATTGCGGTACTTTTTACATCAGTTTTATTTTCATTTCAGTTTAAAAAGGCTCTGGCAGAGATTCAGAATGAAAATAATTGATATATAATTTATAGTAATTTTGTACAGCAGCCAAAGTCCTGTATGTCCTGCCCAATGTCATTCTTATCTAAATGACATTGGATTTTTTAGTGGTTCTTTCTGATAATTCTTCAGACAAACCAGAAGTTATACTGTTATTGAAGCCGCAACCTCCTCCATTGCTTCTTCCATAAAATTCTGTTTCTGTACTTCATCAATATCCGGAAGTTCCTCAATAGAGGATACACCAAAGCAGCGTAAAAATTCTTCTGTCGTTCCGAATACAATTGGATGTCCTATTGTATCGAGTCTGCCAAGTTCTTTTATCAGGCGGTATTCGAGGAGTTTATTTACCGCGAAGTCACTTTTTACCCCTCGAATCGCCTCGATTTCCTGTTTGGTTACAGGCTGTTTATAGGCAACGATAGAAAGTGTCTCTAACATAACGTCTGTTAAAGAACGCTTCTTCGGCTGACTTACTAACTTTTTGACATACTCATAAGTCTCAATCTTCGTACATATCTGGTACGCCCCATCTAACTCAATCAGGCAGATTCCTCTATCCTTTCCGGCATAATCGCCTTTCATTTCCTCTAATAGTTCTTTTAATGTATCTTCTTCTATGTCAAGAACTTCTGATAATCGAGAAATTGCAACTGACTCTCCCATCGTAAAAAGAATCGCCTCAATAATTCCCTTTATTCTCTCTTTATCTTTCATAATACCTCTTTTCCAATTCTTCAGTACCCCCTATTCACAGGAATCTAAGTATATCTCCGCAAAGTTATGTTCCTGACTTACTTTTATCTCTCCTACCTTCATCAGTTCAAGTACCGCAAGGAAAGTTACGATTACCATTTCCTTGACGGGCTGAATATCAAGAAGGGTTCGGAAATTTATTTTTTTCAGTCCGCGAATCTGACGGCGTATGTCATCCATACGGTCTTCTACTTTATATTTTTCTTTCTGAATCTTTCCGAAATGGCTCCGCACTGGATCTTCTCTGTCCTTTTTCCGGCGCATGACCATGCGGAATATCTGGTTTAACTTTTCTAAAGTGATGTCCCCAACAATTTCTTCCGGGCGGATCGGCTCCTCGTAGTACTTGATTTCTTCTGGTACAGTTTCCGGTTTAAAGAATACTTTCTGGGCATCTACACTTAAGTCTTTTAATTCTTCTGCCGCATATTTGTACATTTTGTATTCGGTAAGACGGCGGACTAATTCTTCTCTTGGATCTTCTTCCTCCTCTTTTTCCGGCTGTGGAAGCAGCATTTTTGACTTTATCTTTAATAATGTCGCTGCCATAACGAGGAACTCACTCATTGATTCCATCGAATAGGTTTTTTCCATCTCACGGATGTATTCCATGTACTGGTTTGTGATTTCCACGATTGGAATGTCGTATATACTTACTTTATTTTTCTCTATTAAATGTAGAAGAAGGTCCAGAGGACCTTCAAATACATCCAGTTTAATATCAATTTTCATGCTCTGCTCTAAGTCTCTTTCGGTCAATATCTATTGATGCCTCATCTAACATAGGAAGAGGTATCTCCTTTGGCTCTGGAAGAAATTCTACTTTATAAATGATAGCGGCAAGTGCCGGAATCGTAATCTTAAACTTTCTCTTCCACCACTTATAGCCCGTTGTTTCTGCCACGATGTCTTCCTTTAATCCCTCAAAATATCCACCATACTCTTTTCGCTCACCAGATAATACTTCATGAAGAACTGCATAATGGTCATAACCAAATTCAAAGTCATTATACTGTGCATCACTCATGTTCAGTACAACGATGAAATGATCCTCTCCGCACATTCTCTCGTAAATGTACACTCTTTCCTCAACCGCTTCCACCTCAATCCATCGGAAGTTCGCAGAATTATAATCTCCATTGAAAAATGCTGGTTCACTGATATAAAGATGATTTAAATCCTTCATAAAACGGTGGAAATCCTGATGCTTTGGATAGTCTAAGAGCATCCAGTCACATTCTTTTTCCTCATCCCACTCTCTGAACTGGCCAATCTCATTACCCATGAAATTAAGCTTCTTTCCAGGATGAGTGTACATGTAAGTGTAAAGAGTCTTTGCCTGCTGGAACTTTAGGTCATACTCGCCCCACATTTTCTGCAAAATGGTTGCCTTTCCGTGTACCACCTCATCATGAGAAAATGGTAACAGATAATGTTCATTATAAAAATACATCATAGAAAATGACAGCTTATGATAATGGAACTTTCTGTCATATGGATGAATTCTAAAATAATCTAACGTATCATTCATCCACCCCATATCCCACTTATAGTCAAATCCCAGGCCGTCATACTCTACCGGTGCAGTTACTTTCGGGAAGTTCGTAGAATCTTCCGCAATAAGCATAACAGAAGGATGTAACTTTTGCAAACCAGAATTCATGCATTTGATAAAATCAAGCGCGCCTTCATTAATTCCCTTTGAAGAATCTCCCTGCCAGTAAATAGCATTACTAATTGCATCCATACGGATGCCGTCAAAGTGGAACTTCTCCATCCAGAAATTCGCAGAGGACTGTAAAAAGCTTCGCACTTCACCACGGTAATAGTTAAAATTACAGGTTCCCCACTCACTATAACCCTTATCATCGTCCGCATATTCATAAAGAGCCGTTCCATCAAACTTATTCAGCGCATAAGTATCCGCAATAAAATGTACCGGAACAAAGTCCATGATAACACCAATTCCTTCTTTATGGAAAAGATCTACCATCTCCATTAATTCCCTTGCTGTTCCATAACGGGAAGTCGGACAGAAATATCCGCTTGCCTGATATCCCCAGGAACAGTCTGCCGGATGCTCAGTTAGCGGCAGGAACTCTACATGTGTATATCCCATTTCTTTAACATATGGAATAAGCTGCTTTCCTAACTCCTGATAATGATACCAGCCATTCTCCTCGTCTGCCTCATTCTTTCGCCAGGAACCGGCATGCACCTCGTAAATATTTACCGGAAGATCATAATTCTTACTTCTCTTCTTCATCCACGCTTCATCTGAAAAATGATAGTCTTCCAAATCTACGATAACTGATGCTGTATCTGGTCGTACCTGTGAACCAAAACTGTACGGGTCAAAACGATCCATAACAATTCCATCCGGCTGATAAATACGGTACTTGTACATCATTCCCGGCTTCGCATCCTTTTGTACACATTCAAACACACCGCTCTGTGCATCCTGAATCATCTCATCTTCTGTACCATCCCAGCCATTAAACTCTCCGATCACCTCAATCTTTTCCGCATTCGGTGCATAAACTCGAAATAACACACCGTTCTTTGTCAAGTGTGCTCCAAAATATTCATACGCATCAAACGCTTTTCCAATATAAAATTCATGTAAATTCATAATCGTATCCCCTCATCATTTTATTTTGCCCAGATATTTACTTCTATTTTAAGCAATTTTCTTAAGATTAGCAACAAGGAAATGCATATTTTTAGGCACTGGCCATAAAATGTACTAATTCTTATTTGGAGTATCATATGCAAAAATATTTTTCCAGAAAAATTACACGAAAATTCTTTTATTCCTTTGCATTTTTTCTGATAACAAGTTTTCTGACGGGGACTATTCTTTTTCCTGTGAAAATAGTTTCTTTGGCTTCTTCTGGTAATTCTATGGAAAACTCTTTAAATCCACTTTCTGACAATTCAGGAATCAACGAGCTTTCTAATCGTTTAAAAAATATTACTACTTCTAATAATATTTCTGTTCAAGCTGCCACTGATAGTACTTCTAATGTTTCTTACCAGACTAACTCTGAAAGTTCCAGTGCATCTTCTGCAAACACTGGATTTCAATCCGCTGCACCTAATGCCATTTTAATGGAAGCCACTACTGGTACAATTCTTTATGAAAAAGATGCAGACAAAGAAAAACCTCCTGCAAGCGTCACAAAAGTTATGACTCTCTTACTTATCTTTGAAGCTCTTTCAAAAAAGCAGATTACCTTAAATGATACGGTTACCGTCAGCGAACACGCTGCATCTATTGCTCACTTATGATGGAACTTATAGTGTAACTTATTTACTCTTAATAAGCTTGCCTTTCTTTAGAAGATTAAGCAACCTTGTATTCTGTGTGGCACTGCCAGTATAATTCTTAATCCCGTTTAAGGTTGCAATCTTTTTGCGGTTACTCTTCGAAGGATTGATGCTTAAGGATTTCAATGCATCAACAATCGAACTAGATTTTCCCTTATATCGTGGATAGTATACAATCTTTTTCTTAACAGGTTTCTTTGTATTTTCTTCAACTTTTTTCTTCACTGGCTCTTTATAAAGTACATTTAAGTCAAAGTTTCCGCTGTTACCGTTTGAAATCGTCTTCGGGAAACGTCCTTTAGATGTATACTGCCATGCGACATTTGCCGCTGCTGGCTTTTTCTCCTGATTTGGATTTGTTGCAATCTGCATTCGTTTATTTGAGTTATAATAGCGAGCAATCCACCAGTTGTTGCACTTTACAAGTTTTCTATCAATATGTTCCTCATAATAGCTTTTTCCCGTATAAGCGCCAAACACGTACCCTCTTGATTCGACAACTTCCTGTGCAGCGTTAATGATTTCGGCGATTTTCGCCTTGCTCAAGGCTGCCTGTACCTTATCCTCGATATCAAACCACACGCCATACTCAAAGTGTGTTTTA
>ENA-OPVG01001375-OPVG01001375.1-human-gut-metagenome-genome-assembly--contig:-NODE-1375-length-17731-cov-2.694388_pt1 | contig 17731 bp, 16 predicted proteins | sample MGYA00241093_ERZ501975 | MGnify/ENA primary metagenome ERZ501975 (study PRJEB25962, sample SAMEA2042993) | human gut metagenome | biome: human gut; feature: human-associated habitat; material: faeces... | reverse complement strand
CGGCTCTTGGCGAACTCCGTTCAGGAGCAGGCACTGGATGCGATGATTTTTTATGTCTGACCTATGGAACAGGTGTCGGAGGAAGCATTGTGATGAACGGAAACGTTTACCCGGGGGCTTCTTTTTCTGCCGGAAGCTTTGGCGGAATGGTGATCCATCCGGAAGAAAAGGCGGGAACGGACAGTCTGGAGGGCTGTTATGAGCGGTGCGCTTCCACGACCGGACTGGTCAGACGTGTAAAAAAAGTCGATGGATCTCTGGATAACGGCAAAAAAATATTTGCGGCAAAGGACAGACCGGAGATCAAAGAGCAGATTGATGCGTGGATCGACGATATCTGCACAGGTCTTGTAACGCTATGCTGTATTTTCAATCCATTCAGGATCATTCTTGGAGGAGGCATCATGGCGCAGGAGTATGTGCTTTCGGAGGTAAACCGGAAGGTGAAAGCGCAGATCGCACCGGGACTTCGGATCGTGGAGATCGTTCCTGCAAAGCTTGCAAACACGGCGGGCATGATGGGAGCGGTCAGCCTTGCGGAAAAGTTACTTGCGCAGTAAGATGATCGTGTACAATATATCTGTTTGGAAAAAGATTTTTTAGATGACAGCACAGGGAGGATGAGACAATGGATCAGAAAAATATATTATGTTTTGGAGATTCCAACACTCATGGATATAATTCCAAAACCGGAGGACGTTTCACAGTAGAGGAACGCTGGACAAAACTTTTACAGAGAAAGTTAGGCGATGATTACTATGTGATCGAGGAGGGATTAAGTGGACGGACCACGTCTTTTGAAGATCCTGTTTTTGAAGGATTGAGCGGATTGAATGCGATTTACCCGTGCATGATGACACATGAGCCTCTCGACCTTGTGATTATTATGCTTGGCACCAATGATACAAAAGACCGTTTTAATGCAAACGGATTTATCATCGGAAAAGGTCTGGAGCGCCTGACACAGAAAGCGATCGACACGCATGCTGCATGGCGTAATAAACCGAATATTCTTCTGGTAGCTCCGCCACCAATCCACCCGGATTATGCAAAAACGGCTGTTGCAGGAGAGATGGGTGACAAATGCGTGGAGCGTTCCAGAGCACTTGCCAAAGAATTTAAGGATGTTGCAGACCGGTTAGGATGTCATTTTATAGATGCCGGTTCCATACCGGGCATTGAGATGTATCCTTATGACTGGATGCACTTAAGCCTTGACAGCCACAGGATTTTTGCAGAGTACCTGGCAGAGTATCTACCAACGATTATGTAAAAAAGAAACGTAACCAACCCTCGTCTGGATCAATATAGATGGTTCGGACGAGGGTTGGTTTTTTATTACAGGAGATGATCATGTGATTTTGGATGACAAAACAGGTGTAGGATAATAATTGAAATTTCGGGAATAGATAAAACGGATAGAACATACATGATGTCATATTGTCTTATACACAGAAGATAAACAATATTAATATGTCTTGTACGCAAGACAAAAATAACATCATTCTGTCTTGCGTACAAGACGGAATGATGCTATAATTGTCTTGCCGACAGAAAGGAGGAGCATATGAACAGAGATTATCTGAAACAGATTATGACTGACCAGAAAGACACTTATCTAAGTAATCCTGCTATTGAAAGAAATTATCCATTGGAAGATCACGTGAATTATTGTTTTGTGGGGATCAGAAGAACCGGAAAATCGTACATGATGTATCAGCAGATCAGGCATTTGCAGGAGAATGGGATTCCTCTGAGCCAGATTGTTTATGTCAATTTTGAAGATGAAAGACTTCTGGAGATGTCAGCGGACGATTTGAATGTTATTTTAGAAATTGGATTGGAAATGGCGGGAGTAGACAACAGACCGTATCTTTTTCTGGATGAAATACAGAATATAAAGGGCTGGGAAAAGTTTGTGCGCCGCATTGCAGATATGAAATACCGGATCAATATTACCGGAAGTAACAGCAAGATGTTAAGCAGTGAGATTGCTTCGACACTTGGTGGAAGATTTATGATCGTAGATATATATCCGTATTCCTTTCCGGAGTATTTATTGGCACAGGGGAAGAATAAGAATTATCTGGATATCCTTAGTACAAAGGACAGAGCAGAAGTGCTTGGCATGTACGACCAGTATGTAAAATACGGTGCGTTCCCGGAATTGGTTGGGATCAGAAATAAGAGGGAGTTCTTAAACAGTATTTACCAGACGATTTATCTTGGAGATATTATAACGAGAAATAAGATAACCAATGATTTTGCAGTGCGTTTGATTTTAAAGAAAATTGCAGAATCAATTACCAAGCCGTTGTCTTTTAACCGGCTTGGTAATATTTTAAAAAGTGCCGGGGCGGCAATTGGCAAGCAGACGGTTATTAATTATGTTGGCTATATGATGGATTCTTATATGTTGTTTACCCTGCAGAATTATGCGGCGAAACTGATTCAAAAAGAGACTTCGCCAAAGTATTATTTTATGGATACCGGACTATTGGGACTTATGCTTATGGATTGCAGCTCTGCACAGTTGGAAAATTTGGTCGCAATAGAGCTGATCAGACGTTTCGGAAGAGAAAAGGTATTCTATTTTGAAAATAATGTAGAGATTGATTTTTATATTCCAGAAGAAAAACTGGCAATTCAGGTAAGCATGCAGGTGCTTGATCAGATAGAAACAAGAGAACGGGAAATCGGTGCATTTCTGAAATTAAGAAATTTTATCGAGGGTGCAAGATGCATATTAATTACGAATAGTGAGGAAGCGGAACTTGACTGTGATGGAATCCATGTAAGTGTGGTTCCGGCATGGAAGTGGCTGCTTTAGGAAACTAAAGCAGCCTATAAATAATAATCGCGATCACAATTCCAAGTATCCCTGCAACCGTGATATCCACCGTAAATCCAAATGTGAGAACTAAAATTCCAAGATCCAACACCATCGGATTGACAAATCCAAAACTCTGGCCGTAACTAAGCCAGCTTAAAGCAGGAACGCCCGCACATAACTTTCCGATAAGACCGCCTAACACGACACCGACAAGGATCAGAAGGACTAATGCCCAGTTATTTTTTCCTAATACACCTCTGCTCATATTCCATTTCTCCTGAGTTCATTATTTTAAGTAATCACTGATACGTAAAATACTATCCATATTATAAAATAGATTCTGAAATTAAGATATATTTTTTTGCAAATTTATTTATGTCCCTGTCTGTAGCGGATGAATGATAGCACGGCAAAAAGCAGGATCACACCGACTGCCATTGTGAGAAATACGTTCTTTGTGAATCCGGCAACCAGATAGGCGGCCACGCAGCAGCCACCGACCGTCAGAGCGTAAGGAAGCTGTGTGGATACATGGTCTACATGGTGGCATTGTGCACCGGCGGAGGCCATGATCGTTGTGTCGGAGATCGGTGACATGTGATCTCCGCAGACAGAACCGGCAAGGGAAGCGGCAATACAGACAACGAGCATCGGATCTGTTTCCGGGAACATAGCGGTAACGATCGGAATTAAAATGCCAAACGTTCCCCAGGAAGTACCGGTTGCAAAAGCAAGTCCGCTTCCAACCAGAAATAATATAGCCGGGAAAAGTGAGGTTGCAGTCATATTGCCGGAGAGCATGCTGCTCACAAAGGCGCCGGCTTCTAATTTTGTACTGCAGAAACCGCCTAACGTCCAGGCCAGAACAAGGATCAGGATCGCAGAAACCATCATCTTAAATCCCTGCGGAATACACTCAGCAAATTCACTGAATGTGATCACGCGGCGTGGCAGGTATAGCAAAAACACAAACACTAATGTAATGAAGGAACCCATCACAAGTCCCATGGATGCATCGCAGTTTGCAAAAGCGTTGATGAAGCTCTCACCCTCAAAGAATCCACCTGTATAAATCATACCAATAATACAACAAATAATAAGAGTAACTACAGGAACTACAAGGTCACAAACCTTGCCTCTCTTTTCTTCAGCCTGTTCTTCCTCTTTGTAAGTCTTCTGACCTGTTGTAAACAAGTCTCCTTTTGCTGCATTGGCTTCATGCTTAGCCATTGAGCCAAAATCAACTTTTAACAATACTATTGAAATCATCATAACAATAGTAAGCAAAGCATAATAGTTGTATGGAATTGACTTAATAAATACTACAAATCCATCCTGTCCTTTTACGAAACCTGTTACCGCTGCAGCCCATGAAGAAATAGGTGCAATAATACAAACAGGTGCTGCTGTTGCATCAATCAGATATGCAAGTTTTGCTCTTGAAACATTATGCTTATCTGTTACAGGTCGCATGACACTACCAACTGTAAGGCAGTTAAAATAGTCATCTACGAAAATAAGACAACCAAGCGCAATAGTTGCAAGCTGAGCACCAATTCTTGTTTTGATATGTTTAGATGCCCAATCACCAAAAGCTGCTGAACCACCTGCTGTATTCATAAGTGCAACTATTGTTCCAAGAACAACAAGGAATACTAATATTCCCACATTATATTCATCAGATAGTGAACCGATTATTCCGTCCTCTAATACATGTTCAATTGTTCCCTCAAATGAGCCTCCTGAATAAAAAATTCCACCAATTACAATTCCAATAAATAATGAACTGTAAACTTCCTTTGTAATAAGTGCTAATGCTATGGCTACCAGTGGTGGAACCAGTGCCCAAAATGTTCCAAACAACTGTGGAACATACTTAGCCTCTTCGTCGGCACCAAAAACTGTTGTTCCAATAAGAACAACAAACATTAAAGTAAGTACCGCGATAATTCTTTTGTTTCCTCGTTTCATTTTTTCTCCCTTTCTTATATTTAATTACAGTGTCTCAAAGTCTCATCCCACCTGTGCTTGCACAATGGTGGGATAGTGACTTTGAGACACGCCCCTATATGAGCATAAAAGTGGAGCGTAAGCTTCACGATATGCGAATATTGGGATAGGATTGTGAAAGTGCGAAGCACGTAACAATCCGTGTAATTATTTTTTTAGTTATAATTCAATCTGTGTAATTATTTTTCTCTAATCCTACTTTTCAAGAATAAACTTCTCGATAACGTGAGCTATTCCATCTTCATTATTAGATTTTGTAATGTAATCTGCGTTCTCCTTAACCACGTCTGTAGCATTGGCCATAGCAACACCAACGTGTGCGTACTTAATCATTGTAAGATCATTAAATCCGTCACCACAGGCAATGGTATTCTCTTTTGGAATTCCAAGATGATTAATAAGAACTTCTATTGAATGTGCTTTATCAATTCCCATTGGCAATGCTTCTATAAAGAATGGCTCTGAACGATATATGCTTATTCTTCCCTCAAACTTCTTTGAGAGAATCTTTTCATGTTCTGCTGCAATCTCGCCCGGTGCCGTTAACAGACATTTGTTAGGATTGTAATCAACATACTCAACAAGATTTTTCTCTTTAAGAGGCAACTTGTTAATAAATGATTCCAATTCAATATATTCATCTATTGGAGTTCCAACAACAATGCTATCGTCATCATAAGTAATAAGACCGATTTTGTTCCCTGTTGCATAATCAACTAATTCAGGAATATATTCTTTTGATAATGCATTCTCATAAATAACTTCCTTTGTTTTCCAGTTGATTACTTTTCCTCCATTAAAAGAAAGAACATATCCACCGTACTTATCAAGCTCAAGTGTTTTTGCAACCTGTGCTACTCCCGGCGTTGGGCGTCCTGATGCAAGCGCCACAATATGTCCTTCTTCCATTATTTGCTTCAATGCCTTTAATGTTTTAGGTGTAACTTTTTTGTCATCATTTGTAAGAGTTCCATCCAAATCTAAAAATAATACTTTTCTATCCATGCTTTATCTCCTGTTTTGTAAAATTTATTAAAGGTTTGGCCACCCATAATTTTACCATAAAAATTAAAACATACAAATAGTTTTATATAGTTAGTTTTTGGCATTAAAATATTTAATTTTTTTAGTTTATATTCCGTAATAATTATTTATATTAACAATAGTTAATTATCCCATATATTTATTTAATTTTCATTCACTGTATTCACTCAACATCCTTAGGTGTTGTATTTCTGTATATGTACATGACTGCTCCGAAATATCCCGGTATAACAGCTACGTAACCAATAATTACAGCCAATGTTATATAAGATATTTTACAAAAAATTTCCAATACAACACAAACTATTGTTGCCACAAGTATCCAAAACATAACACTTATAGCCATATATAAACTTTTTTTGTTTACCTTTGTTAAATGGTTTAGTTCTGAAGATATAAGCCACAATTTTTCATAAATTGTATGCATAAAATCAACCTTCTTTCTTTAATCTGCAATAAACCTAACTTAATTCTAGTCAATTGCATATTTATCTTTGTTCTGTGTATAAACCTGATAGAATTTACTTCCCGGATTTTTATCTATTTCACTGCTGTATGCATGAAGTCCAAGACTGTCATGGTCAATTTCCTCAACACATCCTGCAATGTTAGAACAATGGTCTGATATTCTTTCCAAAGAAGTAAGAATGTCTGTCATTATAAATCCCTGCTCAATTGTGCACTTACCATTTTTTAATCTGTCAATATGTCTCTTCTTCAACTGGTGTTTCAAATGGTCTATTACTTCTTCCAATGCCTCAACAGTTAATGAAGCATCCATATCATTATTTTCAAAAGCTGTCTGTGACTGATTCAAAATATCTTTTACTGCATTAATTAAAACTTTTAATTCTTTTCTTGCATTTTCTGAGAAATGTAATTTTTTATCATGAATTTCTTCTGCTGACTTTGCTATTCCTACTGAGTGGTCTGAAATTCTTTCAATGTCTCCGATAATGTGTAATAACTCACTTACGCTCTTGCTGTCACTTTCACTTAAGTCTCTTGTACTGATTCTTACAAGATAGGTTCCTATCTTATCCTCGTACTTGTCCACTTCTTCTTCGTACTCTTTAACCTTGTCTATTACTTTTGAATCGTACTCACTTAAAATGTCACAGGCACAGCTTACTCCTTCGATTGTTTTTTCAAACATTTCCATTACAACTTTTTTACATCTGTCAATTGCAATTGCAGGTGTTGTCATAAGACGTTCATCAAGTAACTGTAATGATTCTTTCTTTTCTGCATCCTTTATAATGATACATGCAAGTTTTTCCAACTGGTTTGCAAATGGGAATAATAACAATGTACATAAAATATTAAATGTTGTATGAACAATTGCTATTCCAAGCTGATTGGCTGAATCACTTATAAATGGAAACTGTATAATTGAATTTAATAAGCAAAATACTGCAAGCCATACCGTTGTTCCGATTATGTTAAATGACAAATGAACAATTGCTGTTCTTTTTGCGTTTTTGTTTGCTCCAAATGATGAAATAATTGCTGTTACACAAGTTCCGATATTCTGTCCCATAATGATAGGAATTGCACTTCCGTATGTTACTGCTCCTGTTGAAGCCAATGCCTGAAGTATACCTACTGAAGCTGATGAGCTCTGGATTACTGCTGTTAAGAATGCACCTGCCAATACACCTAATACCGGATTGCTAAACATTACTAATATGTTTCTGAATTCAGGAACATCTCTTAATCCGCTAACAGAACCTGACATCTGTTCCATTCCAAACATTAAAACTGCAAATCCTAAAAGAATCATTCCTGTATCTGCACGTTTTGAGTTTTTCTTTGACATAATCATTATCAAACCAATCATTGCAAGAATTGGTGTAAATGATGTTGGCTTTAAAAGACTAACCCAAATGTTTGAGCTTTCAATCCCTGTTAAACTAAGAATCCAAGATGTAATGGTTGTTCCAACGTTTGCCCCCATAATAATTCCTATTGCCTGCTTAAGACTCATAATTCCTGAGTTAACAAAACCCACAACCATAACTGTTGTTGCTGAAGAACTCTGAATAATTGCTGTTACTCCTGCCCCAAGCAAAAATCCCTTAAATCTGTTAGATGTTAATTTTTCAAGAATGTTTTTCAACTGATTCCCAGCTCTTTTTTCAAGAGCATCACCCATAATATTCATTCCAAAAAGGAATAATGCTAAACCTCCAATAAGAGATAATACGTCAAGAATGTTCATTTTTTCCTCCTAAAACTTTTCTAAATGTCAAATATTGGGGTAAGATTGTGAGAGTGCGAAGCACGTAACAATCCGTGTAATTTCTTCCCTGTCTACATATTCATAGTATAGTGGGAGTGTAAATTGTAACTATTCTCTTTGTTAAATCTAAGTAAAATTTATTAAATATATTAAGTTTCTTAAATTTAGATTTAATAATTACCACAAGTCACTTATTACTATTATCACATTTAAGCCGAGATTTTATAACCAACTCCACGGATGGTTTTTATAACATCTCCTGCCGTTCCAAGTTTCTGCCTAAGAGTTCTTACATGAACATCCACTGTTCTACTTTCTCCGTCAAAAGAGTATCCCCAAATCTTGTTAAGAAGCTGTTCTCTTGACAAAACAATACCTCTATTCTTTAAAAGAAGGCATAACATTTCATATTCTTTTAATGTTAAGACAACTTCCCTGTCGTCAACTTTTACAAGATGCTTTATTGGGCAAACATAAAGATTATTAATTGTATAATCCTTTTCTTCATGCTTGTACTCAGATCTTCTGATTAACGCTTTAACTCTTGCAACCATTTCCATCATACTAAATGGCTTTGAAATATAATCATCCGCACCACTTTCAAGTCCGTTTATTCTGTCATACTCACTTGTTTTTGCTGTTTCCATAATTACCGGAAGCTTCTCAATTGCAGGATTGCTTCTTATTTTCTTTAAAACATCAATTCCAGTTTCCTCAGGAAGCATTACATCAAGTATTACAAGACTTGGCTCTTCTTCCTCAACTGCCTTCCAAAATTCTGAAGGTTTCTCAAAGCCTTTTGCCTCAAGACCTGTACTGTTTAATGCATATATTACTAATTCTCTAATACTGCTATCGTCTTCTACCAAATAAATCATATATACCTCCAAATAATAAAATCCTAACTAACATATTATTAACCTTACTTTCCAGGTTAAATTAACTTTAGCCCCGGAAAGTAAGATTTATGTTAAATGTAGGTAAAAATTGGGAGATATTTGAATTTTTTTACAAATATATTTTTGAAAAGTTTTAGGTTTTATTTTGATTTACTCTGCGTGATAGCCTAGAATTGAGTACTCAACCCATTCTGCAATATTAGTTGCATGGTCGCCTATTCTTTCAAGATATTTGGCAATCATAAGAATATCAATAAATTCTTCACCATCACTTTCTCCTGAAGAAATTATTCTTATTAACTCTTTCTTTATCTCTTCAAAATAGTTATCAACAACATCATCATAGACAATAACATTTCTTGCCATTTCAATATCTTTCTTTACAAAGGACTTAATGCTCTTTGTTACCATTTTAATAACTTCGTTTGCCATGTCACTTAAATGTGTTTTGTATTTTACGTCACTTTTTTTAATATACTGAGCCAATTCAACAATATCTGATGCCTGGTCGCCTATACGCTCCATATCTGATATCATCTTAAGTGCTGAGGAAATAACTCTTAAATCCCTTGCTACCGGCTGCTGTCTAAGCAAAAGTTTCATACAAATAGATTCAATATCTCTTTCTTTTTTGTCAATTTCGCTGTCTGTATCCAATACTTCTCTTTTTAATTCTTCATGGTCATCTTCCATTGTAATTTTGATGGCTCCTGAAATAGCCTGCTCACAAAGTTTACCCATTTTAATTAATTCATTATTTAGATTGTCAAGCTGTTCATCAAACTTATTTCTCATATCATCAACCAAACCTTCCTGTAATATAATCCTCAGTTCTCTTGTCTCTAGGCATTGAGAACATTTGCTCTGTGTCACTATATTCAACAACCTCTCCCAACAAGAAGAAAGCTGTATTGTCTGATATTCTGGCTGCCTGCTGCATATTATGGGTTACCATAACAATTGTGTAATCCTTCTTTAATTCTGTTGCCAAATCTTCAATCTTTGATGTAGAAATAGGATCAAGTGCTGATGTTGGTTCATCCATTAATAACACTTCTGGTTCAACTGCCAAAGCTCTTGCAATACAAAGTCTCTGCTGCTGGCCACCTGACATTGCAAGGGCATTTTTCTTTAATGAATCTTTTACTTCATCCCAAATTGCTGCCTGTTTTAAGGTTCGCTCAACGATTTCGTCAAGTTTTGCCTTTGAACGGATACCGTGAGTTCTTGGTCCATATGCAATGTTATCGTATATGCTCATTGGAAAAAGATTAGCTTTCTGGAATACCATTCCCACTCTTTTTCTTAAGTCATTTACGTCCATGTCTTTATATATATCAACACCATCAAGTGTTATTTTTCCCTGTATTTTACAATCCACTACAAGATCATTCATTCTGTTAAGTGATTTAAGTACTGTTGACTTACCACATCCTGAAGGTCCTATAAATGCTGTAATCTGGTTCTTTGGAATTGATAAATTTACATCCTTTATGGCATGAAAATCTCCGTAAAAAAGGTCCATGTCCTTTATATCTATTTTTCCCATTTATTTATTTTCCTTTCCAATCTTGTTTGCAAGTATGCCCGATAAACCATTAATAATTAAAATAATTATCAAAAGTATTACCGCTGTTGCATAAGCCTGATTTGTGTAAAGTCCTTCTGACAATAAGCAGTACATATGAACTGCCAAAGTTCTTGTTGAAGATAAGAAAAACTTGCCCGAGCCCCAAGGCACTGCCGCCACTGAACCTGCCGTAAAAATAAGTGCTGCACTTTCACCAACAATTCTTCCTATTGCAAGAATAACCCCTGACAAAATTCCCGGAACTGCTGCCGGCAAAACAATAACAAATATTGTTCTAAGTTTTCCTGCACCTAAACCAAAACTGCCTTCTCTAAATGAGTCTGGCACAGCAATAAGCGCTTCCTCTGTTGTTCTTATAATTGTTGGCAAAACCATTATTGCCAGTGTTAAAACTCCGGCTATTAATGAATATCCCCAATGTAAGGCAAGAACAAATGCAAGGAAACCGAACAAACCGAAAACAATTGAAGGTATACCTGCCAATGTTTCAGTTGTAACTCTTATGATTTTTACAAGTTTTGAACCTCTCTTTGCATACTCGACAAGATAAATTGCTGCTGCCACTCCAATAGGTACTGAAATAATCAGTGTCATTGCAACTATTATAATTGTGTTAATAATAGCCGGTGTCATTGAAACATTATCTGAATTGTATTTCCATGCAAACAAGTCTGCATTAATATAGGGAACACCTCTTATAACTATGTAAGCAACAAGATAAACCATTATTCCAACTGTAATTGCCGCTGCAAGCATTATAAGAATCAGCATAATAAGTGAGCCCGGTTTTCTTAAATATTCTTTTAACTTGCTGTTTGTTTTTACTATAGGAGCTTTTCTGCCTACTGCTTTTACTTCTTTTTCCATTATTCAGACCTCCTATTAATTATTGAAAAACATACATTTATAATTAATACAAATACAAACAATACTACTGCTGTAGCAATTAATGCTCTTCTATGTAATCCTGTGGCATAAGCCATTTCAAGTACGATATTGGCTGTAAGTGTTCTGACACCACTTGTAATGCTGTCCGGTATAATTGCCTGGTTTCCGGCAACCATTACAACTGCCATTGTTTCACCTATGGCTCTACCCATTCCAAGAATAATTCCTGACATAACACCTGACTTTGCCGCTGGTATTACTGTCTTAAAAATACTTCTTTCCTTTGTTGCACCAAGGGCAAGTGCTCCTTCATAATATGCTTCTGGTACTGCCACAATTGATGATTCTGCTGTGTTAATAATTGTTGGAAGTATCATCATTCCAAGAAGAATTGATGCTGCAAGTATACCGTCACCTGCTGTTCCAAAAATTTCCTGAATAATTGGAATAATAACAACCAGTCCGAAGAATCCGTATATAATAGAAGGAATCCCTGCCATAAGGTTAATTATTGGTTTGATAAATTTATATAATTTTTTGGGACAGTATTTTGCAAGAAATACTGCTGTTAAAAGTCCGATTGGAACACCAATTATCATTGCCCCTGCTGTTACATAAATACTGCCTACAATCATTGGCCATATTCCAAAAAGATTCTGCGACACACGCCACTGTGTTCCAAAAAGGAACTTTGTTATTCCTATTTCTTTAATTGCCGGCACACCATTTGCAAACATAAATAAACAAATTGTTATAACTGCTGCAATAGATATACATGCGCATACAAGAAATACTATTTTCATTAAAAAATCTAATACTTTATTCAAAATATTTTCTCCTTCATTCACTAAAAGCAGAGGAAATTTAATCCCTCTGCCTGTACCCTTATATGCAGATTTTATTACTGAACATCGGCCCAGTCTGTTAAGTCACCTGTGTAGATTTTCTTAATCTGATCTGATGTAAGGTTTGTTACCTGATTTTCTGTGTTAACAATTACCGCGATACCATCTAATGCAATTTTCTGAACCTGTAATTCTTTTGCTTCTTCATCTTTTAATTCTCTTGATGACATACCGATTTCTGTTGCACCTTCGATTGCTGACTGAATACCTGCTGAAGAACCTGATTCCTGAATTTCAATTGAAGCGTCTGCGTTTAGTTTTACATATTCATCTTTTAACTTATCCATTAATGGCGCAACTGATGTTGAACCTGCTAAAGTGATTTTTCCTTTCTTACCACTTGCCTTGTATGATTCTGTTGCTTCAACTCCGATGTAACCGTTGTCGTTTACAATCTGCTGTCCTTCTTTGCTCATAATGAATGAGATGAAGTCTTTGTCAATGTCTGATAACTTATCTTCTTTGTAACAAATGTTAAATGGTCTTGATACTTTGTAATCACCTGATTTAACGTTTTCTGCTGTTGCGTCAACACCGTCAACCTGAACTGCCTTAACGTCTGTTGATAAAGAACCAAGTGAAACATAACCGATTGCACTCTTTGTCTGTGCTACCTTCTGGAGCATTACTGATGTGCTGTTTGTAATCTGTGCTGAACTTACTGTAATGTCATTTTCGTTTTCATCTACAACTCCAAGAAGTTCTACGAAAGCTCCTCTAGTTCCTGAACCTTCTTCTCTTGAAACTACTGTGATTGCCTGTGACTTAGCTCCTGAATCAGAACCATTGTCACTGCTTGCACTCTTGTTGCTACCGCATCCTGTGAATGCTAATGTTGTAATAACCAATGCAGATACTACTGCTAAAACTTTCTTTCTCATTTTCAATTTTCTCCTCGTTTTCAAGTAAATTTTTAATATTTTTTGAAGGAACTTATTTTTTGTTTCCTTCAGGGTACACATATATACTATTTAAATTTCGTTAAATGCAATAGCGCATTTATGTTAAATCTATTTAAAATATTCGGGGAAAATGTAAAAAATGTCGAAAGTTGTATACAGTCAGAGATGGGAATGGCAAACACGTTTGCCATTCCCATCTCTGACTGTATATAAAATCAAGAAGAATTTGGAGAATGTACCCCGAAATTTGGATGATTTAAAATATCGGGGTACATTTTCGTTGCATTTATATATTATGTTGTATTTTCAAGTAACAGATTTAATGAAATGTACCCCGATTTTGAGAGTTTTTTATATATCGGGGTACTTTTATTATTGATATATACAATAAGTTATGTCTCAAGATGTAAAATTGCTAAATATGTACCCCAAAAATCAAGATAATTTCTATAGTGGGGTACAGCCAGGAAAAATATCACTTATACGTGCTATGTTACATTTAAAATTGTAAAATTCGTACCCCGAAAATTAAGAAAACTTCTATATCGGGGTACGGGTGCAAAACACCCTCGCCACGATCAATAACGAACGCAGCAAAATAACAAAATCAATCTGTTTGTAGACATATATCCTTGCCTACACGCAAAAAAATAAAGAAGAAACACATGTCTTGCATTTCTTCTCATTTGTTTCTATTATTTACTGGCACATTTTTGCAACTATCTGGTTGATTACTTTGCCATCTGCTCTGCCTTTAAATGCAGGCATTACTGTTTTCATTATCTGGCCTTTGTTCTTTGTTGCAATTACGTCTGCAAATTTTTCTTTTAATTCTGCTTCAACTTCTTCTGCACTCATAAGCTTTGGTGCATATTCGTTGAACACATCATATCTTGCCTGGTATTCTTCTATTAAGTCTGTTCTGTCAGCAGGACATGAATCAATCTGTTCCTTTACAGTTTTTAATTCTTTAAGAATTACTTTGTTTACCATTTCTTCAGGAATATCATTTCTGCAGCCTGCATCAATTCCTGCTTTCTTTACTGCCTGAATCAATGCTGAAATTGATTCCTTTCTAGCTTTGTCTCTAGCTTTCATTGCAGCTATCATGTCTTTCTGTAATACTTTAATGTCCATTGTTTGCCTCCTATATTTTAATTATTAATTAACTATCTTCTACCTAACATAGTATACCACTCTAAATTTAGGATTCAAATAGAAACTTTAACGTCTCTTGCTAGATTTCCTGCCGGACTTTCCGTTATGCACATTACCGGATTGTACTTTACCATTACGTGAATTGCCGGATTGCACTTTGCCATTACGTGCGTTACCTGTCTGTCCCTTAGCGCCGCGGGCATTTTTGTCATTTGCAAAATTCTTACCACTGCGGATATTTTTATTATTTACTGAAATTTTTCCTCCGCGGTTATCTTTATCTGCGAAATTCTTACCACGACCATTCTTGTTATTTGAGGAATCTTTGCCTGCAAAATTCTTACCTCGCGCATCCTTACGTGAATCCTTAGACTTTCCGTTACCTTTTCCGCCGTTTCCACCATAGTTTTTCTCATATTTAAACTGTCTGGGTTTAATAAGGCATTCCTTGCCAAAACCTATAAGGTCTTCTCTTCCTGCTATATGAAGTGCTTCTTTAACTAAATCGTAGTTTGCAGGATTTCTGTACTGCATAAGGGCTCTTTGCATTGCCTTTTCGTGCGGATTTTTTGGAACATACACCGGCTTCATTGTTCGCGGATCAACTCCCGTATAGTACATTACAGTTGACATTGTTGACGGTGTAGGGTAAAAATCCTGAACCTGCTGAGGATTATAGCCAATATCTCTAAGGTACTCAGCCAACTTCACTGCCTCTGTCATATCAGAGCCCGGATGGGAACTCATAAGATATGGCACAACAAACTGGTTCTTTCCTTCTTTTTCGTTAAGTTTCTTATATTTAGTGATAAAACTTTCATAAACACAATTCTGAGGTTTTCCCATATAAGACAAAACCTTATCAGAAATATGCTCAGGAGCTACCTTAAGCTGTCCACTAATATGATATTTAACCAGCTCTTTAAAGAAAGTATCATCTTTATCTTCCATAATATAGTCAAATCTAATACCTGAACGGACAAATACTTTTTTGACTTTAGGCAATTCTCTTAACTTTCTAAGAAGACTTAAATAATCCTTGTGGTCAACATTCATATTCTTACAAGGATGTGGGAAAAGACATTGCTTATGCTTACACACACCTGATTTTAACTGCTTCTTACATGACGGATGATAAAAGTTAGCTGTAGGGCCACCAACATCATGAATATATCCTTTAAAATTAGGCATATCAATAATTTTTTTTGCCTCATTTATGATTGATTCGTGGCTTCTTGACTGAATAATTCTTCCCTGATGGAATGTTATGGCACAGAAACTACATGCCCCAAAACAACCACGACAACTTGCCAATGAAAACTGAACTTCCTGAATGGCAGGTATCCCACCTAAAGCCTCGTAACTTGGATGGTAAGTTCTCTCATATGGAAGGTCGTAAATATCATCCATTTCCTGTCTTGTTAAGGGCTCCTGGGGTGGATTCTGTACAACATAAACTCCGTTTGGATAAGGTTCCACCAAAGTTTTTCCATTAAAAGGATCAGTATTTTCAGACTGAACCCTAAAACTATTTGCATACTCTAATTTGTCTTCCTTCATGGCATCATAAGACGGAAGAATTATTGGATCATAAGCAAGTTCTATATTTTTAGTCTTAAAAACAGTTCCCGGAATATAAGTAATATCCGTAACATCCATACCACTTGCCAAGGCATCTGCAATCTGAACTATACACTTTTCACCCATTCCATAAGTTAAAAGATTTGCCTGACTATCCAATAAAATTGAACGTTTAAAACTATTGCTCCAATAATCATAATGCGCCATTCTTCTAAGACTTGCCTCAATACCACCTATTATAATCGGCTTTGTTTTGTTAGTTCTGCGAATAAGATTACAATAAGCAACTACTGCATGATCCGGTCTTTTTCCAATTACTCCGCCCGGAGTGTAGGCATCACTATCTCTTCTTTTCTTTGAAACATAGTAATGATTAACCATTGAATCCATATTTCCACCCATTACCAGAAATGCCAATCTTGGTTCTCCCAAAACATTAATGCTTTCATCGTCCTTCCAATCAGGCTGTGAAATAATACCAACTGTATATCCATTAGCTTCCAAAACTCTACTTATAATAGCATGTCCAAAAGATGGATGGTCTACATAAGCATCCCCTATTACAAACACAAAATCTAACTGCTCTATTCCTCTTTCCTTCATATCCTCTTTGGATATTGGTAAAAATGCCATATTTATTTTGTATGCCATATTAAGAAAATATGGTCATACGCTCCTTTCTCTTAACATTTACAAAACTTATCTTATGCTGCTTTCTGCATCTTCCAATGTTGCATATCCCTGTAAATGTGCTGTATTTTCTATAGTCATATATGCAAGATTTTTTCCCTCTCTTGCCAGATTTACAATAAATTGTGCATAAAGTTTCAACAATTCTTCTGAATATGTTAATAACTCTCCCTTTAAATAAGTTTCATAAGAAGTGTTGTCAATCTGATCAGCATCACTTGTTATATCCCTTGCATTAGATGCAAGCTTTGGATAACTCTTAGCAAAATCCTTCATCCAGTCTACCTGAATCTGTGCAATCTGATTTACAATTGCTATTGTTCTCTCCGATTTTTCAGGAAAATTATCTTTAATCTTCTTATATTCTTCAGGTGAAGTATGTTCCATCATTCTTCCATAGGAGAAAGTATCATCTTTATACAGCTCTACTTCTTCTGAAATCTCTGTTCGGATACCTGTAGTTTTTAGTTCATACAGAAATTCTTCCATATCCATGCCACTTGCTTCTAATGTAAGGGCAGCAAGTGACACTGTAAGCGTGTGAGCATTTAATAAATCAATGATTTCAGCCACAAGTTCCGGTTCTGACTTGGAAGATGGACATTGACGGTAGAATAGTTCGCACAGTTCTTTTTCTTTATTTAATTCCTTTAGTTCCAGAGTATTGAATGCTGTTGGTTTGCATCTTGTGGTCACAAGTATCTGGAATCTGTTTTTTATAAATTCACGGAAGAATGCGTCATCCTTTGGAAGTACATTAAAGTTATCAATAATGATCAGACTGTCCGGATATAATGTTTTCAGTATTGCGTAGTGTGATTCGAATAATTCTGTTTCGGTCATTTCGGCTGTATCCGAAGCAAATTCCAGTTCGGCGATACATTTCTTTAAGCTGCCTGTATAGTACAGATAGATGATGTTGGTATATTTCTTTTCATTCTTTTTGGGTCAATCATTTTTTTCGTGGGATTGACGTTACCACGTTATA
>ENA-OPVG01001344-OPVG01001344.1-human-gut-metagenome-genome-assembly--contig:-NODE-1344-length-18072-cov-2.904535_pt1 | contig 18072 bp, 16 predicted proteins | sample MGYA00241093_ERZ501975 | MGnify/ENA primary metagenome ERZ501975 (study PRJEB25962, sample SAMEA2042993) | human gut metagenome | biome: human gut; feature: human-associated habitat; material: faeces... | reverse complement strand
TGGAAAGAAGACAGTAAAAATCAAAGTAACAGTTAAGTAAAGTCGAGTGCCTGCGGTTAATTTTATCGCAGGCATTTTTAAAAGGGAGAGGAACTATGAGAAAAAGAATATATGCATGGTTTATGACATTGGTACTCAGTATAACTTCAATAAGCTCGACGAGCATAATATATGCAGACGACTTTTCGGATGAGACAGAAGTCATGACAGAGGATGAAGGAACAGAAGAAGAGGATATAACAGATGATTCAGAAATTGATTTTGATTCGGAAGAAGATGCCTCAATAAATGAGGAACAGATTGAGGAAGATGAATCAGAGGAATCACAGGATGAAGTAACTATAGAACAGGAAATATCAGAAGAAGAGGAAGCAGAAGTATCTTTTGATGATGGTGTAGAAGAATCAGACATAGAGGCAGTAGGTGATTCTGCACAGAATACATATGGAAACTTTGGATATGAAAAATATAATGGTGGAATAAGAATTACAAATTATACAGGAACGGAGAACTCTGTTTCTGTACCGGCGGAAATTAACGGAAAGAAAGTTACGGATATAGATTCTGAGGTTTTTGCTGGACATAGTGAACTAAAAGGTATTACTTTACCGGAAGGACTGGAATATATCGGATATCGATTTATCGCAGGAACGGAGATCACCAGTCTGACAGTACCGAGTACGGTGAAGTGGGGCGGTAAAGATACCTACGAAGGCAAAACTGATGGAGTAACAGCTGGGGCATTGCATTTGGAAGAAGTTACATTTACAGAAGGAATGCAAACAATACCCGAGCGCTTTTGTAGTAATATGACGGAGAATAAAAATATTCAAAGGGTAATTATACCAGAAAGCGTTACAATGATAGATACATGTGCATTTAATAAATGTTCAGGAATTGAAGAAATCAAAATAGGAAAAAATGTAAGGATAATAGGAAGTGGAGCATTTACTAATTGTGCAAATTTGAAAAAAATAATATTTGAAGAGAGTGATAAAGATGAATTAGCTGGTGAAACATATCAATTAGAGCTAGCTTGGAATGTCTTTATGAATGATATATCATTAGAAGCGGTAAAATTTCCAAAACACACTAAGAATATAGGTGGTTGTATTTTTAAAGGTTGTGAAAATTTAAAAAGCATTGAGTTGCCAGAAGGAATAGAAAACATAGACCAGAGATTTATTAGTGGGACGAAAATCAGGCAATTGACAATACCAAGTACAATAGAAAATGGAGATTTGTGGTATCCCAAAGGTCTTGGAATAATAGATGGAGCATTGTACTTGAAAGAAATTCAATTTGTAGATGGAGTGCATACAATACCGGATTATTTTTGCAGTTACGAAAATGAAAATGATTCACTAAAAAAAGTAATCATCCCTGAATCTGTAACTTCTATAGGAGATAATACATTTTATAATTGTAAAAATATTACCATTTACGGTTATAGTGGCAGTTATGCAGAAACATATGCGGTTGCACATAATATTCCATTTGAATCATTAGGGGATGTTATTGGTTCTCATGAATATGATTATTCCTCGACTTTGGATCAGTGGTTATTGGATAAGGGAACAAGTAACAGTATGAATTATCTGATTCATGGTGATAACTTCCTGTGTACACAGTCGGTAGCATATTATGATTCAAGTAATTCTGAGAAATTGGTTGAAACAATGTCGAACATGATTTACAGAGGTTTAGATGGCTGGAGAGATATTTTCATAAAGGACACAACCAAAGAGCAGGCACGAGATGTACTCCTCGCATTGCTGAAAGAACAAGAATCGGAAGTAAGCATGTTGGCAAAGGCAGAGGCAGGTGAGAAATATGCAGGCATTTTTGTGGATTCTTTCAAGAATGCCAATTGGGCATTTGCAGTTAATTACGGTTTAAATAGTGAAGAGATAAATTCATTGGCAGAACTATGTACAAAAGATCAGATTGCTGAATTTTTGAAAAGTGGAAAGGATGTAACTATATCTGCATATTTACAGATGAAGGGTGGATATTCATCTGATTCAAAAGTAGTAAAATGTATCGAATCTTTTGCAAAATCAAAGACATTTATTAATAGAGTTGTAGAAGGTGCTGACTTCATTAGTGATGCCACAAAGGTTCTTTCATTAGGAGAAAAGACAATAAATAATTATTATGATATCCAGAGACTTCTAAATGCAGATAAAATGTATGAAGAAATGTTGTTATTCATTGCGAAAGATACCGGCTCGGTTCCTGTAAAAAATGCGGCACAGGAGTTATATAATGCATTACATGGCGGTTGGCGTGAATTGACAAACTTATTAGCAGGTGATATAGAGAATGAAGTTGCAAACAAGGTATATGACAAATTAGTAGAAAAAGTTATTGCTGCATTGCCATATGGAGAAATCATAAAAACCAGTTTACATTACTCTGTTGATCTTTCAAATTTACTTTTTAAAACGGATGATGTTCAGAAACAGAAGGACAATATGCGTTGTATAGCATATATTGGAAGTTCTATAAGCAGATGGCTGATAAACACCCGAATGGAATATCTTACGGGAGCAGATTCTACAAAAGCAGAAAATGCGAAAAAAACAGTATATGCATATTATATGTTATTGAAGATTCGTATGGTAGGAGAAGAAAACCTTCAGAAGATGATGGAAACAGCCAGAATTTCATGGAAGGGTGCTTATGGAGCATCGAAAGGAATTTCAGAAACATTAAAATCTAATCTGCAATGGATGAAAGCCAGTGGAGTATTGAAAGAAATGTCAACTTCTGTAGTTGCCTGCCCGGTAGATGTAGAAATCTATGATGTCTCTGGAAATCTGATTCATACTATGAAAGATGGAGTGGAAGAGAGCGGAACCATTGGAAATATTTATTATAGTGTGGTTCATGAACCTGTAAAGGATGATTATATAAAAATTGTCCGGCTACCTGTTAATAGTGGATATTCTCTGAAATGCAAAGCAGTTGATCTTGGTATGGTAGATTTCCATACATCTACTATTTCAGACGATGGAAGTGAAGTTCAGAAATCAGTATTTAATATTCCTGTACAAAAAGGAAATGAAATTCAGATTTCCGCTATATCAGAAGAAAAAACAAAGTGTGAACTGATTAAAGATGATAAAGTTGTTAAAGAGTATGAAGGACAGACTTCCTCAGAACAGTATGTTTCAGTGACATCTATACAGATAAATAAAAAGGATTTGAGCTTGAAAGAGGGAGAGCGCGAACTGATTGACTTTAATATTTTGCCATCCAATGCAACAGTTCCACAAGTTAATTGGACTTCTTCTGATGAGTCTGTAGCTGAGGTATCTGCAAATGGTGTGGTTAGTGCGAAAAAAGCAGGAAAAACAGTTATAAGAGGTGTTGCAGATAAAGAAAATAATATTACAGTAGAAGTTTCTGTGACTGTATTATCAGAAAGTAAAGATGACCAAACAGGAAAAGATGATCATACTACGACAGAGTGCAAGCATAGTTGGAGCAAGTGGAAAACTTTAAATAAGGCAACTGTTTTTAAGGGTGAAACTCAGAAAAGAACATGTAGTAAATGTAAAAAAACTGAGAAAAGAACTCTGAATAATAAAGTAAAACCAGTCATTGCGCTTAATACAACCAGTGTTACTCTTAAAGTCAAACAGTCAACAACTGGTCTAAAAATAACTAAAATGGCAAATGGAGATTCGGTTGCATCATGGAAATCAAGTAATACTAAGGTTGTTAAAGTATCTGGTAATGGGAAATTAACAGCGCAGAAGAAAACGGGAAAAGCGACAGTAACTGTTAAACTTAAGAGTGGAATTGAAAAGAAGATTATAGTAAAAGTACAGAAGAGCAATGTAAAAACGACTAAAATTACAGGTATTGGTAAGAATACTACTCTGAAAATGAAACAGAAAATGACATTAAAACCAGTACGTCTTCCGTTTACTTCAATGGAAAAAATTACTTTTAAAAGCTCCAATAACAAGGTAGCAACTGTCAATTCCAAAGGTGTTATAACAGCTAAGAAGAAAGGAAAAGTTACAATTACAGTCAAATCTGGAAAGAAGACAGTAAAAATCAAAGTAACAGTAAAATAATTTTTATAAAAAGACTACAGGAGGGAGAGTGCAAAAACTCTTCCTCTTGTGTTATGATAAAGAGAAATTACTATTTTGATAAGAATGCAGTAACAATAAATTATGAAACAACAAAATCAAGATTACGAGAAAGGAAAATACCGATGTTAGAATGTGATTATGAAGTGAAACAGATTGATGGAGATTATGCACATCTGCAGAGAATCGACCGCCCGGAGGAGGAACTGAAGCTGGTCGCGAGGGCACTTCTTCCGATGGAAATCTACGAGGGCTGTATCTTACATTATGAAATGATGCAGTATTCTATGAAATAACCCCAGGAGAAGTACAATGGAGCAGTATTACTACAACCATATGGATAAACAGAAACAGGCTGCTTATCATGGCATCCTTCAGGGAATCACCAGCCTGGCGGATGAATTCCAGATTCCGGCACTGGACGGAGAAGATTTATACAATGTTTTCTTTCAGCTCCGGCTGGATCATCCGGAGATTTTCTGGGCGACGGGATATAAATATCGTTATTATAAAGATTCACCGAACATTATTTTTATCCCGGAATATCTGTTTGATAAGGGAAAAATAAAAGAGCATCAAAAGGCAATGAAATCCAGAGTAGAGAAGCTGGTGCGCCCGGCACAGAGCCTTTCGGAGTGGGAAAAGGAGAAATATGTACATGACTTTATCTGTCAGAATGTACATTACGATAAGCTTAAAAAGGCATATTCCCATGAGATCATTGGACCTCTGGGACAGGGCGTTGGCGTCTGCGAAGGCATTGCCAAAGCAGTCAAGGTCCTTCTCGATGCGTTGGGAGTCTGGTGTGTGATCGCGATATGCGGCAACAATCCGGAAAAAGGGATCAAATACCGCCATACCTGGAACATTGTCCGGATCGGCGGTATATACTATCATCTGGATGCAACATTTGATAATACACTTGGCAAGAGTGATAAAGTCGAAGATATTCGTTATGATTACTTTAATCTGGATGACAAACAGATTTTCAAAGATCATGAGCCACTGATTGCAGCAGCACCGCACTGTACAGATCATGATCACTTTTATTACAAAGAAAAGAAACTGTCATTCACAAAGACAGAAGATGTGTATAAACGTTCACTTCAGGCAGCCAAAAAAGGAAAAACACTGACCTTTCACTGGAGAGGCGGTTATCTGACCAGAGAGGTTCTGAATGAACTTCTTGGACTGATCCGCAAAGCCGGTGAAGAGAAAAATAAGACGGCAGTTGTCAACGTCAACTGGCCGCAGGCTGTACTGCGTCTGCATTATACAGAGGCACAGATGCAGGAATGCATCACGATGGAAGATGCGAATGAAGGGGAAAAAGAATAACGTATACACGAAAGTCTGATATTTGGTAATAAAAGGGGAGATATATATGCTTGAAACATTTAATGTTTTACGTATCGATGAGCCTGACTTCGGATGTGAGGGGCGTCCGGACGGGATGGAAGTGAAGGATAATGTCCTTCTGAAAAGCAATTATACAGGGGAAGAAATGACGGTCCGGGAAAAAGATGCCCGGTTATATGAACTGGATATCAATGAGGGAGACAAAGTATTTCTGATTGATGGAGAAATGAGAAAGCTCCGCTGACTGAAAGAATGGAGTGAAAGCTATGAATATTGAGCTAAAGATTCTGGACTGGTTCCAGACCTTGCATACACCTGTGCTGGACAAATTTATGACATCTGTTACAAAGCTTGGAAATGCAGGGATTTTCTGGATCATATTGACGGTCCTGTTTCTTTTGATACCGAAGATGAGAAAAACAGGTGTAGTCATGGCGGCTGCCTTGATCATAGATTTATTATTATGCAACGTATTGTTAAAAAATTTCGTGGCGCGGACCAGACCGTATGATGTAAATACAGGCATACAGCTTCTGGTTGCAAAACTTCGCGATTATTCATTTCCGTCTGGACATACAGCGGCATCGTTTGCTTCTGTAGCTGCACTGTATTTCGCCGGGGAAAAGAAGCTCTGGAAACCGGCACTGGTGCTCGCCTGTCTGATCGCGGTATCGAGATTATATCTGTATGTACATTATCCAACGGATGTCCTTGGTGGTGTGGTAATTGGAATCATCGCCGGATATCTTGGATATCGGCTTGTGAAGGTTCTGGAAGATAAGTTTTCCAGGATGAAGAACGGAGGCGAATAAGATGAGTATGGAGGTAACGACATGCACAAGATCAGAGTATCCCTATGTTTTTATGGAAGAGTCCAGGGCGTTGGGTTTCGCTATAAGCTGAGATATCTGGCTGAGAAATACAGCGTGACCGGCTGGGTGAGAAATGAATATGACGGATCAGTCTCAACAGAATTGCAGGGACTGGAAGAAGATATTGACAAGATTCTTCAGGCACTTTACAATGACCGTTATATAGAGATTGATGACATCCGAAAACGCAGTCTTCCGGTTGATGAGGAAGAGCGAGGTTTCGGGGTAAGATATTAAGGAGGATGCACACGTGGACGAATTATACCAGGCAATTGAAGAGAAGATCAAGGCAGCAGGATATCCTAGAGAGATATCCGGACAGGCTGTTTACGAAGATATCTGTGACCAGATTGAAGGAAAAGAAAATGGCAGTTATGTATTACTGTCCAAGTTTGAAGATGATGTGATCTTTGAATATCACATTACCATTATGGATCATGAATTTAATCTGGGAATTCTTACCATGAGACTTCCAGAAGGAATATATGCGGCAAATTTTGATGAATGATGAAAGTTATTCCAATGACTGAGCAGGTGAGAACCTGCTCTTCTATGTTAAAAAGGAGATTTTATAGTGAGTATTCATGATAAGTATAAAGTATTGCAGCAGAACCTGAAAGATATGGGAAGTGTTGCAGTTGCATTTTCAAGTGGCGTGGATTCTACCTTTCTTTTGAAAGCGGCACTGGAAGCGCTTGGAAAGGATAAAGTAATCGCAGTGACGGCCAGTTCCTGTTCATTCCCGGAGAGAGAATTGAAAGAAGCGACGGAATTCTGCAAAGAAAATGGTGTTCGTCATATTATCTGTAAATCAGAGGAGCTGGATATTGATGGCTTTCGACAGAATCCGAAGAACCGCTGCTATCTGTGCAAGCATGAACTGTTTGAAAAAATCTGGCAGATTGCAAAAGAAAACGGCATGAATGCAGTAGCCGAGGGCTCCAATATGGATGATAACGGTGACTACCGTCCGGGACTGATTGCCGTTAAAGAGCTTGGTGTCAGCAGTCCGCTTCGTCAGGCTGAGCTGTATAAAGAAGAAATCCGTGAACTGTCCAAAGAGATGGGACTTCCTACATGGGACAAACAGTCTTTTGCCTGTCTTTCTTCCCGTTTTGTTTATGGAGAAACAATCAGTGAGGAAAAACTTGGAATGGTGGACCAGGCGGAACAGCTTCTTCTGGACATGGGTTTCCACCAGATCCGTGTACGTATTCACGGAAATATCGCCAGAATTGAAGTCCTGCCGGAGGAAATAGCAAGACTTGTAGAAGAAGAAAACAGAACCAGAATTGCGAAGCAGCTTAAGGAATATGGATTTGATTATGTGACTCTGGATCTTCTGGGATATCGTACAGGAAGCATGAATGAAACATTAACTAAGGAAGAGAAGGAGATTAAGAAATAAATGTTAAATCAGTTTTCCAGAACAGAACTGCTATTTGGTAAAGAAGCAATGGAGAAACTTGCCGGCTCCAGAGTTGCCGTTTTTGGAATCGGTGGAGTTGGCGGTTATACAGTAGAGGCGCTTGTGCGAAGTGGAGTAGGTGCGATCGATCTGATCGATGATGATAAGGTATGTCTGACCAATCTGAACCGTCAGATCATTGCGACAAGAAGTACGATTGGTAAATACAAAGTAGATGTTATGAAGGAGCGGATCCTTGATATCAACCCGAAGGCAGAGGTTAATGTTCACAAATGTTTTTATCTGCCGGAAACGAAAGATGAGTTCGATTTTTCCAAATATGATTATGTAGTGGATGCGGTTGATACGGTAACAGCGAAGATTCAGCTTGTTATGGAGGCAAAGGAAGCTGGTGTTCCGATCATCAGCAGTATGGGAGCAGGAAACAAATTTGATCCGACTGCTTTCCAGGTAGCGGATATTTACAAAACATCTGTCTGTCCGCTGGCAAAGGTTATGCGCCGTGAGCTCAAGAAGCGTGGAATTAAAAAATTAAAGGTTGTGTATTCTCAGGAAAAACCAACCCGTCCGATCGAGGATATGTCAATCAGCTGTCGTTCACATTGTATCTGTCCTCCGGGTGCAGCACATAAGTGTACAGAACGTCGTGATATACCGGGATCTACTGCATTTGTTCCATCGGTTGTAGGGCTTATTATTGCGGGAGAAGTAATTAAAGATCTGGCAAGAGTATAATTGAAAAAGTATAAAATCAATGATAAGATAAATCTGTTTTATTGACTCCATATTTTGCACAAAGGAGAGAATGTGTATGAGAAAGAAAAGTAAAAGTGCAGCGATACTGGCTGTGGTCATGGCGATGACCCTGGCAGGAAGTTCTGCGGTATATGCTGAGGAGAATCCTTCTGCGAAAACAACTGAAACGGATGATAATGAAAAGGAAGACACAAGGGCAGCAGAGAATGAACCTGCTCCATGCAATGAAGGTGAGCATGAGCTTATAGAAAGTAAAGTCGTTCTGCCAACCTGTACAGAAAGAGGTTATACGATCTACAAGTGTAAAGCGGATGGCTGTACCTACGAAGAAAAGAGAGATGAGACAGATGCGCTTGGTCATGAACTGAAAGAAGTTTCCATGCAGGAGGCGACAGCAGATAAACCAGGTGTGATCACATATAAATGTCAGAGACAGGGATGCGATTATACAGAACTGGTGGAGATACCGGTCAAAAATACAAATACTGTTGATGGCAAAACAGACGATGCAGATACAAAGACAGATGAGACGCCGGGAACAGATGCCGACAACAAATCAGAAGATGGCAAAACAGATGCTTCTGAAGAAGATAAGAATTCTAATACAGAAAATGCTTCCGTAGATAAAGACAGTACTTCCGGAAAAACAGATCCTGCTGATTCAGACACTTCTGCCGATAGTAAAAATGAAGATGCAGAGGAAGACCTGCCAGAGGAAGATATTGATGAAGAATATGCTTCTTATGCGTCTTCAACTTCTACAGACATTGTAACGGAGTATGATCCGGAAACTGCAGTTGGTACGATTCGTGTTGCAAAGAAAGATTCAGATGATCCGACAGAAACAGAGGAAGTTACCGGTATGACAGTTCCAGCGGGAACGACAGAAATCAAGAAAGATGCCGATGGAAACATCACGGACCTGGCAGTTTCTACAGCTATTGATGAGGTTAAAAACGGATTTTCTCTGACAAGTGAGAATAAGAAACTTCATTCGATTTCTATTAGTGATAAGAAAAATCCGAAAGATCATTGGATCACGCTGAGTGCCAAAGAATCTGCCACTGAGCTGGGAATCCGTCTCCGCAATGGAAATAATAAAATTATTATAACACTTACGGAAAATGAGAAACCATTGAATATCATCAAGGTTTCTGACACAGAGAAAGATGTGATTTTGACGACTTCCACCGATGGAACCTGTGTGATCAATAAGGCGGTTCAGAATATTTCGGTGGATAAAGATGGGAAATATTCAGATAAGAAAACTCTGGGCAGAAAGAACCAGATCATTCTGAATGATGTAAATGGAAGTGCTCCATATCTGGAACTTGAGTATGTGAAAGACGAGGTTGCAACGACATCTGCATCTGAAAAAGACGAAGATGCTGCAAGAAATTTGGAAACTAAAAATGCCAAAGCAGGAGATTCTGAATCCAAAGGTGCTGAAGCGGAGAAACAGAAAGATCCGGATGAAGAATTATACTGGATTCAGCCATATGGAGAGGAAAATCAGGAGCCGATCGTAATTACAGTTTATAAGAAATAAAAGTGTTATTACAACAGATATGTCTGGATTTTTTATGTGAGTAAAAAAACAGGTCATTATCGTCCAGAACAGGCGATAATGACCTTGTTTACTTTATATACAATTTTACAGAACGGTTAATTCTGGTGTGATAAGCAGATTAATATTTACCAACAACGGTTGCTTTGAGCAGATTTGTGTTGCCAGGATGTCCAAGAGGAACACCAACTGTAAGAACAACGATATCTCCTTCTTTGACATAACCTTTTTCTTCAGCTGCTTCTGTAGCGTGAAGAAGAAGAATCTCCATGCTGTATTCCTCTTTGGTCAGGAGCGGAGTTACACCCCAGCTCAGGTTCATCTGACGCCAGGTACGCTCATCCGGAGTACATGCAATGATCTGACATCCCGGACGATATTTGGAAACCATGCGTGCAGTATTTCCGGAACGGGTAACTGCGATGATCGCTTTTGCATTCAGGTCGATTGCTGTCATGCAGGTAGCATGAGAAATAGCGGTAGTTACATTTGTAGCATGATCTTTTGAAGAAGTGCTGAACTGTTTATTGTAGTCAACATCAGCTTCTGTACGTACGGCAATCTTGACCATGGTCTTAAGTGCTTCTACAGGGTATTTACCTGCAGCGGTTTCGCCGGACAGCATGATCGCACTGGTACCCTGATAGATTGCATTGGCAACGTCAGTAGTCTCTGCACGGGTTGGACGTGGATTCTTGATCATGGAATCCAACATCTGAGTAGCTGTGATAACCTGTTTGCCGGCACTGTATACCTTTGCAATGATATCCTTCTGGATAACCGGTACGTCTTCGAGTGGAATTTCAACACCCATATCACCACGGGCGATCATGATACCATCTGCAGCTTCAATGATGCTGTCGATGTTGTCAACACCCTGCTGGTTCTCGATCTTTGCGATGATTTTGATGTCATGTCCGCCGTTTTTCTCAAGGATATCACGGATTTCTTTGACATCAGCAGCAGTTCTGGTAAAGGAAGCCGCAATAAAATCATAGCCTTCTTTAATACCAAACAGGATATCATCGTGATCTTTTGGGCTGATAAACGGCATGTTTACTTCTACACCAGGGAGGTTGACGCCCTTCTTATTGCCGAGAACACCACCGTTTACAACTTTACAGACGATATCCTGACCTTTGATCTTCCTGACTTCAAGACCGATCAGACCATCATCGATCAGAATGCTGTTGCCTGGTTTGACATCTTTATATAAATCTTTATAGGTAACAGAAACGATTTTTTCGTTTCCTACGATTTCTTCTGTAGTTAAGGTGAATTCCTGACCTTCCTTCAGTGTGACCTTTCCATTTTCAAATTCGCGGATACGAATTTCAGGCCCTTTTGTGTCGAGAAGCGCAGCTACCGGTTTATTGAGTCTTGTACGAATTTCTTTTAATTTATCAATACGGCCTTTTTGTTCATCATGTAAACCATGAGAGAAGTTAAAACGTGCTACGTTCATTCCTTCTTTAACGAGTTCTTCCAGAACACCGTCCTTATCAGTAGATGGACCAAGGGTACAGATAATTTTTGTTTTGCGCATTCAAATTCCTCCTACTTTTCCTAAAAAATACACCTTTATTCTAACATATTATTTTCAATGTACAAGTAAAGTTTTTGATAAAATACACGTTAAATTTCTAACATTTTTTACATTATTGTGAGAAAAACACATGGGAATCGAAAGTAAAATAAAAGAAAAATTCCGATGCCTGAAACTATTTATGTTAAAGAGTAGCAGACATCGGAATATGTAAAATTAAATTTTATAAATTTAGAAACGAGTATGACGATTGATGTATTTAGCTTTATATTTGGAGTATACGATCGTCTGATCTTTGTACAGACCATAGTATCCGGATACGGCATAACTGATAGATACAGCAATCAGGTAATAGGACGCACCACGGAAGCCAAACAGCTCAAATGCGATCAGGATGGAAGTGATCGGACAGTTGGTAACGCCACAGAAAAGGGCTGCCATTCCGGCGGCTGCACAGATGGATGGGGAAAGACCAATCAGGTGTCCCATGATACATCCGAATGTTGCTCCGATGCAGAAGGAAGGAACAATCTCACCGCCACGGAAACCGGCGCGCATGGTCAGGGCAGTGAGTACGAGCTTCCAGAAAAAGTCCAGCGGGCGAGCCTGACCATTCTCGACAGCAAGTTCGATCAGGTTATTTCCGGCACCCATATAATCAGAGGTGCGCAAAAAGAGTGTGATCACAATAATGATGGCACTGGCTGCGACGATACGGATATATGGATTTTTTAAAAATTTCGCATAAAGTTTGCTGACACCCTGAAGTGCCATACAGAAAATAATACTGATGGCAGCACAGGCAACGGCAACAAGAACCATCTTGAGTCCTGTTTCGATGGTAAGTTCCGGGATATTGACTACATGAAAAGATTCCGGATTGATGCCAAAGCCCGCCGCAAACTTTGAGGCAATAATGGATGCAATCACACATGGAACCAGTGCGGCATAATACATAATGCCAACGCTCACGACCTCCATAGAAAAGACTGCCGCTGCCATCGGTGTTCCGAAAACTGCGGAGAAAGCAGCACTCATACCGCACATGACCATGACATGATGGTCTTCTTCATCGAGGTGAAACCAGCTTCCAAGCTGATTGCCGATGCTTCCGCCGAGCTGAATTGCAGCACCTTCACGACCGGCAGATCCACCGGCAAAGTGAGTCAGGATCGTAGAAACGAAAATCAGCGGAGCAGAACGAAAAGGCACATCATCCTGAGAACGGATCGTTGATAAAACCTGATTGGTTCCGCCATCTTCCTGACCGAATTTCTGATACAGAAAAACAATGATCAGACCGGAAACAGGAAGCAAGAAGAATACCCAGAAATGCTCTGTACGATAGTTGGTTACGAATTTCAGTACTCTGGCAAAAAGGCTACTGATGAAGCCTACGCTCAGTCCGGTCAGTACTGCCAGAACCAGCCATTTAATAAGATTGGTCATATCATATCGAATGTGATCGATATAATAGTGCAGGTTATGGATTTCTTCTGGTTTTTTTTTATCCTGTGTGTTGTTCATAGCTTCCTTTTATTCCTGTGTAATTCCGGTTACTTCGTATCCGGCATCTTTGATCGTCTGACGGATCTTGTCCTCATCAACCTTTTCCGGTGCTGTGAAAACGGTTGTGTTATTTTCGTGAGAAGATACAACGTCTTCAACGCCGAATGCTTTCTTAATAGCTTCGTTTACATGTGCTTCGCAATGTCCGCACATCATTCCCTCAACATTAACTGTAACTTTTACCATAGTTTTTTGCTCCTTTTCTTTTTTATTATAATCATTTTTTACTTCAATGGAAGTAGCTTGTTTAATTTTTTTGTCCTTTTTTGTGTCGTGGATCTTAAACAGGTTCAGACGAAGGGCATTGGTGACAACGCAGAAGCTGGAAAGACTCATTGCGGCGGCACCGAACATCGGATTCAATGTCCATCCGAAAATCGGGATCCATACACCGGCAGCCAGTGGAATGCCGATCACATTGTAGAAAAATGCCCAGAAAAGATTTTCGTGGATATTTTTCAGGGTTGCACGGCTGAGACGTACTGCAGCAGGAACATCGCTTAAACGACTCTTCATCAGAACGACATCAGCGGCATCGATCGCGATATCAGTTCCGGCACCGATCGCGATTCCGATATCTGCGCGGGTAAGTGCAGGGGCATCGTTGATTCCGTCACCGACCATGGCGACTTTGCCCTGTTCTCTGAGTGAACGGATCACACTTTCTTTGCCATCTGGGAGAACACCTGCGATGACATCATCAACACCGGCCTGTGCACCGATCGCTCTTGCGGTGCGTTCATTATCACCGGTCAGCATGACAACACGGATTCCCATGTTCTGGAGTTCTTTGACCGCCTGTGGGCTGTCTTCTTTGATGACATCGGCAACAGCGATAATGCCGACCAGTTTACCATTCCGGGCAAAAAGCAGGGGTGTTTTTCCCTCTTCTGCAAGTTTTTCTGCCTTCTGGGAAAGGGTGGCAGGAACGTTTACCTGGCTGCTGATGAATTTCATGCTTCCACCGATCAGAGTTTCCTGATCAAGTACTGCAGAGAGTCCGTTGCCGGGAAGGGCATGGAAATCAGAAACCTCCGGTGCTGTAAGATGTTGTTCTTCAGCATGTTTAAGAATCGCTTTCGCGAGCGGATGTTCACTTTTTTTCTCCAGGGCAAATGCCATGGTGAGGAGTTCCTGTTCGGAGATTCCATCTGCAGGGAGCAGATCAGTAACTTCCGGCTGGCCGCTGGTGATCGTACCGGTCTTGTCCAGGGCAACGATCTGAACCTTGCCGGCCTCTTCAAGAGAAACGGCAGTTTTGAACAGGATACCATTTCTGGCCCCCATTCCGTTGCCGACCATGATCGCTACCGGAGTAGCAAGTCCGAGGGCACATGGGCAACTGATAACGAGAACGGAGATACCGCGGGCAAGAGCATAGCCAAATTCGTGTCCGGTCAGAAGCCAGATGATCGTAGTAACGATTGCAATCGTAATAACTGCCGGAACAAAAACACCGGAAACGCGGTCTGCGATTTTGGCGATCGGAGCTTTGGTAGCGGCGGCATCACTCACCATTTTGATGATCTGAGAGAGTGTGGTATCTTCGCCGACACGGGTTGCTTCGCATTTGATAAATCCGGACTGGTTGACGGTCGCGGCAGAAACAAGATCTCCGGCTGCTTTGTCAACAGGGATACTTTCACCGGTAAGAGCAGATTCATTGACGGCACTGGTTCCCTCGACGATCACGCCATCAACCGGGATATTTTCACCAGGACGTACGACAAAGATATCACCCTTGTGAACCTGTTCGATCGGAACGGTTACTTCCTGATCGCTTCTAAGAACAATGGCGGTTTTGGGGGCAAGTTTCATGAGGCTCTTAAGAGCATCGGTCGTTTTTCCCTTGGAACGGGCTTCGAGCATTTTTCCAACAGTGATCAGCGTCAGGATCATTGCGGCGGACTCGAAATAAAATTCCATCATGTAGTTCATAACGGCAGCAGAATCACCGTCTACCTGTGCTCTTGTCATGGCAAAAAGTGCGTAGACACTCCATACAAATGAGGCCATGGAGCCGAGTGCAACCAGTGTGTCCATATTGGGGGCACGGTGCCACAGACTCTTAAATCCGCTAATGAAGAATTTCTGGTTGATGACCATGACGATTCCGGCAAGCAGAAGCTGGACAAGTCCCATAGCAACGTGGTTATCGTTAAAAAATGCCGGGAGTGGCCAGCCCCACATCATGTGCCCCATGGAGAAGTACATCAGAATGAGTAAAAATCCGATGGAAGCGATTAGGCGGCGTTTGAGAACCGGTGTCTCGTGATCTTCCAGGGATTCCTCGGCTTCAGACATGGAAACCTGTTCTTTATTTGCACCCTTGAGTGATGCGCCGTAACCTGCCTGCTCTACGGCAGTGATGATGTCATGAGAGGATGCGGTTCCTTCAACTCCCATAGAATTTGTCAGAAGGCTGACCGAGCAGGATGTAACTCCCGGCACTTTGGATACGGCCTTCTCCACACGGGAACTGCAGGCAGCGCAGCTCATCCCGGTGACGTTGTATTGTTCCATTGTATTACCTCCTATTTCATTAGCTTCTGCAGAGTTGCAACCAGCTCATCGATGGTTTCATCTTTACCTTCGCGGATATCACGAGCCACACAGGTACGGATATGATTCGCGAGAAGTTCTTTGTTAAAAGAATTGACGGCGGCATTAACGGCGGCTGACTGAATGAGGATATCGTTGCAGTAAGCATCGTTTTCCAACATTCCTATGATTCCCCGGATCTGCCCTTCGATACGTTTCAGACGGTTGATGAGTTTCTTGCGGTCAGCTTCTGAACGGTCGGTGTGCCTGGTACAGCAGCAGGCAGGAGCGGATGGGGTGGCATTATCATTGCTGCAACAAGATTTTTCCTGAGTAGCTGCTTGTTCCTTTATAATTTCTTTTGTCTTTGTAGAGGAACTGGCATTAAAGTTATTATGATCCATAAGCAAACTTCCTTTCGTTCGAGATTTATTATATCAGATGTGAGATGACTCCCACCTCGCAGCAAGAATGCCGATGGCATTCCTGAATCGCATACCATACAGGGGTATATTTACTATACTTGTAATATATACCCCATGAGGGTATATGTCAAGGGAAAATATAAAAAAAGAGGGATATCAGGGAATTATACCCCGATAACCCTCTTGCTGATAAGCAAGGATACCCCGGCGGTTAGCGCTTCCGCAATCCAGAAAGCGTTCCATACACCAACGGCTCCGAAGAAATGACTCAGGACAAATGCTGCCGGAAGGATAATGACCAGGTACCTGCAGAGAGAGACGATCAATGAGGCAGTTCCTCTGCCAAGTCCCTCCAGTGCACCACATGCTGTGACGGATACAGAAGAGATCAGGAAACCTGCACAGATGATTCGGAGTGCTGTTTTGCCTGCGGCAATTGTCTGAGGATTTGTGGTAAACATGCCGATCAGCTGTCCCGGAATTGTCAGGCAGATGATTGTTCCGATCAACATGATCACACCACTCATGCCAAGTGTGACGAAGTAGATTTTTTTTACACGTTTATGTTCACCGGCACCATAGTTGTATCCGATGACCGGGCGCATGCCCTGTACAATCCCGCTTGCCGGAAGATACAGGAAAGTCTGCAGTTTGTAGTAAATTCCCAGAATCACCACATAACTCTGGGAATAGGCTGCCAGAAGTCCATTCAGTGCAGAAACCAGGACAGAAGGAAGTGCAAGATTCAGTGCTCCCGGGATACCGACAGAGTATAATCTTGCTGCCAGAGCCATGTCCGGATGGAGATGTCTGCGGCTGAGTTTTACCTGGATTGGCTGCATTTTGTAAATGATCAGATAGAAAACAAGATTGAATACCTGACCAAGTCCGGTTGCCAGTGCAGCGCCTTCAATACCCAGTGCCGGGAACGGACCAAGGCCAAAGATCAGCAGCGGATCAAGAATGATATTGGAAACACAGCCGACCAGAAGCCCGATCATCGTAATCTTCATTTTGCCAACACCCTGGAAGATCTTTTCGTAAGCAAGGTTAAGCGTATTTATCGTTGCAAACAGAAAAACAATTGTAGAATAACGGATTCCAAGGTCAATGACATCTGCATCACCAGTAAAAAGTGCCAGAAATCCAGGCATCACAAGGATACAACCGATTGTCAGAATTACACCATGCAGACCGGACAATGCAAGCCCGTGTGTGGCTGCTTTGCTGGCAGTCTCTCTGTTTCCGGCACCAAGACAGATGGCAATCTGTGAACTGATACCAATTCCAAAACCAATCGCAATCCAGTGTAATATACTCTATATTTGAATACACGTCTGCAAGCTCTTTTATAATATCAGGCGTTCTGTCTGTTGAACCATTATCAACAATGGTTATTACCGCATCTATATCCCTTCTTTTTGCCAAAAAAGCTTCTGTAGTACGTATTCCCTTCTCAAGACGTCTCTCCTCATCAAGTACAGGAAAAACAATGTTTACCTTCATCTGTTTTTTCTCCGTTTCACATTATAATTTATCAACACTTTCAACGATATAATCAAGTCTTCGTGTGTTTACCTCAAGAATAATATTCATATATTTTGTCAAAAACATTATAAGCAGGAACACACCAAAAAATCCGAACGATATAACACCCATAAGTGAAACCCAGCCCGAGGCAAGATTTTTATCATAAAAAAGCGAGTATATCGTCCATATTCCAACCCCAACTGATACAAGTAAAAAAACTGCGCTCAGAATAAGAGTCACTCTTTCAATAATTCCGGTGTATATCATCATATAGCTTATTCCCGAATTAAGTCTGTATGCACTTTCTCTGCCTGTCTTTCTCTGCCTGTTCGTCTGTACTCTGCTTTCTATCCCTGTCTTTTTTGTTGT
>ENA-OPVG01001340-OPVG01001340.1-human-gut-metagenome-genome-assembly--contig:-NODE-1340-length-18125-cov-3.490260_pt1 | contig 18125 bp, 13 predicted proteins | sample MGYA00241093_ERZ501975 | MGnify/ENA primary metagenome ERZ501975 (study PRJEB25962, sample SAMEA2042993) | human gut metagenome | biome: human gut; feature: human-associated habitat; material: faeces... | reverse complement strand
AGAGTCTGTCATGTTCAAGGTCTTTTTCAGCCTGCTCAGAAAGCCATTTGTCCTGTTCTTCGTCTTTTTGTTTTCTTTCCGCCAAGAGTCTGTCATGTTCAAGGTCTTTTTCAGCCTGCTCAGAAAGCCATTTGTCCTGTTCTTCGTCTTTTTGTTTTCTTTCCGCCAAGAGTCTGTCATGTTCAAGGTCTTTTTCAGCCTGCTCAGAAAGCCATTTGTCCTGCTCCTCGTCTTTCTGTTTTCTTTCAGCTAAAAGACGATCATGTTCAAGATCTTTTTTAGTGTGTTTAGATAGCGTCAGGTCTTGTTCTTTGTCTTTTTGCGCCATTTTTGCAAGGACTTCATCGTGATGTTCCGCTTTCTTTTGATGTTCTGATATCGTTTTATCCTGTGATTTTAACGTTTCAGACATTTGCTTTTGCTTATTCATCATATCTTCCTGAGCTTTCAACTGGGATATAACGCTCAGAACTTCTTTTCTTGCCAAGTCGGAAAGCTCCCCCTCTGAAGCACCTCTCAGCTTTAACTCCAATTCACGAACAACTGTCCTGTTGGCAGCTATATTACTTACGCCAAGTGCAAACAGATACTTGGTTATCTCGCTTAGCTTCTTCTGATATTCAAAAGAAAGTTGTTGTGCCTCAACGACCTGTACTTGTGATTCTGCAAGATCAACAGAAGCTTCCTGCAAAGATTCAATAGCTTCTTTTTTGTGTCCCAAACCTGCTGATTTGCCATAAGCCCTGTCAGCAGAAGTTTTTGCAGTCTGAGCCATTTTAACAGACTTCTTCACCTTATCTTCCAAACCTTGTATATCACGCCATTGATCTGTAATGATGTTTGGAAGTTCAGATTGATTGACCTTAAAAATTTCAAGTTCATTACTCATATGTAACACTCCTTTTTTATTATCCCCACTTCAAGATGTCATAAATATCATCTGTAAGTCCTGGGTTATTCTTTTCAGCTTCTGGTATAAGTTTATCTAATTTTTTCATATCTTCTGAAATTTGTTGTATACTTTCTTGATAGCGTTCTACAGACACGATCATTACCTGATATGCTTCTTCGATACTCTTTCCTGCATCCTCGGCTGCTATCCACATATTTGCTTCACAATAATATACCTTGGCATTTAGTAATCTAATACTTGTTGTATAGAGCTGCATACGCTCATTCCTAAGTTTATTTCGTTTTATGCCCATACCGATATCCGTGCCAGCGGCAATAGCAAATCTGCCCACACCTACAAAATTCACTTTGAGAATAAACTCTTTTGCAAAAACTGCTGCATTACCGCCTGACTTTGCCGCTGATCTTATTGCAGCGTCAATTAAATCAAAAGCCATAAACGTTCCAGTTGAGATTGTAAGCATACGCACTATAGTGCGATTTTTGAATGGTAAAGTTGCTTTCCAATCAACTCGTGACATTTCATCAAATGACCTGATATCCTTTGATTTTATTTCATTGCATAATCTTCTTATAAAATAAAAACCACGAACAATGCATTCGTTTATAATCACTGGAACAGCTTGCCTTTTTAATTCATTGGCAACGCCTATTTCAGTCCTCAGATCAAATTTTACAGCTTCTATTATTTTCCCGTTTTCATCTTTTTTTGCAAGCAATGTTCCGTTAAAGAGTTTAGATATCCAAACAGAAAACTTCTTATATCCATTATCATCAAGTTTACGGAATATTGGAAGTGCCGATATTTCCTTTAAAAATGAAACTAAAGGACCGGGCAAACCAGTTCCGGTATTACCTTTGCTGATCGAAGAAGATGAGCCAGCCATATCGCTTATCATATGAAAAAACCAGTTGATCAATCCAAATGTAATTTTCTCAGGCAAATTCTTACCGATCAAGATCAGGTCTGCTTGAGACACTTCAACCACTTTAAAGTGTCCGGCTACGTCTGTGCCATATAATTTATGTGTAAACTGAGTAAGCATAGAGAAAAATAAACCTATAAGTGTTGGGTGATGTGAGAAATCTCGTAAATGGTGCTGTAAACCTCCGCCGAAATCATTTGTAGCTTTATCGGCAACGATGGCATAATTCTTTTCAAGATATTTTACTGCACCATTAAGATCATCACCTGTATAACCCGCTTTTTGTGCAATTTTAATCACAAAGTTATTTACTTTATTATCACCATATTCATTTGCACGATCTAATGAAAAATCTCCAACCCATATAGAATCAATTGCTCCTGCTAATATTCCGCTTACAACTGCCACAATATAATCCATTCCGTCAGCGTGATTAGTAAGCCTATCTATTTCGGAATTAAGAGCTTCGATTTTTTTATTTGTGATGTTTAGACAATTATCTATATCTTTTATCGCAGCGTCGATGTCATAGCCGCTCTGCTTAATGTCAGTTTCACTTACGGCCGGTATGACTTCAAATTCAACGGCAAGTCCCTCATTTTCTAATTTCAATATTTCACTCATATTATACATCCTAACCTGATCTTTGTATTTAATAGTTAATTATTACCGCTGTAAAATCATTTCTCCTCATACCTTTCCCCCATCGCCCTGATCTCTGCCAGCATATCCTCCACCAGCGGTTTTGGCTCAAAGACTTTTACCCACGAGCCTTGGGAGAGCAGGTACATTATTATCCCCCTGCCGTAGTTGACCTCGGCAGTGATAACGCTCTTTGTGCCGTTCTGCTCAATGACTTTTGCGGTGGGCAGCCTGTCAAGAACAGCCTGCAAAGACAGCCCCGAAAACTCAAAGGTTATCCGCACGTTGTCCCCTGGAAACATAAACTGATTTTTCTCACGCAGGTCGCCCTCGTCAAAGCTGTGCTCACGATCAAGCTGGAAATTCTCCCTGTGCTCAACAATATTTTTTATCCTGTCAATGCGGAAATACCTCGCCTTGTACTGGGTATCATCTGCCGCATATGCGATAAGATAAAAATAATATTCGCTGAACATTATCGCCGCAGGCTTCAGCTTCCTAACAACTTCGCTCCTGTCCATTTTCAGATATGTCACCGAAATGACCTTCTTACCATCAATGCACTGCACAAGACGCCAAAGATTGTTTATCACGCTGTCGCAGTCAGAGCGCACCTCGTGATAATGATATATCTCCCTGCGTATCACCTCATCAAGAAGCTTTCGGTCATTGGCAGTGGTAAACTTTCTCAGCTTAGATACAATGAATATCATATCTTCTTTGCTGAAACAACGTGCCCCGAGTATCACTTTTACCAAGGCAAAAAGCTCCTGATTTTTCAGAAACTCGTCGCTTTTAAGTATGTAAGCCCTGTCCTTGTGCGAATATGTGACCTCGGCATTTTGCATAAGCTCCCTGTATTCCGCAAGAAAATCGTTTATCCTTGCAATGTCACGACTGACGCTTTTGGATGATATCCCATACTCCTCCGCAATAAGCTTGTTAGAAACGACCTCGCCGTGCAAAAGCCGATAAAATATTTCAAGTACTCTGTCTAAACGTTCATTTTCCATTTTATTACCCCTCTTTCTTACAATTATACCACATTTGATTTTGAATTTGTTAAGCTGGCTGCTTAGTATAACGTTTTCGAAGAATATTTTTTTATTTTAACCAAAAATGTCAAATTATTGGTGCGGCAGATCATCGTATTTTGTCGTTTTATCTTGCTTTCAGTATAGCATAATTGCCAGACAAAGGTATGTCCGTTTAAAATTAGTTTACTTTTACATTATAACTCTTTCTAGCGGTATATGTCAAGAAATAATACTAATATAAGCGGTAATATCGTCACATTATATATATTATAATAGGTATAGTGATACAAATCGACGGAGGGAGAATGAAAATGACGGAAAAGGATATCAGCAACAGAATTACGCAGCTTAGATTGCAAAAAAATGTGTCCGAATACAAGATGAGCCTTGCACTCGGTCACAGTAAGGGATATATCCAAAGCATATCGTCAGGACGGACGATGCCGTCCCTTGGTGAATTTCTTGCCATTTGCGAGTATCTTGAAGTCACTCCGAAGCAGTTTTTCGACGATGGCAGCAAAAATCCTGCACTAACGCAGAAAATAGTTGAGAGCGTATCGAAACTTTCGGAAAAAGACCAACGATTGGTGCTTGAAGTTTCTGAAAGACTAGGAAAAGAATAATTTTTGAGACCTCGAACTGCAATATCAAAGTAAAAAAAACAGCGTACCGCAGCCCCCTGCGATACGCTGTTCTCATATAAAATTACTTCTTTGTAGTCACACTCTTTGAAGCCGACCAAGCGCCGTAGTATTTCGTACCCTTTACAGTTGTGTACGAACGAACACGAACGTAATATTTCTTTTTGCCTGAAAGCTTTGAAATAGTGGTCTTGTCGGTCTTTTTATTTGTTATTGTGACTTTCTTTGCACTTGTGAACTTTGAGTTGGTAGCGTACTGTATCTCGTATCCAGTAGCAGAGCCTTTCTGCGCCCAATCCACAAAGAATGCCTTGCTCTTAGCAGTGAGCTTCTGTATCTCCTGCTTGGCAGGATTTATCTTGAACGTCTTTGTGATAGTGCCTGTGTATGAGCATTTTCCTGTGATTTTTACAGTGGCAGTGCCTATGTTCTTGTTGTTAGAGTATGAAACTGTGTAGTCAGTGCCTTTTTTCAATGTTTTGCCATTGTATTTAACAGTAATGCTCTGCGTGATATTCTTGCCCGTGTATGACTTGTTTGAAATGCCAGAAATGGTAGCTTTCTTGAAGTTATTTTTGATACTGTAGGTCTTAGAAACTGAGCCTGTGTAATTGCCCTTGCCTGTGATAGTGACCTTTGCTGTTCCTACCTTGGTGTTGTTGCTGTACGAAACAGTGTAATCAGTATCCTTTTTCAAAGTCTTTCCATTGACCTTTACATTAACGGACGGAGTTTTTGCCTTGCCATCATATGCGTAGGTCGAAGTGGAAAGTGTCACGCTTGCCTTTGAAATGCTAATTCTTGAAAGTGCAGGGATCTCAGCCGTTTCAAGAACTTTCTTGCAGACTGTACATTCCTTGTGCTTTGAACCCTTGACGTTTATCGCAGCGTTCTTGTCGATTATCCAATCACTAGATGTGTGGCCAGTCTTAGGGATAGACTCAGTTATCTTGTCATTGCAGTTAGCACAAGTTTTGGTCTTTACGCCATCTTCTGTGCAGGTCGCAGACTTCGTAACAACGAAATCACCATAGTTGTGGCCTGTTGCTGGGATAGTTTCTGTGTAGGAGTCGCCACATTCGCAGGTGTATGTTCTCACGCCGTTTTCAGTGCAGGTGGCAGGCTTTGTGACTTTGCTTGTGTATGAGTGCGTGTGTTCAGATATTATTTCGTAAGGAATGTTGAAAGTTTTTGCGTACTCTTCACCTGCGGTGCCTGCATATACACCAAGCTTGAAATTGTCAATGTATCTGTGACAATAATTTTCTTCCATACCGTCAGGATAGTATAACTCAAAGCCAAAAGCTCTTTCTCCAATAGTTTTGACCGACTTAGGGATAACTACATATTTGAGGTTTGGTTGTGTGATAAATGCACAAGAACCAATGGTTTCAATCCCCTCACGAAGTGTAAGTTTTTCTAATGAGGTACATTTACGAACATCATTATATGATATTTTTTTTATTCCGCCACCAATTGTAAGGTCTTTTAATTTATAAGTTGAGTTTAATGTATTGGATGATATATTTTTGACACTATCAGGAATTACCAGCGATTTAAAACTACATCCAAGGAAAGCCTGACCACTAATTGAAATTACACTATCAGGAATTTTTATTGATCTTAATAGGCAATCATAAAATGCAAAATCATTTATAGATGTAACTTTATCTGGAATGGTTATTTCTTTTAATTTAGAACAACAAGAGAAAAGACCAGCAGATATAGTTGTTAAATTTGATGGTAATGTAATACTTGTTAGATTCCTGCAACCACCAAAGACACCCAAGGTAGGACCGCCACCGCCAAATTCGCCAATGCCGACCCATTTTTCGTCACTGTTGCCTAAGTTTACAACACTATTTGGAATTGAAACGCTTTCAAGACTAGTGCAACGTCGAAAAGCACCTTTACCTATATTTTCAACGCCATCTGGAATTATAACGTTTTTAATGCTCGTGCAACTCGCAAAAGCACCACCACCTATATTTTTTACGCTGTTTGGAATTGTAATATTTACAAGATTAGTGCTGTTGTCAAATGCACGATCTTCAATATCAACTACACTATCTAGAATTGTATAATCTGTTTTTGGATTAGCACAAGGATACTGTATTAAAGTGGTTTTATCTTTGTTGTATAAAACGCCATCTACTGATGAATATTTTGGGTTATTTTCATCGATAAGTAAATTTTGAAGATTTGTACAGCCATTAAAAGCACCAAAACCGATTATCGTTACACTGTTTGGTATTGTTATACTCGTTAAGCTACTGCATGCAGCAAATGCATATTCACCTATATCTGTTACATTGTCAGGAATTATACATTGCTTATTAATTTTACCGTCAGGATATTTAATCAATTTAGATTTATCTTTATTAAACAAGATTCCATTTTCAGAACTATAATATTGATTATTTTTATCCACATATATGTTTTTTAAGTTACTGCACCTATAACATAGTCCGTCTCCTATGTTCGTTACACTGTTTGAAATTGTTATACTCTCCAGATTGTCACAGTCTATAATTGCAAATTCTTCTATGCTCATTACGCTATTTGGGATTGTTATGTTTGTCAAGCTACTGCAGGTAGCAAATGCGTCAGATTCTATATTTGTTACACTATTTGAAATTGTTATGTTTATCAAGTTACTACAACAATAAAACGCATATGTGCTTATGTTTGTTGCCCCTTCCTCTATTACAACATTTTTAATACTTTCTCTATTTTTGAACCATGGAGCACGATGATTTTCTTCCCAATAGTAATCCTCCATTTCCCCCGTACCGCTGATTGTCAGCGTACCGTTATCAAACGTCCATGTCAAATTATCGCCGCAAGTGCCGCTTGTTGCCGCACTTGCTATAATCGGCATAAATGATATCAACATAGAAAGCGCAAGCACCATACTTAAAATTCTTTTTTTCATTTGTCATTCCTCCTAAGAAATATAGTTTTGTAAATTAAAAAATGTGCCGCGGCATAAAACCAAACGGCACATAAAAACGCCTGCTTTGATTAAATGCTGCGACACATTCTAAACTATCAAAACTACAAGTAACAGTAAATTGTTATGACAAATAAAGCATATAGCGTTTTTTGCTAAAACTATACACTGTTACAAATAGTTTATTATTAAGTTTAGAATTGTCGCAAATTCAGTATATCATATTTTATATTTTTTGTAAAGAACAACAAATAAAAAACGTCAGTTTTTACACTGCCGTATTCTATCTCCATAAATATTTTTCTAAATCAATCCTATCGCCGTCAACCTCTACGCCCTCATTTTCAAGCCGTTCCTTTTGAACGTCAACACCCCCGAAAACATACATCGGTGCAAGTTTTCCCTCACGATTTACTACTCTGTGACAAGGAACGTTTACAGGGTCAGTATTTGCATGTAGTGCGTTCCCCACAAGTCGACTGAGCCGTATATTCCCCAACCTCATCGCTATGCACCCATACGTCGTAACTTTCCCTTTCGGTATTTGTGCCACTATATCATACACTTTTTCATAAAAATTTTTCATTATCTATCACCGAATTTATTATAACACAACTGACATAATATTTCAATTATATTGATATTATAAAATCTTCCGAAATATACAAAATATTGCTTAGCTCACATTCGGAAGCGATTGTATTAATTGCAAATTATTTTTCAGGTTGCACATTTTCAGCATTTTTTCATTGCAAACAATGTTTGTTTAACGCTACCGTTTATTTAAACATATAAACAACAAACATTTAAACCAAAGATAGCATTTTGCAAAAAAGACAAATAAATATTTTTCTACAACAAAAAACGGAACAAATATCTTGTTCCGTTTATGGCTCCTCCAGTGCGGAGCCATTTTGAAGGACACTCTTTTGATAGTGTTACTATTTATTTACTTTTACATTAGGTACATTCAAGTAAACGATTACATTTTCTTGATTTACTATTATTTTATTTACTATAAGATACACCAACTCTTTTAAGTAAGGAGCTGACCTCTCTTTTAACATTTTTCTGAAGTTTATCAAAAATAAACCTATTTCTTGTTCAGATAAACTTTTACGTTTTTCTTTTGCCAAATTTTCAATTTGTAATTGAATTTCGGCTTTCTGTTGTTCTAATGATGTAAGTTTCTCTATCAATGTTGAAGAACTGGCTATTGTAATAACGTCTGCAATTCTAAAAAGTTCTTTATCTATATTTCTTACTTCTTTTTTCAGAACCTCTATTTCTGATTGATGAGAATTTTCTACACGTTCCAAACACAATTTATAAATACAATGTTGTTGTTTATGACTGAGATGTGATATATAGTTATCTACAATTTTCAATACATACTCTTCTAACCAATCACGATTTACACAATGATTTTTGCATTTATAGTTAGAATTTCGTTTTCGACAACATATATAGGATAAATACACATTTCCTCTGCTATTGGTTGTTCGCTTGCCGACATAGCTCCCTCCACATTCACCGCATTGAACCTTACCGGAAAGCAAGTATTCTTCTTTAGCACGATTAGTATGGGCATTTTTTCTACTGTTCAAGATTATTTGAACATTGTTCCAATCTTCTTTTGATATAATCTCTGGAATCATATTTTCTACTTTTATTATTTCACTTTCAGGTTTATACTTATGGCGTGAACGTGCTCCAGTAAATTCATCTCTACTTTCCATCTTGTTATAGACAAAAGTTCCTGTATATTTTTCATTTCTCAAAATTTCATACAGTGAATTACGAGTAAACATTCTTTTACGCTTAGTACGATAACCCAATGAATTAATTCCCGCTATAATATCAGTGTATGATTTTCCCTCAAGAAACCACTGATAAATGAGTTTTACACCTTGTGCTTCAAATTCATTTATCTTGTAGAAATTTAATGCGTCCAGTTCATAGCCCAACGGTGGAGTTCCTCCGCAATGTTTTGCTTTCAAGGCATTTTCGGTTAAGCCTTTCATTGTTTCACGAGCCAAATTCTTTGAATAAAACTCTGCCATTGATTCAATGATACCTTCCAGCAAACAACTTTCAGGCGTATCATCAAATTGTTCCGTAGTGCTAATCAGATATTTTTTGTTTTTTCTCAATTCCACACGATATGCTACACTATCCATTCTATTTCTGGCAAACCTGTCTAATTTATGTACTAAGACAAGTTGCCAACCTTTTTGTTTTTTTGAATCAGCTATCATTTGTTGAAATTGTTGTCTATCATCTCGCTTTGCACTTTGTGCCTCATCGGCATAAACTTTATCAATAATAATATTATACTCTTGAGCCCATTTTCTTATCAATCTTATTTGTGCGTCAATAGATTCACTTCTCTGATTGTCCGAAGAATATCGAGTATATATAACTGCATGAAGAACTACAACTTTCAATCTTTGTTTAATTTTTTCTAAATAGTTTTCTATCATAATCCACACTCCTTTTGAGTGTACATCTGATATATTCTATTGTCCCTACTCTTGTATACTATGAAGTATATCCTAAACTATCACTTTTGTCAACCATTATATTTTCTGTTTTCATTAATATTTCTGCCAAAAGTTTAGTAATTTCTTTTTCATATTGTCCTACTTCTTCAGAAATTTCATTTTCTTTTATCACTATTGTTCTTTCTACTTTCATCTTAATTTTCCTCCTTTGAATTTTTGAAAAAGTGAGAATAGTCCGATAGACCATTCTCACTAATTCTTAATATTAGTATGTTGATGTAGTATAAGCGTCCTCATACATATCACCATTTATAATAAAAGTTTTTTCAACGGTTGTACACCATTCAGTACCGTCTACACCGCCACCATAAATATCAAAAGCAATTTTATGCCTTTTAGGCTCTTCTTTTGTTCCGCTTAACCATAAGTCCGTATATAGTTTACTTTCGTTTACAATGTTATTATAAGGAGCAGAGAATGTAGCAGATGTACTATTACTTGATACTTTATTCATATCAACCATACTACCTTGAATAAAATCACCGTCAAAGGTTTTTGATGTCCAACCAAGACGAGCGGTGGCTTTAGCCGGTGGTTTTGGTTTGTCCGATGGTGTTCGTGTTCCTAAGCGTTGAGAACAGGAATAGCTTTTCTGTGCATTGGTTTGCTCATAGCTTATACTCGTTTTGATTTCTGCGTCAAGTCCATAACCGCTTTTTATTGGGTCAGGCGATAATTTAATACTGTCTACTTTTAATTTTGCCTTATATGTGTATGTGTGATAACAAGTGTGACTTTTTCCGTCAGTAGTTGAAACGGTATGCTTTGTCTGTTCTTGCCAAACAATAGTATTTGTATCACTATCACAAATAGACGGGTCAATAGGCACTGTTTCTATTTCATCATCAGGTACTTCATCATTACTCGGAGGACGATTTTCACTATCAGGATTAGGTGTTTCAGTCGGAGTTTCAATAGGTGTATCAGGTCTGACGTATATTTCAAGCGTTTTATTCGGTGTATTTGGTGATAAATCTATGTTGGCATATGCTGATGTATCTTCGATTATTTTTTCGCTATTTGAGCCGTTTATGACTCTATATCGCTCATATATGTATTCTGTTTCCGAATTATCAATGATTGCTTTACCCGAATTATCAGCCAATACATATGTTTTGGTTATACTATCAGACTCTCCAAAAGGTATTGATTCAGTATCTTCAAAAATCACTTCACCTGTGATACTGTTTATAAATCTTTTTGTTACTGTTCCGTGCAAGTCCAATCCAAGCGACACCTTAAACGGAAACTTAAAATTATATCCGACTGCTCCGCCATAACTGTAATACCATAAATCACCTTTTTGCTTATATTGTTGTCCTATACGAATAAGATTACTGTCAAGCGTATCACTTTCAACTGTGCCTACCCACGTTCCCTCTTGATTAATTTCTCCAGCCTCAAAGTTTGGATAAACCATATTGTTTGGTATTTTTCCTTTTTCTAATATATCACCGTAACCAAAACTTTGACCGTAAATATATTTCGGGTCGTTACCCTCAACCACTTCCAAAGCTCCGTAATGCTCATTAGAGCCGCCTTCATATCCCCACATAGAGAATATAACGGAGCTATACGGATAGCACGCTTTAGGTAATTTTTTATTTGGCATATTAGGCAATACTTTTTCTTCAATATTCAAGTCATTATCTTCTCCATCAATCAAATGGAATTTAGGACTGAATTTCATTTCAATTCGGCAAGTGTCACCATCTCGATATACACGATAACCTATATCGCCATCAAATAGCTTTTCTGCTTTTTCACTGTTTGAATCGCCCTCAACATCCGCATCGATGTCAAACTTGAATTTCAAGTCAGGTAAATCTTCATCTATATGGTCGTATATGTATTGACGTATGTTTTCATCAGGAATGTTTACAACATCAACACTTGCCACTACATATTTTTTGTCCATATCACCACGCCATATTTTTATGACATCATCATCTGATAATTCATCACCATATATACTTTTCCATATCGCATTATTATTTGCCGGAGATGTTTTATTTACATATCGCCAAAACGGAATATTTCCGCCCACAATTACAGAATTGACATCAGTGGTTTCCATATCTCTGTTCCAAGACCAATCTACCTTTGTATATCCGTCAAGTTCATCTGCATTTACAATATAACTTGAGGCTATGGCAGAAAAGACAACCGTAAATATCATTGTTAAAAATATTATTGTTTTTCTTTTCATATTCATTTTTCCTTTCTCTGTAATAAAAAAAGTGCAGATATGAATACTGCACTTTGATTTTACTTTTATGTTACGTTTGCTTTGAATTGTTGAATGTTGTATGTTTTTAATATATAATGCTCTTGTCGGAGTAATCCGCAGTTAAAGGCAAGACAGAAAACAGTGTAAAAGCTGGACGGTTATGCCACCAACTATCCCACATTATCGGTCGGGAGAGGAGGTGGTTGATATGGATAATGAATTCATAATTTCTTTTATGATTATTCTTCTACTCTTGGTAGTTTCCATAAAAAAATAACGCCAGCCCGCTAAAGCAGCGTTATTTTTCAAAAATAAACTCTTTGGCATAACCGTTTGAAGTCTTGCCTTTTTCTATTATCATTATATATCTATTATTTCATTTTGTCAATGATTAATACAATACTTTTACCATTCAACCGTATATCGAATTTCTCCATCAAAGTCCTTTATATAATCCTTATAACCTTGACCTTGTACCCATTCAAAATTAGTACGAATATTATTGAATGATACTTCAGGTTTATCAAGTCTTTCTAACGAAAGATTAGCACCATTATCAATAAATATACCAGATGTAAAGCTATTGCTATTAAGCGGCAATACTTTTATTGAAATTTGCTCTAAAACCTTTATATCATTAAATTCATATGTTCCCGATTTATCTATATAATAGCTCTTCATCATTGTAAAATCATAATCTTTATCAATGTCCCAATAGGCAATCTCAATAGCCCATCTTTGACTTTCAGGAAGATAATCAGGAACTGTAAGCGTTATTGTATCGCCGTCATATTTGATTGACTGTAATACCAAATCTTCAAACATCATAGCTTTTGAACGACTTAATGTTTTTGTTGAAATATTACCACCATTCACAACAGCCTCATCATATATTGCTTGAGAAATACTTATATCTGACATACTTACTTGATACTGCTCCGGAACGTCTGTTCTCAACGGCTCTGTCCAAGTAACCTTTCTTCCGAAATAGTCATATAGCGTTTCATCGGAATTAATTCTCTCATTTTTATCAATTAATCGTACAAGTACCGATGACGCTTCCGCTCTCGTAAGCAATCCGTCATCTCTGAAAGTGCCGTCATCATAACCGCTTAAAATACCTTTTGCATAAGCTTGAAGAACATAAGGCTTATATTCTTCTTTCATTCTGCTATAATCTTTAAGTTTTGTAATGTAGGTTGAAGTATCGGCTACTGAATCTTCCTTGAGATATTCAACCGCACGAGTAATAACCTTAGCCATTTCACCACGATTACAAGGAATTCCTACAAGTTTGAACATTGTATCTTGTTCTGTTATTAAGCCCAGTTCAAATGCCTTGTCAAGATACGGAACAGCCCAAGAGCTCCACTTACTGTTCCAAGTATTTTTAACTGTCGGTGCATTACTTTCGTTAAGCTCTCCGCATATTAAACAAACAACTGTTTTTATAAATTCTTCTTGTGTAATTTGATTATCAGGTCTGAACGTACCATCTTCATATCCTGAAAACGCATTAAGTTCAGAAATCTTATTTACATAGCTTGCATACCAAGCCGATTGGTTTACATCAGAGTAATCTGCCGCTAATGCAGAACTACAAGATATAAGCGTTACTGCAGATAGAAATGTTGCTAAAATTCTCTTTTTCATAATAAAATCCTCCTTTGTTCTATATCTTTTATTAACTATATTATGCCATATTTGTGTTATTCTGTCAAGATGTTTTTCTGGTTTTTATCTTGTTTTTCGACTGATTTTGCTTTCTTTTTCTGACATATTCAATCATCTGTTCTTATGTTGTTTGAACTTAGTTTAAACGGAATATCAAAGCTTTTTGGAAGAATACTTCTAACAGTAACAGGTTGCATTCTTATTCTGCCGGTAATCGAATATTTAGCCGGTGATTTTTGTATATCTGTTTCATCAATGATTATCTGATATTGAAAACTTCCGTCATCGGCATATTTCTCATATTCATCATTCAATTTCATATCTTCGGTCAGATATGTTTTGAATTCTCTCTGTGCTTTCTGCGTATCCATAACAGAGTTATGCTGCACCCAATCCATATCTTGAACAGCCATAGTAACCGATATATTTAAAGCTCGAGATATATCGGTTTCTACACTTTCCTTAATCGTGAATATGTGATAATACTCCATTGTTATAAACAAGGCTATTCCAAAAATGAATATTGCAGTTATAAAACCAATGCCCGAAAAAGCTGGTTTTTTTAAGCTAAATGCGTTTTTCAAAACTCAATCCACCTCGATTATTCTTATTCCTTATTGCCTCTCTTAACTTGTATAGTTCTTTCCAAGCCTTTGTAATAGCCTCTTTTGTTTCTTCAAGATTTACACACTCAAGCTTACCCATATTGCAAAGTATAGCAATTTGATTAACATTTACACCGATGTGTCTAAGTTCAGATGTAAATTCTTTGATTTCTTTACTCGGCAATATATAAACGTGTGAATTTCGTATTGCACGTCTTACAAATTCACTTTTTGTAATCTTTAATAGTGCCGCCTTTTCCTCTATTATCTCGAGGTCCTCCTGTGCTACTCTCATTTTCAAAAATGCCGGATATTTTCCCACTTTAAATCAACTCCTCTTTTATTCAATCATATCTGTTTTTTGGGTTTGGGCTATGCCCAATTTTCACACAATTTTATATTGTGTTTTTTGCCTTTGTACATACAAAGGCGTATCTTGCCATACCATTTTTAACTCAAAATTGAGTTAAAAAGCGGTCTGTAAAATAGCAGAAAATAAATAGATAAATTCACCGCTATTTTTGATTATTTAGCAAATTTATTATATTATTTTTAATATCATAAACAGACTTATCGGGATAAAAAGTCTTTATTTCTTGCCATACGTCCATACTTGCCTCAACATCTGAAGCAATTACATCTTGAGAAACAGTCGGCGGATAATATTTTGACAGAAATTTAGGCTTTATTGTAAATGACTTTAGCTTTTGTGTCACTGACTTTCCATATCTCCCCTCAAAAACTTCAACTGCGTTAATTCTGTCAAGTTTATGGGCTTTTGAGAGTTCTCTAAGCTGTTGGGCTTTATGTTCGTCAAGATGATAGCTGTATTCATCTATGATTTTAGCAATAAGCTCTTGTTCAAAGGAAGATAAGTAAGACATTTCAACTCCGGCACGCACCGGAATTTGTTTATTGTCAATAAATTTTTTTAATTGCGGTAACAGTGTATCAATGCGGATTAGTCTTGCAATAGTATTCTTTGATACCCCATATTTATCTCCAACTATTTCGACCGTTTTTAACTTGTTCCCCACTGGGGTACAAGTTTCTAAATCCGCACCATTACTGAATATTTTAAGATTTTGTTCTATGTTTTTTATCAAATCCGAACGCTTACCTTGTCGCTTGTTTACGGCTACATCAAGTGCGTATATATGAGCCTGTTGAGATATTGACATTTCAGAAATGCTACGTTGATTAGTATTACTATCAAGCATTATCATCAATGCGTCATCATCAGTTAAATCGGTTAATACAATGCAAGGCACTGTTTCAAGCCCTATTGCTTTAGCGGCGTTATTACGGTTATGACCTGCTAAAATTTGATATGTATTATCATCAAGCATTCTAATGAGCAATGGTGTAATCATTCCGCAAGCTTTAATACTGTCTGCTAAATCTTCAAATCTTTCACCGCTATAAAGCTCAAAAGGGTGATTTGGAAACGGTTTTAGTAAATCAACAGGCAAATGGACAATCTTGTTATTATCAAAGCTGATTGTTGGTATAGCCGCTTGTTTTTCTTTTTCCATTTTTTCAAATTGTTCAATCATTTTTGTATAATCTTTTTTTATTTGCATTGCTTTTAACCTCCTGACTCGTATATATCACTGTTTATCATATTTTGTAATACTATTTCTGAGGTAAGCGGAATATTGTATAATGTGCTTATCCAATATGCTTTTGGATTTTTAATTCTCTGAATTTTACGAGAATATGCAAGCAAGCATATTTCAAGTTTTTGTGCCGTTATTTGCCGAAATCTATTTACAACCGCATTATACTCAATAAAGTCACCCTCAATTTTGTATTTCGGACGATATACAGTCATAACTTCAGCCATAATATTTACAACTTCATCAACAATATCACGTTCAGCGTGATTAATGAGATAGTCATAATCAATTTGCTTTTTTATTTCATCTACTGTTTTTGTATATCTATCAATCCATTCTTCTTCAGTTTGAGTATCACTATTCTGTATATTATAATTATCTTGATTGATAGGATAGATATAATTAATATCAGTATTATTAATATCAGTATTATTACATTTCGATTTTCGAAAGTCTTGTTTTTCGATTTCCGAAAGTCCTGACTTTCGATTTTCAAAAGTCTTATTTTTCGATTTCCAAAAGTCTTGACTTTCGATTTTCGAAAGTCTTGTTTTTCGATTTTCGAAAGTCTTGACTTTCGATTCTTGAAAGTCTTGACTTTCAATTTCCGAAAGTTTTGTTGAACGTGCAGTATCTTCAAGCTCATAAAACTTTTTAAGATATATTATTGCAGGTTTGCCTTGTCCTTGTTTTACTCTTTCAATAAGTCCGATACCTTTTTCACTATCAAGTTCTGTAAGCATTTTTGTAGCTTTTTCTGTTCCGCAGCACATCTGCTCCATAACATCATTCGTAGTAAAGAAAATATATGCTCTGTTGTCATCATCGAGCCAACCATTACGAATAGATAAACTCATTCGGTCAAGCATAAGACCGTAAAGTAGCTTAGCACTGTCGGATATTTTTTTGAAGTGAGGCGACGTTATAAGAATTTTTGGTATTCTGTAAAAAGTAAATTGCTCTGCCTCATTGCCATAAAAATAATCAAATTGCATATTCAACCCTCCTTTAAAAAATTTGTATTTTCCGGAAATTAAGTAAGACGTGGGACGTCACATTATATCTTGAGATATACTCCGTCTTCATTGTGACCGAGCGGCGAATTACCGAAGTATCATTATTACCGATTTTCGAGTTGTGGCAAAGAGTTTCCCACATTCTTTTTCTTCTTGTACATTATTCGCCAATGCGTGTACAGCAGACGGCTCGTCGAAAATCTTGTTTACTTAATTACCTTTTCTTCAGTTTTATATGATGTGTTCGATTATTCAAAAGGACACATTAGAAACGTCTGAAAGACATTTCTAATCTATCATTTTGATATAAAAGTTTGTAACAAAAAAGGGAGCAATAGTATCAGATGTACGCTTACATCGTTTACTATTACTCCCTAATTTTGAAAAGTAAATAAAAAATGACCTACAAAAGTAGGTCATCAAATTGGCTCCTCCAGCTGGGCTCGAACCAGCGACATCATGATTAACAGTCATGCGCTCTGCCAACTGAGCTATAGAGGAATATCTCTTTAGCTTTCGCTAACTTTTTCTTTAAACACCAAAGATAACGACTTTTGTCGTTATCTTCAGCATTCTTCGTTCCGGCAACTTTCTACTTTCCCAGGCAGTCACCCACCAAGTATCATCGACGTTAAGGAGCTTAACTTCTGTGTTCGGCATGGGAACAGGTGGTTCCTCCTTGCTATCGTCACCGGATCTTCTCTTTTGAGGTCATACCCTCAAAACTAAACAACATAACTTCACAATGCGTTTTCTCTAATTTCTTATCTTTCTCGTTCCTAACCTTTGATGTAGCGATACATCTGTATTTACTTTTCTTTGCGGTTTCTCAAGCTTACGCTTGTATATACTTCGCATTGCCTTTGGCAATCGCTCGCTCCACACAATTCTTTGAATTGTATCTGCTCACTTGCTTCCATATATTTCCGCATTTACTTTGTAAATGCTTGGTCAAGCCCTCGGACTATTAGTACCGGTCAGCTACATACATTACTGCACTTCCACCTCCGGCCTATCAACCATGTAGTCTTCATGGGTCCTTACTAGCCTACGCTATGGGAAATCTTATCTCGAAGGGGGCTTCACGCTTAGATGCCTTCAGCGTTTATCCCGTCCGTACTTAGCTACCCTGCTATGCCCTTGGCAGAACAACAGGTGCACCAGCGGTACGTCCAACCCGGTCCTCTCGTACTAAGGTCAGCTCTCCTCAAATTTCCTACGCCCGTGATAGATAGGGACCGAACTGTCTCGCGACGTTCTGAACCCAGCTCGCGTACCGCTTTAATGGGCGAACAGCCCAACCCTT